>Ga0157370_10001959_pt1 | contig 25360 bp, 22 predicted proteins | sample C35metaG_FD_113463 | JGI IMG/M metagenome (GOLD analysis project Ga0157370, IMG submission 113463) | Corn rhizosphere microbial communities from Kellogg Biological Station, Michigan, USA - C3-5 metaG | ecosystem: Host-associated > Plants > Roots > Rhizosphere > Soil | place: USA: Michigan...
GCGTGCCCCTGTACCTTACCCTTGATAAGATCGAGTTTCTCAACCACGCAGATATCGCCCTTGCGGTTACGCATGAGCTGGCCTTCGCGTAGCATTGCGGAAATACGCCGGGCAAAAATTTCGTTTTCCTCTTCCGTGACGTCGAGCAGATCTTGCAATGCTTTCTCGTGAATCGGGATTCCTTGGTCTTTCAGGATTTGCAGGATGTACTCCCGGCTTGGTAATGCATGACTATAACGCTCTTTTTCACGCTCAAGATGGGGATCCAGACTGCGCAGCTTGCGTTTCTTCTTGATTGACAAAGCAATAGTTTCCTATAAAATTGCGCCTCTGCCCCGCGGCTCTATCCTTGAATAGGATGCGGGCATTGCCCAGATGGCGGAATTGGTAGACGCACTAGGTTCAGGTCCTAGCGGTGGCAACACTGTGGAGGTTCGAGTCCTCTTCTGGGCACCACGCATTACAATATTAACTTCCTTTATCGCTACAACGTCCCATATTCCCTGCATGTTATTACTGCAATGTAGTTCGACGCTTGAATTATAGCAAGCAGTGCTGTGCCAGATTGACAATCGATGCCATGGCTTGCCGACAGCGTATCGCTGACTGGCATTGATACAGGAATCTCGTATGCTTTTTTCCGTAATTACAAAGGCTAAACGATACCTTCATTCTTTTAGACCCGCCCCAGTTATCGATTATCGCCAATTCTCATAATTTCCAGCTGTAAAATCTTACAGCTATCCATGATTCCCGATCCGTTGTCTCATAGTACCGTTCGCGATCGACAATTTATGGGCTTGAAAACATAATTCTTCCGGCGCAAAAAAATCCGCTTATCGAAGGCCAAGGGCAGGGTTATTTTCAGGCATTGAGACCGATATTATCGAAGCATTACCGTTTGACAAGTGGAGCCTGGATGTACCCTGTTTTACATCCTGATACGAGATGAAAAACTGTTCTTTCAGAAACTCATTCTGAATATTTAGCTCAATATCGTGCATTCCAATAATTAAAGAACCGCAATGACACTGGTAAAAACTGGACCTTATTTTGTTTATGTAGCATCAGTTGCCAGGACAACAGTAATCATTCCCCTACGATATATCTCTCAAGAAGCAGAAAATCGCAGTCATTTTATCCTGCGCAAAATATCTCGCACAAAAACGGGCAAGGTTCCTATTGTGCTCTCGATCTTCATCGCAAATCCGATTTTAGCTGGCAGAACACAATTGAGCACTCCTTTCGAATGGTGGCACCTGGTATCCAGCTTCATATTCTTCAGGTCATGGATGAGAAAAAACCCCCTGTGCCCTAAAGGTTTATCTATCTGGAACCGTAAAATAACCCGATCGGATGAAGAAAATGATAACTACCAAAGCTTCTGTCCACGCATGTTGCAGTTGATCATCGGTAAAGCCAGTTTATAAACTGCCAGATTTCTATCAAAACTACTTGAGTTTCTTCTGATGAATGACATGGTTGCCGCTTTTAATGAATACTTCGAAGTTGTTGACGCCTATTCTCCCGAATTGTTGCGCGAGGTGTTTCACCTGCGCTATCAAGTATATTGTATCGAGCAACGTGCCCCGGGATTCGAAGCCTCAAAGTATCCGGCAAAGATGGAAAGCGATGATTATGACCGTCACTCATCCCATATACTTCTGCGGCATCGTCCGTCTGGCGAATTTGTCGGAACAGCGCGCCTGATACTTTCCGATCCGCTCAATCCAGAGAAACTGTTTCCCACCGAGCAGCATACTCAAATTGATCCGGCCCTCATAGACATGGGCAAGCTGACGCGGCAACACATCGGCGAAATATCGCGTCTGGTCGTTATACGCCGATTCGCCCGGCGAAAAGATGAGCTACTCCACGCTATTGAGAATGGAACGGGTGGGGAAAAATGGACCCCTACAAACCACCGGCGCTTTCCCCATCCCATATTAGCGCTTGTTGTTGGCATCATACGTATGTCTTCCAATAACAATATCACCCATTGCCTCTCGCTTATGGAACCTTCATTGAATAGGTTATTGGGCCTCTTCGGCTTGAAATTTGAACCTATTGGCCCGCTAACCGAACATCACGGTCCGCGCCGACCCTATCACATCGATTTAATCGAGTTGCTGGACAGAATGCACACAAACCATAACGAGATGTGGGAACTGATGACGGATTACGGCAAAGTCCGCATAGGAACCACGGAAAGCAGTCCACACACAAACATACAAAATGTTGAATAGTCAAACCCTAAGATAGCGATTGCTCAGATGTAAATCGGTCTTTGCCATAATCCGGCGCGTTCCAAGACTGTTGCCCACCCTATCAACTTTCTGGGACGGCAGCAATCTCAGCTCTGCCGCAGTGCGGCCATAAGAATGACGAACGAATAAAATAAATCGTGGCAATTAAAAAAAATATTCGCCGTTCCGTCCTATTTGTATGTCTGTTGCTCGGCATAACTTATGCAGGTGTTGCGGGGGCAACCGAGCCATATGAGATTGTGATCAACCCGAGCGTCAACGAGAAGACGCTCTCCAAGAGTTCTCTGCGCGCGATCTTCGGCATGCGCCTCCATGCTTGGCCGGACGGCACTGCGGTCAGAGTATATGTAATGCCCGATAACGCGCCATTGCACGCCGCTTTTTCCAAAGAAAAACTGAATGTCTTCCCATATCAATTGCGCTCGGCCTGGGACCGGCTTGTGTTTTCCGGTACGGGCCAAGCACCCGATACCGTGACATCCCCCGAGGAAATGCTTGCCAGGATTGCCAGTACGCCTGGCGCAATCGGCTATTTGAGTAAATCCATGATAGATGGCAGAGTCAATGTACTTCAGATCAAATAGCATCATGAGTAAGCCTTCTTCAAGGACCGCCAGCATATTTGTCCTGTTGGCTCTTCTATGGAGTTTTTCTGCGCAGGCTCAGACGCTTTCGAAACTGCTGAAACTTCCCGAAATGCCCAAACTGCCTCAAAACTTGCAAATTCATGGCTTCGCCAGCCAGTCCTGGCTAATGAGTTCGGGTAAGAATAATTTTTTTGGCAAGAGTAGTTCTGATAGCGGAAGTTTCGATTTTAGGGAACTTGGATTAAACGCTTCCATGCGGCCTCTGAGTAGATTGCAATTTTCAGCACAGATGATATCGCGTACCGCCGGCAAAGGCAGCCCTGGCAATATACGTCTCGATTATGGGTTTATGGATTACACGTACTTCTCCGGCGAGAGCGGTCAACTGGGAATACGTCTGGGTAGAATGAAAACTCCCCTTGGCTTCTACAACGACACACGTGACGTTCCCTTCACGCGGCCGAGCATTCTATTGCCGCAATCCATCTACTTCGACCGAACCCGCAAGCTGGCACTCGCCGCGGACGGCATGCATTTATATGGTGAGCATCGGTCCGATATGGGAGACATTTCCTTTCAAGCTGGTGTAGCGCGTCCACTTGTCCGGGGCGACGAAGCCGAAGCAGCCGTGTTTGGGAAACAATTTCCCGGTCATCTCGCACCGGAAATCTCATATACCGGCCGAGTGAATTACGACCTTGATGGCGGGCGGGTCCGCCTTGCTGTCAGCGCCTCACAGCTAAACATGAGCTATGCGCCTGGGGTGGGCGATGTACTCCACGCAGGCTCGGTTCGCTTCACGCCGGTGGTTTTCTCCGCGCAATATAACGCCGAACGGTGGAGCCTCACTTCCGAATATGCGCTCCGCCGACTTGAATACAACAATTTCGCCGCCTTTAAAAATATGGATTTTTACGGCGAAAGCTATTACTTCCAGGGCGCCTACCGTTTTACGCCCGAGTGGGAAGGGATTGTTCGTTACGATGTTCTATATACGGACCAAGACGACCGGAGCGGAAGAAAGTACGCAGCGGCCACAGGGAGCCCTGCCTATACCCGCTTCGCCAAAGATATAACCGTTGGTCTCCGCTGGAATATCACGCCGGAATTCATGCTGCGCGCAGAATATCACCGCGTGAACGGTACCGCCTGGCTCTCGACCCTGGATAATCCAAATACGGGCGACCTCTCTCAGAAGTGGGATCTTTTTTCAGTCCTCGGTTCCTATCGGTTTTAATGACGATACCTATGGAACAGGACCCTCATAAAAGCAAAGTACAGCGTGTCGGCACCACAAGAGCAGGGCCTATCCAGTTCCTGGGCTTGAAATGGAAGGTCTTATTGCTAAGCAGCCTGATACTGCTTGCTATTGTCGCTTCATTCAGCGCAATTACTTACTCAAGCCTGATAGACAATTTTGAGCACCAAAGGGACGTACAGCATCGGCGTTATGCCAGTGAAATTGAAGGGCTAATAAAGCAAATTTCAGAAAACTTGCATCAACTTGCCGAGTTAGTCCCTTTTCTGGAAGGAATGGGTAGCGACCTGCTCGCCAATAACGGAAAGGATATTGCTCAAACATTTGATCCGTATTGGACTCCCTTGCAGCTCAATAAAGGCATCGAGGTTGTACATTTTTATGATAGCTCGAATCAGCTTCTGGCAAGCTGGGGTGGCTACGAATCCGATACGCATGTAAATGGTTTGATAAAGAATTGGGTTCGTGAAGTCAATGCACGAGAACAGCCCACCAGTCCTCTTAGCTGCGAGGAAACCTGCATGCAATTCGCCGTAGCACCCTTGCTGGTGGAAGGTAATAGGGTGGGCGTCGTAGTCATTGGCGCCCCCCTGGTCGATGCCGTTTTAGGATTCAATGATATTTCAGGTGCCGATATTGGGCTGCTCATCAAAGGCCACAACAATACGCCGAAGAGTAATGACATCAGGATTTCAAACTGGGATGTGCGTATTACCGCGCTCACCAATCGCGAAAGAAATCATTCCATTCTTAACGAAGTTGCCCAGAAATATCCGAATCTTGAAAGCCTGGAAAATGGCGTTCAGGGTTTCTGGGGCAAACGATATCAGCAAATAAGACTACTTTCTCTGGGAAAAGCAAATGCATCCGACAAAGCACAGTTGATAGTTATCACGGATATTACCTCTACCATTGACTCTATTCGAAATTCGACAAGGCAAAATCTGCTGATAGGTCTGGTGGGACTCCTGCTTTCCGAAATACTATTATTTATAATTCTCACGAAACCTCTGTCACGACTTAAACACATCGTTTTTACCCTTCCGCTCCTGGCCCACAGCAATTTCAGGAATTTCCGCTCTTCGCTTCATTCTACCAGCCAGAAACAATGGTTAAAGGATGAAATTGACATGCTTGACGAAACTGCGGTCGCTTTGTCCTATCAACTTGAAAAACTTGAAAGCCAAGTTGCTGATCGGACGCGGATACTGGCAAGAAAAATGGATGAGTTGAGCAAGGAGAGGGACTTTATTACAAACCTCCTTGACATCGCGCAGGTGATTGTGCTTACACAAAATGCCAACGGCGAAATTATCACGCTTAACGCTCATGGCGAAACACTTATTCAATATACGGAAAAAGAGCTGCAAGGAAAGCCTTTTATCGAGCTTCTAGCTCTCGAAGGCGACCTGCAAGACCTGCCCACCCATCTTGAGGAGGTACGCTCCGAACAAAGAGACCAGCTTCGTCATGAAGCCAATATTTTATGCAAAGATCGATCAGTGCGTCACATACTCTGGCTGCATTCCCGCTTGACACGGCACACCGCAGATGATCCGGCAATACTGTCCGTAGGTCTCGATATGACAGAACACAAACGTGTCGAGGGCCGGTTGGCATGGCTGGCCGATCATGATCCTCTCACGGATTTATTCAATCGCCGGCGCTTTCAAGAGGAACTGGAGCAAATGCTCAATTTGGCCGCACGCTACAATTATTCAGGCGCGCTGCTCTTTTTCGACCTCGATCAGTTCAAATACATCAACGATACAAGCGGACATCAGGCAGGGGACGCCTTACTGAAGATGGTTGCACGTATGTTGCTGAGTAGCATACGCAGCGTCGATATACTCGGGCGTCTAGGCGGAGATGAATTCGCGGTGATATTGCCGCAAACCACCGCGGAAGGAGCCATAGAAGTCGCCAAGAACGCCCTGGCATCCCTGAGCCAGGGGAAGTTGACTATAAATGGTCGAACTCATAAAGCGCTAGCCAGCATTGGTATCGCCCTCTTTCCGGAACATGGAAATAACGTTCATGACCTGCTGGCGGCGGCGGATCTTGCCATGTACCAGGCCAAGGAAGCGGGTCGTGGCGGCTGGCACCTATTCTCCAACGAAGAGAAAACCCGCGAACGCATGCACACCCTTGTATATTGGAAAGAGAAGATCGAGTATTCTTTTTTGCATGACAAATTCTTCTTTTACTTTCAGCCTATCATGCATATTCCAACCAATACCATCGATCATTATGAAGTACTGTTGCGTATGCTGGACAATGACGGAGCAATACTCACTCCCCACCTTTTTATACCCGCAGCGGAACAAACCGGTCTTATTCATGCGATTGATCATATGGTATTACGAAAATCCATCGCCTTATCGGCCGAAATCCAGCGCCGCGGGCCCGGCATCCGTTTCTCGATAAATTTGTCCGCTCACGCTTTTCACGATCCCGAACTGCTGCCGATCTTGACGGAAGCTTTCGCTCATTATGGCGCAGATCCATCATCCTTCATGTTTGAAATAACCGAGACAGCGGCTTTAGAGGACCTACCCGCGGCACGGAAACTCATGGAAATGATCAAGATGCTTGGATGTAGTTTTACATTGGATGATTTCGGTGTTGGCTTCTCATCGTTTTATTATATAAGGCAACTTCCCATCGACGTCGTCAAGATCGATGGTTCGTTTATACGAAATTTGGCCGATAATCCGGACGATCAGATCTTGGTAAAGGCTTTATGTGATGTAGCGAGGGGATTTGGAAAGAAAACAACGGCCGAGTTTGTAGAGAATGCAGCGACCTTTTCACTGCTCGAAAAATTACAAGTCGACTATGCACAGGGATATTGGGTAGGAAGACCTACCCCAGCCGAGGAATCTCCATTCAAGGATTTTTTGGACGCCGAAGCCAGCCGTCTATAGCGCGTGTGAATCTTGGCGAACAGCTTGGGCAATACAGAGACTTTCATAACACCGATTAATATCTATTACCTTCCCCGATCCGGATTTCTCTATGTGCAAGATACCGATAGGCGCAAAACGAATGTGATCCGGCATCAAATTGTGTCACTTCTGATTGTATGATAGATTCGAATGACAGGTTTGATCCATGAACACGTACTCAAGCATACGGGATTTCATATTAATTAAACGGCGAGCCTGGGGAAATATATGGAAGCGATTGATACATTACCCGCATACGAATCAATAGATCAAAAGCAAAAGGGGATTCGTTTCGATCCAGCCGGCTTTACACAGGAAGCCGCTACTATTCTTTCGTCAATTTTGCGAAACGCCCAGTACGAGTGTGCAGTCAGGCTACCGCAAGAGGGTGGAAATCGCTGGTATTCAGAACCTGTCCGGCTTGCAAAGTTTGCTGCCGGCGGCGTCAATTGCTGGAAGGAATCTCCTTGGCCGAGCCTTTATGCAACGCTGCTCAGGTGGGAAAAAGGGCCTTCACCGGGAGTATTATTCGATTTATTTTTCCTTCACCAGGATATTTCACCAAATCGGGTTAATGCTGTTATCGATGCCGACAGTCTTAGCATCCTTATGGATGCCGGAGTTTTGTCGTTCTCGAACGGCAAAGTCAGATCGATGGTTCGTTGCTACCCTGTGGGGGGCATGTATTTTCTCTGTGACCCATCGAGGGAGCAATCCGATTTCGTGTACATCGGGTGGGATTCAGATCTGATGGTTAATATAGCCGCAAAATACTGCAAAGGCCGTCATTTTTCCCGATCTCTTGATCTCTGTACAGGAAGTGGCGTGCAGGGTCTTTCCCTAGCCCGGCAGACAAGGGAGACTTTTTGCGCCGACATTAATCCAAGAGCGCTTGCAATGGTTCAGGCGAATGCCCGTCTTAACCAACTAACGATCGTTCATACGGTACATAGCGATCTCTTTTCGAACATTCCGGGACGCTTCGATTGCATTACTGCCAACACACCCTATGTCCCTCATCCTGTCGGAGCGCAATTGCCAATTGGCGGTGGCGATATCGGTATCGAGTTTACCATCCGGCTCTTGCATGAATTGCCCAATAAACTGTCAGAAGACGGAATTTCAGTAGTTTATACGAGTGATCCGATCATCCACGGAAAACGGCAGCTGATTACTCGAGTCACCCGCGAACTCGGGCATCTCCCATTAAAGATAGTACTCATTCCCTTGTTTACTAACAATTATCCTATGACCCGACCCATGCAGGAGCATTATGACCGGCTCGGTCTGAGTGGATATGATGATTGTATATTAATCATCGAACGCGGAAAAAAATATGAGGTAGAGCGGCATCAGAGTGATTGGCTTCACTACCACCGCACTCGAGTGGATGCGTGGCTGGATTGGCGCTGGCGTTCACGTCGGCAGAAAGAATCGCAGTAACTGCGGGTCAAAACCACGATCCGGAACACTGCAGCCGAAGCTCGTACGATGAAATTGTGGATGGATTGGTATGATCGCCTGACGGCGTCCTTATCAGAGGTCGTTTGCGGCGGTTGCTTCCATAGCCTCACAAGGAGGTCTCTTCTCAGCAGAAATCCATGCAGGTGCCGACATAAGAAACGGCTAATATCATTACAGACACCGCAAAGATTCTTGTCAGCTCCCTCTTCGGGGCAACTGCTAGAATTCACGCTTCGTCCGGCTCCGGATTCTCCGTAAGCTCCGGTTTTGACTCGGGAGCGAGTGCAGCGTTTTTCTTGCTGCTGCTCGCCTTGCCAGGAATTCTTGGCATTGCACATGCTACATCCGCGTTTTGCGCACGGTGACGCAGGGCATGGTCCATCAGCACCAACGCCAGCATTGCTTCAGCAATGGGGGTAGCGCGGATACCTACACAGGGGTCGTGCCTGCCGTGTGTGGCCACTATCACCGGTTTACCGGTCTTGTCTACCGAGTGTCGCTCCAGACGGATACTTGATGTAGGTTTGATGGCAATATTAACGACAATATCCTGACCGGTAGAAATCCCCCCCACTATGCCACCCGCATTGTTGCTCAGAAATCCTTCCACAGTGATTTCATCCGAGTGCTCAGTGCCTTTCTGTGCAACCGCAGTAAATCCTGCGCCAATTTCTACCCCTTTTACCGCATTGATACTCATCATGGCGTAAGCGATTTCTGCATCCAGCCGATCATAAACAGGCTCGCCCCAGCCTACCGGCACATTTTCCGCCACCACACTGATTTTCGCACCAACCGAGTCTCCGGATTTACGCAGCTTATCCATGAATTCTTCAAGGCTGGGCACGAGATCGGCATCAGCGGCAAAAAATGGATTCTGGTTAACGGCTTCCCACTGTTTGAATGGGACTTCTATTGATCCCAACTGCGCCATAAAGCCACGAATTACCACTCCGTATTTTGCGAGTAGCCATTTTCTGGCGATAGCCGCCGCCGCAACCCGCACTGCGGTTTCGCGTGCGGAAGAGCGTCCTCCTCCCCGGTAATCACGTATCCCATATTTCTGCCAGTAAACATAATCTGCGTGTCCCGGACGAAAGGTATCCATGATTTTACTGTAATCCTTGCTGCGCTGATCTTCGTTACGTATCAGGAGTGCAATAGGTGTACCGGTGGTCCTGCCTTCAAACACGCCGGAAAGGATTTCCACCGTATCGGATTCTCGGCGCTGGGTTACGTGACGGGAAGTACCTGGCTTACGCCGGTCCAAATCCTGCTGGATATCTTCGACGGATAATTCCATTCCCGGTGGACAGCCATCGACCACGCAACCTATAGCCGGACCGTGAGATTCACCGAAGGAAGTGACACAGAAAAGCTTACCAAGGGTATTGCCGGACATTTTATTTTGCTCGCTAAATCAAGGCCTCAAGTTTAACATATCGCTTCTGCCCCGCCATCTCGCCACCCCATCCGCCAAAAGATCTGCTCATGACCGAACCCGATCCCGATAAGCTCAAAGGCCCAAGCGGATTGACCTTGCGCCAGATTCACGTGCAGGTGAAACAGAGCGTAGCCCATGATCGGCAGGCGCATGCACAGAATAAACCTGCGCAAAAATGCAATCGGTGGCAACGGTTTGTCCGTTATGTTTGGGATAAAAATAAAGGAAAACCATAGAATCACCATGAGAACCATCCTAATGAACGCTCCGGGCGAACCGGAGGTGCTGACAGTCGCCGACATTCCCCTACCAGCCCTGACCAGTCCATGCAGCGTGCTGGCAAAACTGCATGCGGCAGGCGTAAACCCGATAGATACCAAGGTACGCAAGCTCAATATATACCATCCTGACAAGCTACCTTCAATTCTTGGCTGTGATGGTGCGGGAGTGGTAGAAGCGATTGGCAGTTCGGTCACTCGTGTACGCCTGGGTGACGAGGTATTTTTTTTCAACAATGGCCTGGGCTATCCACCCGGTCGCTATGCCGAATACACGGTAGTACAGGAAGATTATCTGGCACTGAAACCAAAGAATCTCTCCATGGTTGAAGCTGCCGCTATACCGCTGGCACTGATTACAGCGTGGGAAGCACTGGTGATCCGCGGCGATCTGAAGGAAGGTCAATCCATGCTTATCCATGCCGGCGCGGGCGGCGTTGGCCATATTGCGATTCAGCTTGCTCATTATTTTGACGTGCTCGTCGCCACCACCATTTCAGGTACGGAGAAGGCGGAGTTTGTGTAATCACTAGGCGCCGAACTGGCAATCGACTATCGCCAGCAGGATTTTGTTGAAGCAGCGATGAACTGGACGGATGGCCTGGGCGTGAGACTGGTCGTGGATACGGTAGGAGGTGAGACTTTCTGCAAATCCTTTGCTGCGACCCGGCTGTATGGTCGCGTGGTAACGCTGCTCTCGACCGCATGCGACATCTCACACACCAATATCGCGCGACTGCGCAATCCGAGCATCGGCTACGTGCAAATGACCGCCCCGCTCTATTTCGGCCTGCACCTTGCGCGTATCGCGCAGACTCGCATACTTGAGCGGGGTACAAAACTATTCGAGCAGGGCATACTCAAGATTCACGTCGGCCGGTCGCTACCCCTGGAGGATGCCGCCGAAGCTCATCGACTGATCGAAGCAGGACATACCACAGGCAAATAGCGCTGAAAATTGTTTGAATCGCAGAGTTGACGCTCTGAGCCATGCATGGCATTTTTTTCGGAAAATATCTCAATAGTTTCGTGTGGCCACCACAGGACGTAAGGACTTATTCATAAATTCCCCAACATCTCAACCCCCCACGCTACCCCAAAGCCAGTAACGTCGCTACCTACCGCGCCCAATCCCCCTTTGTTACTACTGGCGGAGAGATCCATATGCAACCAGGGTATATCGCCCACAAACCGGTTAAGGAATCGGGCAGCAAGAATGTGATCCACCTCGCCCTCAAGGGTACACTGCTTGATGTCGGCGATCTTGCTTTCCAGCTCGGTGTCGTAATCCGCCTCCATCGGGAAAGCCCAGGTTCGCTCACCACTTGACTTCGCGGCAATCTGCGCCTTTTGCAGCAGATCCTCCCGGTTACTGAAAATGCCACTGTAATGCGATCCGAGCGCTGTGTGCATGCTACCGGTCAAAGTTGCGAAATCCATCATCACATCGGGCTTCTGTTTCGCTGCCAGAGTCAGCGTATCCGCCAACACCATCCGGCCCTCGGCGTCGGTATGGATAATCTCCACAGTGGAACCATTTAATGCTGTTATGACATCGTTCTGTTTGTAAGCGCGGGGACTGATGTGATTCTGGGCGATGGCGAGCCAGCAATCAATATTCACCGGCAGATCGGCGCGAGTTGCAGCCAATAAAATACCCAAGGCTACAGCCGAACCGTTCATGTCCTCATGCATGCCTTGCATGTGGCGAGCCGGCTTCAAATTGTGGCCGCCGGTATCGAAGCAGATGCCTTTACCCACCAGCGCCACGGTTTTGGCCGCACGCTTGATGCGCCGTTGCAAATGCACAATGGCGGCATCTTCCGGGTCACTGCCCTGAGCCACGGCGACAAACGCGCCCGCACCCATTTTACGCAGTGTTTTGACATCAAATTCCTGATACTTCCAGTCCTCGGTGATTGAGAGTTTCTTGAGGTGCTTGCGATACAGTCCCGGCGTCAATTCATTAGGCGGAAGTACCGTGAGTTTACGTGTGAGCAGATTGCCTTCCGCTTTGGCATGCAGCAATGCAAAATTATCGGCTTCCCGGTGTCCATGCAATACGATTTTTGCCAACGGCTTCCTGTCAGATTTTTTCTTTCCGGTTTTTCGCGATGGCAGCACCGGACCATTTACCCATATGGTATATACTGCCAGTTCCGCAAATACTCGCTTCTCATCTGGATCCCCGTAAACCGCAAGATGTATTTCCGCAGGATTCTCATCCAGCAGCACTTTTACCGCTTTGCGAACGGAGGTTTGCTGTTCGAATATGGATTTGCCTGGATCCACTAGGACCCAAACGCATAGGGCGCCATTACCGAGATTGGCGGCCGCTGGTGTATTACCAATTTCCCCGAGCTTCATTTTGCGTCGCGACAATTGGGTTTCCAGTACGGATTTACCCAAAAAATCAGGCATGTTCTGAAGCTTATCCAACGATTTATCTGGCTTTGGCAGCACAACTAGAATGTGCATAGCATTGCTGGATTCGCTCAGGGGTGATGCATTCTGTATCAACGTTGCAAACATATTGACTGCCTATCCTGTAAAATATAACCAACATCATTATATACGCCATGTGCCTGTTCTACCGCGTCGTAGCTTAAGTCTTAGCCTTTTCCCATTATCTGATTTCCCATGCGCCAGTATCTCGAACTCATGCAGCACGTGCTCAAGCACGGACACAAGAAATCGGATCGCACTGGAACGGGTACGCTTTCAGTATTCGGCCATCAGATGCGTTTCGATTTATCGGAAGGTTTTCCGCTGGTCACTACCAAAAAATGCCACCTGAAATCCATCATCCACGAATTGCTATGGTTTCTGCGTGGCGACACTAATATCAAATATCTCAATGATAACGGTGTTTCCATCTGGAATGAATGGGCCGACGAGAGGGGTGATCTGGGTCCGATATATGGTCATCAGTGGCGATCATGGTCGAGTGCGAATGGCGAGCAGATCGACCAGATCACACAGGTAATCGAGCAGATCAAAAATAATCCCGATTCCCGGCGCATGGTGGTTTCATCCTGGAACGTGGGCGAATTGTACGAGATGAGTTTGCCGCCATGTCATGCTTTATTTCAGTTCTATGTTGCCGAAGGTAAACTTTCCTGTCAGCTTTATCAGCGCAGCGCGGATATCTTTCTCGGAGTACCCTTCAACATCGCCTCCTATGCGCTACTCACATTGATGGTAGCACAAAGCTGCAATCTGAAACCCGGTGATTTCGTGCATACTCTCGGCGACGCGCACCTCTACCTTAATCACTTGGCGCAGGCCACAGAACAATTAAGCCGAAAACCAGGAAAATTACCCATAATGAAACTGAACCCGGCAGTCAATAACGTTTTTGACTTCAGATACCAAGATTTTACTCTTCAAGGTTATAACCCTCTTCCGGCAATCAGTGCGCCGATCGCAATATGATTCCCCGTCGTCTCTCCATTCTGGTGGCGATGGCTAAAAATCGCGTGATCGGCAAAGACAACACGCTGCCCTGGCGCTTGCCATCGGATTTGAAGCGCTTCAAGGCGTTAACCATGGGGCATCCCATCATCATGGGACGCAAGACCTACGAATCAATTGGGAGGCTGCTACCCGGACGCACCAGTATTATCGTCACACGTCAATCAGGTTACGAAGTCGAGGGTGCTACGGTAGTGGGTTCGGTAGCGACGGCGCTGAGAACCTGCTATAACAACCCCGACACGGCCGAAAGCTTCGTTATCGGCGGCGCAGAAATATTCCAGCAGGCTCTGACGGTATGTGACCGGTTATATATTACCGAGATACAGAGAGATTTCGAAGGCGATGTACTATTTCCCAGATTCAATCGCGGTGAATGGCGCGAAACCTCGCGTGAGCAATACTGTCTGGATGAGGACAATGGGTTGGAATATCATTTTGTGATCCTTGATCGCAAATGGAATTAATGACTTATGAATGTCCTTGGCCCGTACTCCAACGCCGCTGACTTAAAAAAAGGCGGCACGCGCATTCATCACGTGTCCGCCGTCTTTATTCCTGCAATGGTGCGCTAGTTTATTTTTTATTAATATTCGATATGCAATTACAATACCATTACATCCGGTAACGGAAAACCATTAAAATTACTGGCATAGGCAGTGGTATAGGCGCCGGCATTGGGGATATAAATGAAGTCGCCTTCCTGAACATCTTCAGGCAACATTTCGTCACGCATGAGGATATCTACCGAATCGCAGGTCGGTCCGGCAACAGACCAGGGAATGTCCGGCCCCTTGCGATCAGAAAGAATTTCATAGCGCAGACCCTCGGTAACTTCGATCACGCCGCCAAACATGCCCGCGTCCCAATACATCCAGCGCTTGCCATTGCGGGTAGCTGTTCCCACCACGCGGCAGACAAAATACGCCGCATCGGATACAAGGTAACGCCCCGGCTCGGCCATGACGCGAATACTCGCCGGCAAATCCGCGATAGCTGCATTCACGACTTCCGCTATTATTTCAATCGAAGGAATGGGCTTGATATGACGCACGGGGTAACCGCCGCCAATATTGAGCAAGCGCGGAGTCAATCCGGCACGGCGCATATCGGAGAAAACCTTTTTGGCCCGCTCGATACCCACCCGCCAGTTCTGCGGATTGCGACACTGAGAGCCCACATGAAAAGTCACCCCCGCGAGATCAGCCTTAAGTGCTGCCGCTTCATTAATGATGCCCTTGATCTCAGCGGCATGCGTACCAAATTTGCCTGCCAGCGGCCAATCGCTGCCAATGTTGGGTGTATCGATGCGCAAATACATCTTTGCGTCCGGCTTGACACTGACAATTTTACGCAGCTCTTCAATACTATCCAGCACATACCACTCAACGCCCTTGGAGGCCGCATATTCCAGATATGCCCTTGATTTCATGGGGTTGCTATAATATATCTCCGCAGCGGACACACCCAGGCTTAGCAGCAGATCCAGTTCGGAGATTGAGGCTATTTCAAAACCTACGCCTTCCTCGATCATGGTTCTCAGCACGCGTGGATCTGGATTTGCCTTGACTGCATAGTGTGGCTGCACACGTGGCATGGCAACTTTGAAACGGCGGGCTTTATTACGGATAATGTTGCTGTCGACCAGCAAGAATGGCTTGCTGTAGCCCTTTTTCAGGGCATCCCGGACATATTGAAAATCCAGGCTGACTTCGGGATGGGTATCGAATACTGCTTCGGGCTCCACTTTTTGCCGTAGAGCGGCATTACGCATTTGCATGAGAATCTCCTCGGGGAGGCGCTACGTTACGGGAATATGGATGTTTACCAAATCGGCCGTATCGAAATAGTTTGCTTTGCTTTTCATGATGACCTCCTGTTCTTTAATTAATGCGTCGGAAAAAAAGCGGATTATAGACTTCATTTCGCTGGAATCAAGCGTTTTTTTCGAGTTAAAAAAAATAATCCTACACGCAGGAAATTCCGTCAAAAAACCCATTCGGCATCACCTCGTTATTTCGGGCGCTGAAGAAGATATGGGGAGATACTAAAATGTATAGCAACTTCGATCCCAATTCTTTTTCAGGTATGCTTAACATGAAGCACTGCTCATTCCGAACCATTCCGTGACTGGCAGGCACGTCTCGAACCTGAAGTGGAATCAAATTTTCGGCAACGTCACTCCGCGCTGCCCTTGATATTTTCCGTCGCGATCTTTGTAGGAAATTTCGCATACTTCGTCTGACTCAAAAAAAATCACTTGAGCAACGCCTTCGTTCGCATAAATCTTTGCGGGCAGCGGTGTGGTATTGGAAAACTCCAGGGTGACGTAGCCCTCCCACTCCGGTTCAAATGGAGTGACATTAACAATAATGCCACAGCGAGCATAGGTAGATTTTCCCAGACAAATGGTAAGCACATTGCGCGGGATGCGAAAATACTCGACCGTGCGTGCCAGCGCAAAGGAATTGGGCGGGATGATGCAAATATCGTTTTTCACATCAACAAAAGAGTTTGAATCGAAATTCTTGGGATCGACGATAGTGGAGTTAATATTGGTAAATAACTTGAATTCGTCCGAACAGCGAATATCGTAGCCATAACTGGATGTTCCATATGAAACAATCTTATGGCCATTCGCATGCTTGATCTGATTGGGCTCGAAGGGTTCGATCATATGGTATTCCATCGCCATGCGACGAATCCATTTGTCAGATTTTATGGTCATTTTTGAACTCGGGAATGCCGGATGAATGCCAAGCGTAAATAGTCCGGGCACCCGCCACTACTACAACCGTTTTGCTTGCGGGGCTTCCCGGATGGATCCAGCGTGCGCCAGATATATTTACATGACAGGTTCAAAAGCGGGCCGGAATACAAAAATGATTGAATGAGTACTCATTCATGCGTAACGACGAGCAATGTCGCGGGGGAAGAAATTCAGTCATCTTCAAATAATGATATTTCTGGCGCATTAAGCTAAGTATCCTGAATCACTATTTTTGCGAATAATGCAGAGTGATCCAGCGACAACTCGTCGACCTTGACCGCAAGGCGGCGAGCAATGGCGCGATAGAGCTCTGCTATGCGCCCGTGAGGATCCGCTACCACTGTGGGAATGCCTGAATCCGTATGCTCGCGAATTTTAATGTCAAGCGGGAGCGCGCCTAGCAATTCCACATCGTAATCCTTGCACATTTTCTCACCGCCGCCCGCACCAAAAATGTGTTCTTCGTGGCCACATTTTGAACAGATATGCGTACTCATATTTTCCACGATTCCCACGATTGGAATACCCACTTTCTGAAACATCTTGAGTCCCTTGCGAGCATCCAGCAGCGCAATATCCTGCGGGGTGGTAACAATAACGGCACCGGTTACTGGCACTTTCTGTGCGAGCGTCAACTGGATATCGCCGGTGCCGGGCGGCATGTCCACAATAAGGTAGTCCAAGTCATTCCAGCGCGTATCGTTCAATAATTGCTGCAACGCCTGGGTAACCATCGGTCCGCGCCACACCATGGGAGTTTCCACGTCAATCAGAAAACCAATGGACATGGCCTGGATGCCATGCGCTTTCATGGGTTCAATGCTCTTGCCATCGGGGGATTCAGGGCGACCCGTGATGCCAAGCATTTGAGGTTGTGAAGGACCATAAATATCGGCATCCAGAATGCCAACGGCAGCGCCTTCCGCAGCCAGTGCCAACGCCAGATTTACCGCAGTGGCGGATTTTCCGACACCACCCTTGCCGGATGCCACCGCAATAATATTCTTCACCCCGGGAATGAGCTTTATCCCGCGTTGCACACTGTGGGAAACAACTTTGCTAGTGATATTGACGCTCACGCTGCCAATATCCGAAATGCTTTTAAGCTTGTCAACCACCTGTTTGTGGATACTGCCGATCACGCTCTTTGCGGGATAGCCAAGCACAATATCAAGCGAAACGTTATCGCCCTCTATCTTGATGTTGCGTGCTTCATTACTCGTCACATAATCTTTGCCCGTGCTGAGATCGGTAATTTCCTTGAGGGCGGACTGCACTTGCTGTTCTGAGATAGCCACTTTGCAACTCCTTTATCTGCGGCGCAACTAAACGATGACTCCGGATATTAACAAAATATCGGGCCAGAGTCTGGCAGCCTGAAGGATAAACCGGGAATAAGCGAAGCGAATACACTGACACCGACCATATTTCGCAAGCCGGGCCAGTGAAGTATCCTGTTGACCGGCAGGGCAGGAACAATCAGGGACTCATACGCAAACCAGCAATCCGCTTCCTTCAGTTCTGCAGACCCTCAAGCCCGCAGTTTGTTACAATTGCATTTGGCTATTTCCATAGATAATTGATGAACAAACGAAAGATCCTGGTTACTTCTGCCTTGCCCTATGCCAACGGCAGCATCCATCTCGGTCATCTGGTGGAATACATTCAGACCGACATCTGGGTGCGCTTCCAGAAAATGCTGGCGCACGAGGTGCATTATGTGTGTGCGGATGACACGCACGGCACACCCGTCATGCTTCGCGCCGACAAGGAAGGTATTACGCCTGAGCAATTGATAAGCCGGATGTGGCATGAGCATAAAGCCGATTTCGATGGTTTCCATGTCGATTTTGACAATTATTACACCACGGATTCGCCCGAGAATCAGGAGTTCTGCGAAGATATCTATCGGCAGCTTGAAGCAGCAAATTTGATTGCTCAGCGCTCGGTTGAGCAATTCTATGACCCCGTCAAGAAAATGTTTTTGCCGGATCGCTATATTAAAGGCGAATGCCCAAATTGCCATACCAGTGATCAATATGGCGACTCCTGCGAGGCATGCGGCGCAACCTATTCACCTATCGATCTCATCAATCCCTACTCCGCTGTTTCCGGAGCAAAACCCGAGCGTCGGGCCTCAAAGCATTATTTCTTCAGACTTTCCGACCCACGCTGCAAGACCTTCCTGAAAGAATGGGTTTTTGAATCGCTACCCAGCCAGTCGGACGTCAGCCTGGAAATGAAACCACGGCTTCAACCCGAAGCTGCCAATAAAATGAATGAGTGGCTTTCAGGCGGATTAGCGGATTGGGATATTTCCCGCGACGCCCCTTATTTCGGTTTTCCCATTCCCGGTACGGCCGGCAAGAAATTTTTCTATGTCTGGCTGGATGCTCCCGTGGGCTACTTCGGCAGTTTCAGGAACTACTTCAAAAAAAAGGGACAGTCTCAAGCAGAAATCGACGAGTTTCTGCGGCCCGGCGGCGAGACCGAGATGGTGCATTTCATCGGAAAAGACATTCTCTATTTTCATGCACTTTTTTGGCCAGCAATGCTTAAATTCTCCGGCTATCGCACGCCAACCCAGATTTACGCTCATGGGTTTCTTACCGTTAATGGGCAGAAGATGTCCAAATCTCGAGGTACCTTCATCACTGCGGAGAGCTATTTGAAACAGGGATTGAATCCTGAATGGCTACGCTATTACTACGCCGCCAAGCTCAACGACGCCATGGAAGATATCGATCTCAATTTCAATGATTTCATCGCGCGCGTCAACAGCGATCTGATAGGGAAATACATCAATATAGCCAGTAGATGTTCGGGGTTCATCAACAAAAGGTTCGATGGCAAGCTCACCGACGCTATTTCGGAGCCAAACAGAAAATGGTTCAATCAATTTCTTTTTTGCCAGCTTGGAGAAGGTGATACCTTTCTCGGGCGTCACGTTTCAATTGCAAACTTTTATGATCGCAGAGAATACGGTAAGGCAATAAAGGAAATAATGCTTGCGGCGGATATCGCCAATCAATATGTGGACCGGATGAAGCCTTGGGAATTGGCAAAGAACCGCAAAGATGACGCCGAACTTCATGAAATATGCAGTGTGACATTGAATATGTTCCGGATTTTGACTATTTATTTAAAACCGGTCTTGCCAAAACTTGCCGCCGATGCGGAGCGATTCCTAGGGGTTAATTCTCTCACCTGGAAAGATGCCAATTCCCAGAACAGATTATTGGCAGATGGGCACCAAATTAACGATTACAAGCACCTCATCACACGCGTCGATCCCGAGCAGATCGAGAAGTTGGTCAAAATCAACCAAGAAAGCCTGCAACCCGCAACGCAACCATCATCTATTACACAGGATGTACAGACTATGGAAAAAAATTCCCCCACCCTTCCTCAGGAGGAGGAGAATGCGCGAGTTTCCAAGGCAATGATTACTACTGATGATTTTGCCAGGATTGATCTAAGGGTAGCAAAAATTATTGAGGCCGAGGAGGTGGAAGGCGCGGATAAATTGCTGAAGCTCACCCTGGATCTCGGGTCGGAACAGCGCACCGTATTCGCCGGCATAAAATCCGCCTACAACCCCGATCAGCTCAAAGGCCGTATGACTATCATGGTGGCCAATCTTGCACCGCGCAAGATGAAATTCGGCATATCCGACGGAATGGTGTTGGCTGCGGGTGACGGCAATGGTGGGCCTTATCTGCTTGCTCCCGATGAAGGAGCGCTGCCGGGAATGAGAGCAAAGTAGTCTGACAAAGCCCTGAAACATCATTTCCAGGCTTAATGCAAGGGCCGGTTTACGTGCAAGCCAGGCATTTCGAGCAATTACCATCCGGCAAAGCACGATCAAGTTTATCCCATTGTGCCGATTCCGGTTCATTCAATAAACAGAAAAATAAATGGTCTTTGAGCTTCCAATGGTCTTTCAGAACCGGGCATTACGCTGCCGTGAATGCAAGGCATGCGGAAGATGCATGGCAGGCGTTAAATGGTTCCTCCTGTACTTACTATTTGTTGTCCCGGCATGATTCCTATGGGTAGCGTAGCATCCTCTGAGATGGGTAACTTGCATCTTGCAATATATTAAGATAAGCTGTCACTGGTTAATCGCAAGTTAACGCAGGCACAAACAATTACAGGGCTTTGATAATGATACTTTACCAGTTGGAACGGACTTGGGGCATTCCGAATCTCAGCCATTTTTGCTGCAAGACAGAAACCTATCTGAGAATGGCGGACATTAAATATACTGTTAAAGCGACGCTTCCGTTGTTTGCACCAAAGCGCAAGCTGCCTTATATCGAAGATGGCGATCTCAAATTGGCAGACTCGCGTTTTATCATTCGACACCTCAAAACCAAATATAAGGATCTTGACGGGGGGTTAACCCCGGCAGAGTCAGCCCTGTCGCTGGCGATGCAGCGCCTGCTTGAAGAGCATCTGTTTTGGGCAACGATGTATTCAAGGTGGCAATATACCGATGCAAATTGGCAAGTGAATAAAAAAGCGATTTTTAGTGTAATGCCCCCTGTCATTCGCGATTTGGCGGCAGCCTATTATCGCCGCAGGATTCAGCGGCAGATTCTGGGACATGGTACCGGCCGGCACAAGGCCGAGGAGATCTTTGAACTCGGCATGCAGGACATCGATGCATTGTCCGCATGTCTTGGAGACAAAAGCTATTTTCTGGGCGATAAACCGACCAGCCTGGATGCCAGTGCCTTCGGATTCCTCATCAACACTCTTGGTTGCCCAATCGAGTCGCCTCTCAAAGAACACGGCTTATCGAAGGACAACCTGAGAAATTATGTCGAGCGGATCAAGCTGCAGTATTATTCCGACTTGCAGGCGGCTTGATGTACGGCGTGAAGTTCCTATCCGGCTCAATCCCATGAATATGCCCTTTCACGGCCCGACGTAGTCAGCGGCAAAAGCATGTTACACCGTCTCTGTTCTACGAATTGCGGCCACGCGTGGGGATGCAAGACCGGAATACCTTATGACTGCTGAGATCGCCATCTCGCAAGTGAGCCCGCCAGATAAATCTCTTTTCCGGTGCCAAAAAGCTTTTGCAGCAATATACTTAACCCTATCGGCGCGGTTTGCACCCCGTTTCTGGTAACCGAGATCCGTCATACTTCAATGAAACTTGCCTTCATCCTCGATCAACTGGACTCAATCAAAACTTACAAAGACTCAAGCTTTGCCATGATGCGTGAAGCAGCTTCTCGCGATCATCAATTGTTTACCCTGCAACAGGGCGATTTGGCATGGAAGGGCGCCCAGACCGTGGGGTTTGCACGTGCGCTGGAATTGACGGGTGGCGTGGATGGCCATCACTGGTACCGGGCAGATGAGCCGGAGGAGATCCCGCTGCAGGAATTCGACGTCATCTTGATGCGCAAGGATCCTCCATTCGACATGGAGTATGTCTATAGCACTTACTTGCTGGAGTTGTCGGAAGGCTTGGGTGCGCGTGTCTTCAACAGCCCTCGAGCGATCCGCGATCACAACGAGAAGCTCGCCATAGCAAAGTTTCCGCAATTTACGCCCCCTACACTGGTGACCCGGCAAGAATATTTGATTCGCGACTTTTTGGCTGAGTACCGCGACATTGTGCTCAAACCGCTCGACGGTATGGGAGGGGCCAGCGTATTTCGCATTCACAGTGCTGATCACAACATCGGTGTGATCCTGGAAACCCTTACGCGCTACGGCACGCGTACCGTCATGGCTCAGCGGTACATTCCCGAAATTGCTCAAGGTGATAAACGCATTTTGCTGATCGCTGGGGAACCTGTACCTTATTCGCTAGCCCGCATTCCCAAACCAGGCGAAACACGCGGGAATCTGAATGTAGGGGCTACGGGTGTGGCACAGCCGCTTACAGCGCGGGATCGCGAAATTGCTGAGGCACTGGGTCCCTCGTTATACGATGAAGGTTTGATGTTGGTTGGGCTGGATGTGATTGGTGATTATCTCACCGAAATTAATGTTACCAGTCCCACCTGCATGCAGGAAATCGCTGACCAGACTGGCTTCAATTCCGCCGAAATGATAATGGATGCGCTCGATAATGTGCGTAACTGAGAGATACGCAGCTGTCCTTTCCCACTTTGAAACAGAGCTTTTCTTTCCATGACTCTGGCAATAGAAGTCAAGCAAATACGCAAGCGCTTCGGTACGTTATATGCTTTGGGAGGCGTGGATCTCGAAATCCATGCTGGCGAGTTCTTCGCTTTGCTCGGCCCCAACGGTGCAGGAAAAACTACGCTGATCAATATTATTGCCGGCCTGACACTGGCCAGCAGCGGAAGTGTGAAGGTAATGGGACACGATGTTGTCGGTGACTATCGTGAAGCGCGTCGCATGCTGGGGGTAGTACCTCAGGAGCTGGTTTTTGACCCCTTCTTTACCGTTCGGGAAACACTTGTGTTTCAATCCGGATACTACGGCCTCAGGAATAATGACGACTGGATAGATGAGATCATCCACCATCTGGACCTTACCGACAAGGCCGGTGCAAACATGCGTTCATTGTCGGGGGGTATGAAACGGCGCGTGCTGGTAGGACAGGCGTTGGTACACAAGCCTCCGGTAATTGTGCTGGACGAACCCACTGCGGGCGTGGACGTGGAATTGCGGCAGGCGCTCTGGCATTTCATCAAGCAGTTAAACCGCAACGGCCATACTATCGTGCTCACGACGCATTATCTTGAGGAAGCGGAAGCGTTATGCAACCGAGTGGCGATGCTCAAAAAAGGTCATATCGTTGCGCTCGATAGCATCCGGAACCTCATTAGTACCATTTCAGGAAGCTTGGTACGGCTTCGGTTATCGCCCGATACGCTGCCAGTGGCGTTACAGCCACTGATGAGCAGCCGCGATGAAGGATGTTTCTTCCTAGCAATCAAAGAATATTCCCAGCTCGAAAATGTAATGGCCGCATTGCGCATGGCACAGGCACAAGTCCTGGAACTGCAGGTACTACAGCCTGATCTGGAAGAAGTATTCGTAAAAATCATGGGCAACGCCGGAAACTCGGAGTCCATCTCGACACCCGTATGATCGGATTTCTCACTCTGCTGTATAAGGAATTGCTGCGATTCTGGAAGGTCGGATTTCAAACCGTATTCGCACCCATGCTGTCTTCATTGCTGTACCTGATGATTTTTTCCCATACGCTGGAAGAACACGTGCAGGCTTATCCCGGCGTGCCCTACACGGTTTTTCTGATTCCGGGCCTGGTAATAATGGCTATGCTGCAAAACGCTTTCGCCAACTCTTCATCAAGCCTCATTCAATCGAAGGTGTCAGGCAATCTCGTTTTCATGCTGTTATCACCAATTTCTTATCAGGAAATATTCATGGCGTATGTATTGGCATCGGTAGTTCGTGGTCTGGTAGTAGGTCTGGGTATCTATGGGGTGACAGTCTTTTTTTTTGACCTGCCTCTATATTCGTTTCTCTGGATATTCATATTTGCCTTGATGGGTACCGCTTTACTGGGTGCATTAGGCATTATTGCAGGTATCTGGGCAGACAAATTTGAGCAGCTCGCTGCGTTTCAGAACTTTGTTATCCTGCCACTGACGTTTTTATCGGGTGTGTTCTATACGATTCAATCATTACCGCCGTTCTGGCAAGGATTGTCACACCTGAATCCGTTCTTCTACATGATTGATGGATTTCGGTATGGCTTCTTCCATACTTCCGATGCTTCCCCCTATCTCAGCGTTGGGATCCTGGCAGTATGTTTCCTGGGTGTATCATGGGGAACGCTGCGAATGCTGAAGAAAGGCTACAAGATCCGTCAGTAGAGCTGACCGATTCTTGATAATGCTGATTGCTCCTACTTACCTGCCTCAACGGCATCACCGTGTCTGATGCATGCCAGGTTACTTGACCTTGATCAGCAAAGACTCCAGGAATGATGGCTCCAGCCCAGGCCATAGGCTCTGGCCCTTCTCTGTCAGGAAATACTCGTGGCGTACAAATTTCTGCTGATATGACCAACTTCCAATTCCTTCCGTCGGTTCGCGAGGATATTCGATGCAATGCTTTCGGGCGAGAGTTGAATTCCACATAGCGGCATTTGACCAGAACCCGATCACGAATAATTAGCAGACTCCATCGCCATCCAGCGCACTCTTGGCGGGTAGCATGACCGCTCAAACGCTGCATTTTTCCGTCGTCTTGTCATCTTTCATGGTTCAGTCGGATGAAAAATAATCAAAGAAGTAATGTAGTTTGGTTACTTGTGTTTTGCAATATATTGAGTTAACCTTACCTAACTTGCTTATTGAAAGTAATAGATTCGATAGTGGCAGGCTACTCATGGAGATTTCTATCATATTGAAGTTCTACCAGTTTGAACATGCATGGGGCGTTCTCAATCTGGGGCCTTTCTGTTGCAGAACCGAAACTATTTGCGAATGGTGGCGAACATCGAGTATGAAATAAAGGCGACTCTGCCGTCAGAGACGCCAAAGGTAAGCTTCCTTATATCGAAGACGACAATGAAGTCTTGGTAGATTCGGGTTTTATCGTACCGCACCTTAAAGCGAATTAAAGATTTGGATACAGGATTGAATCTGGCAGAACTGTCACTATCTGTAGTCATGCAGCGCTTGCTCAAGGAGCATCAATATTGGGGCGTCCTATTTTCATGATGGCGGTGCACGGGCGCAAACTGGCTGGTTACTAAAGAAGGATAATTGAACGTTCCTATCGGAGAAAAGCATGTCATCCAAAATACCGTCTGGGCGAATCAAGGGGCTGATTGACGAGTCACTTCAGTCCTTGATCATCCATGGCCTGAAAGGCATCGAGAAGGAAGGCCTGCGCATGAC
>Ga0157370_10001963_pt1 | contig 25346 bp, 25 predicted proteins | sample C35metaG_FD_113463 | JGI IMG/M metagenome (GOLD analysis project Ga0157370, IMG submission 113463) | Corn rhizosphere microbial communities from Kellogg Biological Station, Michigan, USA - C3-5 metaG | ecosystem: Host-associated > Plants > Roots > Rhizosphere > Soil | place: USA: Michigan...
ATGCGCCATCCCTGGTCTTCGGTAAGATGCCAGTGAAATGTATTGAACTTATGAAAAGCGAGATAGTCAATGTATTTTTTTATTTCATCAGGCCCAAAAAAATGGCGACCAACATCGAGATGCATACCGCGATATTGAAAGCGGGGATAATCTTTAATAGTAACATCAGGTATAGAAAATGAATTATTTATCAAATCTTTTCCGGCAGGCATCAGTTGCAGCAGCGATTGAATGCCATAAAACAATCCTTCACCATTGATGGCGAGAATAGAAATGTTATTGGGTGTTACCTGTAGATTGTATTGCCCGGGTTTCATTCCTTCCGGGTATTTCAGGCCAAGCGAAATGAAATTTTTAGAATGCTGGGGAGAAATGTTTTTAATAGAAAGTGTAAAACCGTATAATTTATGTAAATAAAAATTGAGCATATCCGCATCATGTTTTGTAGTAGCATTTGCAATAATGATGGTGGACTTTGTTAGTTTAAAATAACCATCTTGTTGAGAAATATCCACAGGCTTGGGTATAATATTAATTTCAGATTGTGCCACGCAAGAGAGCGTTGTAAAAATAAATAAGGCCGATAATAATTTTTTCATAAGTGATTGTTTGAAGAAGTTTACAATGCAAATATGCCGATTATTCTTTTTTTAAAAGACATAAAATTGTTTGCTATGCAAACAAAAATAGAGCTGGTTTTAGCGGCAATAAATGTCATGATGATTTTTGATTTGCAAAATGCTCTTAATCTCTTTGAAAGAATTATTGTATATTCATGCAGGACTTTCAAAAAATCTCTTCACCAAAACCTAACATTCATGAACACAGAAATTTTTCAACACATTCACTGGCTTGCTGTATTAGCCGGCGCACTTGGTTATTTTGTTCTGGGCGCTATTTGGTACACGGTTCTTTTTGGTAAACAATGGAGATCGTACAATGCATCATTAATGAATACTCCTGATGCAAAGAAAGGCGCCGGAGCCATTATGTTTTTATCATTCATTATGATGTTTGTTACCGCCATTGGTCTGTCCATTATTGCAGAGCGTTTTGGTGTATTTGGTTGGCAGGGCGGCCTGAAACTTGGATTGCTGACAGGAATATGCTTTGCTGCCATGGCTATTCATATTTCTTATATTTACGAAAAAAGACCCATCGGGCTTCATTTAATTAATGGCTTGTATAATGTAGCCGGCAACATAATTGCAGCCATCATCATTTGTATGTGGAGGTAAGAAACGCGGTATTATTATGCTCGCTTCGTATATACCCCCTGGTTTCTATCTTTTATAGAATAAAAAGAACCCGCCATGGTAGCGGGTTTTGAAAAATTATGAGGTCCCGAGCGGATTCGAACCGCTGTAGAAGCTTTTGCAGAGCTCTGCCTAGCCACTCGGCCACAGGACCATTTTTTGGCGCACAAAAGTAATAAAATTTTTTTTGGCGAACTTTATGGCCGATATTCAACATAATAACAGATACAGTGTATTTTTATTTTCTAAAAAAAGAAGTTGAATAATAATTTATGCAGCCAATAGCGTCTTCTGAATTAATCATTACCTCACGCGGAGCCATTTATCATCTTGACTTGAGACCGGAAGAACTTGCCGGTACCATCATTACTGTTGGCGATCCGGCAAGGGTTAGCAAAGTGAGTAAACATTTTGATCGTATTGATATAAAAGCAAGCCATCGTGAATTTATTACACATACAGGATGGCTAGGGAATCAACGGCTTTCTGTAGTAAGCACAGGCATCGGTACCGATAATATTGACATTGCGCTGAACGAACTGGATGCATTGGCGAACATAGACTTTGAAACCAGAACAATAAAAGATCAATTGCAACATTTGAATATCCTGCGCATTGGCACTTCGGGTTCACTGCAGGAAAATATTGCTGTGGATAGTTTTGTGGCCAATACACATGGCATCGGGATTGATAATTTATTGAACTTTTATGTAACCAATAGTAATGAAGAAGAAAAACAATTGCTCCATTCTTTTGTAACGCATACTCAGCTTCACGGAAGAGGCAGTTATCCATATATTGCAGGCGCATCTATTTCTCTCATGAAAAATTTTGTAGCAGGGTATCATCATGGCATTACGGTTACCTGTCCCGGTTTTTATGGACCGCAGGGCAGGGTGTTGCGGTTAGGAATATCCCATCCTGATTTGATAGACCGGCTTACTGATTTTAAATTCGGGCAACACCGTATTACAAATTTTGAAATGGAAACGGCCGCTATTTATGGATTGGGCAAAGCATTACAGCATCACTGCATTTCGTTGAATGTGATTGTTGCAAATCGTATCACTAAAACATTCAGCAATGATGCAGATGCGGCTATGGAAAAATTAATTGTAAAAACATTAGAGATTATATCAGAAACAATATAACATGAAAGTAGAATTTTATAAATATCATGGAACGGGAAATGATTTCATTTTAATTGACAACCGAAAGAACACGTATCAACTCACTGCAAGACAGGTAAATTTTTTATGCCACCGGCGATTTGGCATTGGCGCAGACGGGCTGATGCTGTTGAATGATAAGCCCGGCTATGATTTTGAAATGACGTATTACAACTCCGATGGAAATACCAGTTCCATGTGTGGTAATGGTGGCAGGTGTATTTTAAAATTTGCATCCATGCTGGGGATTAAAAAAAATAAATACCAGTTCCTTGCCATTGATGGCCCACACGAAGGAGAGATAGATTTGAATGGCGAAGTACGGTTAAAAATGAAAGATGTAACGGAAGTGCGTTCTGCATTTAATTATTCAGTGTTGAATACAGGCTCACCTCATTATATAAAAAGTGTGCTGGATGCACGGCAGGTTGATGTGGTAAAAGAAGGACGCGAAATTCGCTACAGCAAAGAGTTTGCAGAAGAAGGCATTAATGTAAATTTTGTAGAAACCATTGCTGATGACACCATCTATGTACGAACGTATGAAAGAGGCGTAGAAGATGAAACGTATAGTTGTGGCACCGGTGTTACTGCTGCAGCGCTTTTATCTGCCCATAATGATAATGGATTTAATCGTGTAGAAGTGCAAACATTGGGTGGCAGGCTGAGTGTTGAATTTGAAAAGATGAACGAGCAGGAATTTAGAAATATATGGCTGTGCGGCCCTGCCGAAATGGTATTTAAAGGAGAAGCTGATTTAAATATTTAATCATGTTCAATGTTCGCGTGTACGGAATACTGTTAGATGATAGCAAAAGAGTGTTGGTGAGCGATGAATTTATCCGCGGCAATTATTATACAAAATTTCCAGGCGGCGGATTAGAGTTTGGCGAAGGCACCAGGGATTGCCTCAGGAGAGAGTTTAAAGAAGAGATGGACCTTAATGTGGAAGTACTTAATCATATTTATACTACCGACTATTTTCAACTGAGTGCTTTTAACCCGCAGCATCAAATCATTTCTATTTATTATTTCACCAGGCCATTGGAAAAAATAAAAGCCCCATTGCGTACGAAAGAGTTTGACTTTGACGAAGACCAACTGAAAATTTATCGCGAAAAAAATGAAATAGAAACTTTCCGTTTTATTGAGTGGAATAATTTTTCGGAACACAGCGTTACACTTCCGATAGACCAGACCGTTACAAAAATTCTGAAACAAAATTATTAGTCATGCCGCAGCGCTCCTGATAAAATAATACCAGCATTGAAAGAGCAGGAATAAAATATTTACTACTGCAAGCCAAAGAGGTATTAGCTTTTTTTTACCCGCGTTCAGTAAAATGATGTACCATATAAGCATTACCATATTTAAGAATACCGAACTAATGCCCAATGTAATAATAAGACCTTTCAAATAAGGAACAGGCACTGCAAGATTACCATTGGCGGATGTATTGGATTCTATTTTTTTTAAAATTAAATACACTACAAACGATACATTGCAGATTACTGCAAGCCTTGAAAAAAAAGAAACTATTTTCATAAAAAATTACTGGTGCTGAATACTACAACAAAATAATATTAATTTACCGAATCAAAGTTTTTAATGGATGAGTAATGTGCTGAGTATTGTTTCTTATAAAATATTTCCCGCAAAATTCGGCGGACAGAAAGGTATTGCCAACTTTAATGAATATTTTTCACGGCATCAAAATTTATTTTGCATCACGGTTCAGGCCAACGACCCTGAAGCCGCTCCCTACAAGGTTTTTAACAAACTTAGCAACCGCCGGCTTCGCTACATAAATATATTTTACTTTGGGATGCTGAAAAAAATAATTAAGGAAAATACCATTTCGCACCTGATCGTGGAGCATCCGTACTATGGCTGGCTGGGCTTGTTGCTTAAAAAATTTTGCGGCGTAAAATTGATCATCCATTCGCACAATATCGAATCCGAAAGATTTAAAACAACCGGCAGGTGGTGGTGGAAACTGATGCGGCAGTATGAAAAATATATACACCACAAAGCTGATTTTACTTTTTGCATCAATGAAAACGACCGGCAATATTTTATTAATAAGTATAAAATAAAAGAAGAAAAGACGGCTGTAATCACCTTTGGAATTTCGTGGAACAAACCGCCATTGCAGGATGAAAGACGAAAGGCAAAAGAAGAATTATTAAAAAAATTTTCTTTAAATAATGATGCCATTTTGTTTCTTTTTAACGGGGCATTGCATTACCAACCCAACCTGGAAGCGGTAAAAAATATTGCAGAGAAAATAAATCCTTTGTTCATAAAAAAAAATATTGCGTATAAGATAATTATTTGTGGCAAAGGGCTGCCGGCCAACATGAACGGCCTGGAAGATTATAAAGCATCAAATATTATTTATGCAGGCTTTGTAGATGATATTGATCTTTATTTTAAGGGTGCGGATGTTTTTATTAACCCGGTAACGGATGGCGGAGGCATTAAGACAAAATTAGTCGAAGCATTGGGCTTTGATTTGAATGCAGTGTCTACCGCAAACGGAGCCATTGGCATTGATGAAAAGATTTGTAATGGCAAATTGCTGGTATCTGAAAATGCAGACTGGCAGTCGTTTTCGGACAATATGCTTACGGCTGCTAATTTACACCCATCAATAGGTGAATCATTTTATCAACAATTTTATTGGGATAATATCGCAACAAAAGCTGCGAAAATAATTGAGAGTTTATAGTAAAAAATGAAAAATGTAAAATGCATAGAGTTTATCTGTGATTTTTTTTCATTTTCCATTTTTTTTGTGATTTGATTTTTGTAATTTATAATGCATTAGTTCTTTCCTTTCAGCATTGGTACAAAGGAGAAGTTGGCAAACGTTTCTTCTTCATAAGTACCATCTTCATTTTTAGTAATGCGAATCATTTTCTGAAATCCATCATCGTCTAAGGGCAATACCATTTTTCCGCCGGGCTTTAGTTGTTCCAAAAGTTTTGGAGGTATGAATGGTGCGGCGGCAGTTATTAATATTTTATCGAATGGTGCATAAGTTGGTAATCCTTCAAATCCATCTCCATAAAAAAAACGGATGGATGGATACTTTGATTTTAAAATAAAATTTTTATTACGCTCAAACAAAGCACGCTGGCGCTCTATTGTATAAACATTAGCACCCATTTCTGCTAAAACGCAGGCCTGGTAAGCGCTTCCGGTTCCTATCTCTAAAATTTTCTGGTAGGGCTGCTCTTCGAGTAATTGAGTTTGGTAGGCAACCGTATAAGGTTGTGAAATTGTTTGTTCTTCACCGATGGCGAAGGCCCTGTCTTCGTATGCAATATGGCCAAGCGCAGTGTCCAAAAAGTAATGTCGCGGAATCTTCAGCATTGCTTCGAGCACGCGCTCATCGGTAATTCCTTTCTTTCGTATAGAATCAATCAGCTTTTTTCTAAGTCCTTTATGCTTGTATGTATCTTCAAATTTTCGCATCGGTAATTTAAAAGTAAAAAGTAAAAAGTAATAAACAAACCACAAAAAACAAATCACAGATCACGAATCTTAGAATTCAGATCGCAGATCTCTTCGCCTTTTCCATTTCCCCAATTTTTTTTGCGGCGCCTTTATCAAGTAAAATTTTTATAAACATGATGAGAGCGGTAATGGCAAAGATGCCGCCAATGGCCCAGTTGATGATGTTTTGATTTGTATCCAAATTTTGCGCTATCAATTTCCCACCGAAAATAAAAACGCAGTTACCAAACAAAGTGCCCAGACCAATGCCTACAATATAAAAGTTATAAAAAGAATTTTTTGGTTGTAAAATATTTTTCTGAAAAAGTACCGTGCTCCATCCAAACCAAAACGGAACCTGCATCGGGCTGATGGCGCTCAGCATAAGACCTAGAAGAAACCGGTTCATATTGTTATCGAGCATCACATTCTTTGCATGATTATCCTGCTTTGCAGCAATAAAACTTCCAACGGCCAATGCAACCACAATCGCTAGCGCTATCCACTCCATCCATTTGAATAATATTTTTTGCTTACGAACCCAATTAATGCCCACCAGCGAAATGCGCACATAAGCCATCTCTGTTAATAAAGACCCGATTGAAAAATATATAGCATCGGCAATGCTTTCCTGCACGCTTATTTGCATGGCCGCAACATTCAGCGTGCCCAATGGAAGTGTGCCGAGAAAGCTCACTATCATTCCCCAGAAAAAAACTTTTGCAAGCGGCATAACGGTTACCCTTTTTTAGCAAGTACAGATAAAGATACGTCTACTGTATTGCTTAAAACAGCACTGTTGCTTCCAACCCCATAATCGAGCCGGTTAAGGGAAAACTGGCCGGTAAATAAATAATCATCATTTACCTTTTCCACATGAAATGGAAATGAAATTTCTTTCGTAATGCCTTTGATGGTAAGGTTGCCGGTGAAGTAATAATAGCCCTGGTCTGTTTTATTGGTTTTATCAATTTTTGTGGAGACAATCGTAAGCTGCGGATATTTTTTTTCATCAAAATATTCATCGCTTCTCAGGCTGCGGTCGCGGCTGTCGCTATCTGTATCAATGGTAGAAACATCTACTGATACATTAAAATGACAGGCAGACAAGTCTGTTGTAAAAAAAACTATTTCGCCTTTCAGGCCCGAAAGCTGGCCACCAGTCTTTATTCCAAAGTTCCTTATGTTGAAATGAACTTTGCTGCCATTGTCCTGCGGCACATATCTCTGTGCGGTTACAGCAGTGGATATCAGGAGAAAAAGCAGAGGCAATATTTTTTTCATTTTGTACAGTTTCAGTGTAAGTATAGTAGAAATTTTACGGAATTTGTTTATCGGCTGTTTTAATTTTTTTATAATGTTTTTTTGTAACCTGGCGAAAACGAAATCCTTTCATCGCCGGCCAGTATTTAATGCCGGACGCATTATTGATCTTGCTGATCCGGAATAATACCTTCCAATGCTTTAAGATTTCCCGCCAGGCATTCATCAGCGTATAGCCAGTGTCATAAAAATGATTAGGCTCGGCGCCACAACCATTATATTCCAGTATCACAAAATTTTTCCCCTGTTTCAGTTCTGCAATGCTGTTGCACATAATATCATACCGGCCATAAAAAAAATCATTAATTGAAAGGCTGATATCGTCCAATACTTTAACAAGGCTATCTTCAATCTCCTCTTTAAGATCGATAAATTGGGCGCCGCGGTTGTGATTGGCTGCATAGCTTAACATATATTTTTCATTTTTTGCCAATACTTTTTTCAAATTGTCTGCATGTTTGTTCCTGATCTCTTTAATGCGTTTTGCCATTTTAGCGTTAACCATTATCAATTCTTCAATAGTATGAACGCCATCACCGGTTACCTGCATGGGAATCTTTTTTAAAAACCCTGTTATCACACCTTTTGACTCGCTGGGAAAGCGATAGTAAAAAAGACTTACTTCGATAGGATAGTTTATAAACTCCTGTATAAAATATTCCACCGGCACCAGGCGATGATAATTTTTTAACTCAGTTTCATTATTAATTTTTCTGAATAAAATGCCCTGGCCGCCAATTTCAGGTTTTACAATTAAAGGATAACTGATATTTTTTTCTTTTAATTGTTTGATGATATTTTCGAAACTTTCGCCGGGTAATATGTTAAAATAAGATGGGCATAGATGTTCCGGCAAAAGAACATGCATTTCTTTTTTGGGTTCACCTTCCATTCCGCCAAAGGTGAGTTTTGGATTGCTCGGAGTAAAAAACCATATAGCCCGAGACCGGATGATATACCAAGCCCACACCGGAGAAACAGGCGCATACAAGATTTTAAAGGGCCATTGCTCCCAGTTCTTTATTTTGTCAATCAGTCTCACAAATATTTAAAGGCGCAAAAATAAGTTGAAAAGCTACTTGAAAAGTTATGTAAAACGGAAAAATAAATTAAAGTACAGTAAGCCGGATTGCCGGTTTTATGTATTTGTAAATTTTAAAGTTCCATCAGGCAAAGAATTATTCCCCTGCAAGCCGCCGGTGTGAATGCAAAGTATGTTTGAGTTTCCAGGAAAATAATTTTTATTAATCAAATCATAAACACCATACATCATTTTGCCGGTATATACAAAATCAAGCGGAATATGATTTTGCGAATAGAATGAATTGATAAAATGAATTAGTTCATCATTTCTTTTTGCATAGCCTCCAAAATGATAATCGTGAATGACTTTATATTTTTTTTCCGGTAAAATTTTTAAATGAATCAGTCTTTCTTCAATATCATGTAAGCCTTTTAATACAGGGAAACCTGTTATAATTGTATCATTGGTATTACCATTTATCAATCCGGCAAATGTAGTGGCAGTGCCTATTGCGCAACATATATGAGTGTATTTATTATTTGGCTCAATATATTTCCAAATCAATTTTGCTCCTTCCATTCCCGGTAAAGAAAATCCGCCTTCCGGTATCAAAATATGATTACCAAATTTTTGAAATAATGAACCGCTAAATTTTTTTTCATGGATAGTTTTGTATGCAACCCGATCTATAAATTCTAATTGCATGTTATTTTGAATACAAAACTCCAAAGTGGGTGAAAGCGTTTTTGGTTGTTCACCGCGAACAAATCCAATGCTTTTTATATTTAATTGATTGCATGCGAAAGCTGTGGCAGCAAGGTGATTGGAATAAGCTCCGCCAAAGGTGATGATAGTTTTATAAGGAGAATGCAGCACATCTTTCAAAAAATAATAAAGCTTGAATAATTTATTACCCGAAACCACCGGATGAATTTCATCGAGTCGCAGCAGGTGCACGGAAATATTATTCTTCTCAAACAATTTAATCGTATGTATATCCTGGTTTATTTTTAAAATCGGTATCATTGGTGCTATTGCATAAAATTGTTACTATTTTCGCTCAAATTATAAAATTGATCATTCATAATTCACAATTCTCTATGAGTACATTAGTGATTCTTGCAGCAGGCATGGGCAGCCGTTATGGCGGCATCAAACAAATGGATTCTTTTGGCCCTTCTGGCGAAACTATTATAGATTATTCTATTTTCGATGCTATCAGGTGTGGCTTCGATAAAATTGTTTTTATTATCCGCGAAGATTTTGCCGATGCTTTTAAAAAAATTTTTGAAAAAAAACTGAAAGGGAAAATACAGACTGAATATGTGCTGCAGGAAATGGATTCTTTTACCGATGGATTTAAACCAACTGCAGAGCGCACGAAGCCATGGGGAACTGCACACGCGGTACTTTGCGCAAGAGATGCGGTTCACCAACCTTTCGCAGTTATTAATGCCGATGATTTTTATGGTAAAGATGCTTTTGAAAAAGCAGCTGCTTTTTTAAAAAAAGAAGTTTCTCCAACAGTATGGAGCATTATCGGTTACCAGCTTTCAAAGACTTTGTCGGAGAATGGTACGGTAAGCCGTGGCGTATGCGAAGCTGATAAAAATAATAACCTGATAAGTATTACCGAACGTACAAAAATTTACCCGGAAGGAAATAAAATTGTGTATGAAGAAAATGGGGTGAAAACTGTACTGGCGCCTGATACAACCGTGAGCATGAACTTCTGGTGCTTTCATACAGATGCATTTAGGGTCATTGAAATTTTATTTGAAAAATTTCTTCAGGAAAATGGCAATAATCCCAAAGCAGAATTTTTTATTCCGATCGTGGGGGATGCATTTATTAAAGAAATGAATGGAACTATTAAAGTGATTGGAACTTCTGCAAAGTGGTTTGGTGTTACCTACAAAGAAGACGCACCGGAAGTAAGAGCGAGCATACAAGCATTGATAAAAAACGGCGTTTACCCATCTACGTTATGGAGTTGATAAATGGTTAAATGGATAAATGGTTAACTTATCTGTGATGGTGTAATCTTTTTAAGTGATCTTAATTTCCTTTTACCATATATACATACTCTTCCAGCCGCGGTATTTGCTGCATCCGGTCGAGATTTTTCAGTGTATTTACTGTGGGTAATTTTATAGAGATGCTGTCATTAATATCTTTTAATGCCTGGTAAATGCTTTTTGATTTAATGGCAAACACCACACCATCGGCATTGGTTTCTTTGCTGCTGATAATACCAATTACTTCACCATTTTTATTAATAACAGGGCCGCCACTGTTGCCGGGGTTCACCGACATATTTACCTGGTAAGAAGTAGTGTCGCCATAATATCCCGATTGAGCGCTTAAATATCCTTCGCTGTAAACAATGTCTTCGCGCGGGTAACCGAGTGTATAAATATGCTCGCCTAGGTCGGATGTGTTTTTAGAAAATGTATAAGGAAGCGTTGTTATTCTTTTGAATGATGTGTCAACAATTTTTAAGATGGCCAGGTCAGTTGTTTTATCTGCATAAATTGCTTTGGCAAAAAACTGGTCGCCTTTCCTGTTTTCTACAATAATATTGCGTGCATTATCTACCACGTGGGCATTGGTAATAAGAAATCCTTTGCCATCAATTAAAAAGCCCGTGGCTCTGAAGTTGGCTTCAAACTTGGGTTTTGAAGGAGTTGTTTGGCTTTGATTGGAAGCAATGTTGATTTGTGTTTCCAATTGTTTCAACCTTCTGTCCACTGCGCTCAGCTTAGTGTCCACCAATGGTTGCACTTCTTCTTTTACTTGCCTTTGGGAAGAATACCTGGAAACCAGCGTAGCCGTGGATATAGACACAATGCCTGCAATGGCTGCTGCAATGCCAATGATTTTCCGGTAACGCGTCCACAAATAAACTACGGTTGATTTTCCTTTGGTATTATCAATAGAAATAGTTCCATTTTCAATAAGTTGGTGTTCGGTATTATGAAGACTTTCTTTAAAAGCCTTTATCTCGCTGTGTTTTTCCAACTGTTGTAAAAAAGCAGTATGCTCTACTACCAACTGATCTATTTCAGGATTATTTTTTCTTAGCTCTTCAAAAAAAGTAATTTCCTGCGGAGACATTTCGCTATTCCGGTATCGTTCTATCGCATCTAAAAGTAAAGTGTCTTCCATTATTATAAATTTTATTGACCATTTTTATATTGCGCAAAGAATATCTTTTTTAATCTCATCAGGCATTTATACTTCTGTGTTTTTGCATTATCAGCATTCGTATATCCAAATGCTTCGGCAATTTCAGGCATAGATTTTTTTTCAACATAATATGCATGAAGAATTCCTTTGCACGGTTCACCAAGTTTCATCAATGCTTCTTCCATCAAATTAAAATCCTGGTTGATCTTTTCGTGCGATTCAATTTCTTCTTCTACTGCTACGGTTTCTTCCATCAACTCGAATGATGGATAAATTTTATTGTATTGCTGCAACCTTTTTAGCCATAGCCTGCGGCATACCGAATACAAATAAGTTTTTATCTGGCAGCTCAGCACAAACGATCCCGATTTCGCCTTCTCAAAAAGAACTATCATTGCTTCCTGGAAAATATCTCTCGCATCTTCAGGAAAACCATTATTCTTCACAATGAACGCCTGAATGGTGGAATAATTTTCCTTGTATATCGTGTCAATAGCGCTGGCATCATGCCGGGCAAGCCCTTCTAACAGCGCTCTTTCTGATTCTGTACTCACCAGGTTAATAATTAATACTGATAAATGTGGAAAAGTAACCCAAAAAATAAATGGAAAAAATTTTTTTCAATGGGTTACCTTCTTGCAAAAATGGTATAAAACTAAAATAATTATAAAAATCTAAATTTATTTAACATGAAAAAATTATTGGTAATTGTTTCTATGTCTGCATTTTTAGCAGCTTGCGGTGGCGGTTCTGGCAGCTCTACAACTGGTTCAGATTCTACAACCACTACATCAGCAGATACTTCAAAGATGACTACGGATACATCTTCTAAGATGGCTGCTGATACTACAAAGATGGCTACCGACACTACAAAGAAAGCAGCCGCTGATACAACCAAAAAATAACTTTGTATATCTATACCAGATTTTTTATTTGACAAGCAATCTGAGAACCGTTCCGCACTCCGGAGCGGTTTTTATTTGCAGCAACATGAATCGATATAAAATAAAATTGAAAGACCACATTTGTTTTTTATAAAAAAAATGGGAAATCTCATTTGACCTTCTTACTTTTGACACCTCGAAAATTATATGAACACGGCAAAGGCATACTTCTTCTTTTATTTTAGCTACTATTTTAAAAATAGTCCGGGATGCTTTTGTTAAAACTGTAAACAAAAAAATTAACATAGAGAATCCCGGCCAACAGCCGGGATTTTTGATTTAAAACAATGGGTAAAAAAATTTCTATTCAGGGTTTCGAAGGCAGTTTTCACCAGGCGGCTGCTCAACAGTTTTATGGTAAAGACACCGATATTATATGTTGCGCTACTTTTCGCGATGTGGTAAATATTGCGTGCGATAAAAATAAAAGCGATGGTGGCGTAATGGCTATTGAAAATTCACTGGCGGGCAGCATCCTTCCCAATTATAATCTTCTTCAAAAAAGTCATTTAAAAATTGTTGGAGAAATTTATTTGAAGATCCAGCAACACCTGATGGTGAATCCCGGCGTAACGCTTGAAGATATTCGCGAAGTACATTCTCACCCGATGGCATTGTTGCAGTGCATCGAATATCTGGAAAAGCATAGTTGGAAACTGATAGAAACGGAAGACACTGCATTAAGCGCAAAACATATACACCAGCATCGGAGCAGGCACCTGGCGGCTGTGGCAAGCAAGCTGGCTGCAGAAATGTTTGAACTAAATATTATAGTTCCGAATATTCATACGCTTAAAAATAATTATACCAGATTTTTAGTATTGGAAAGACCTGAAGTAGCACTCGAAATTCCTGATGCCAATAAGGCATCGGTAAATTTTCAAACCGATCATTCAAAAGGAAGTTTGGCTCGGGTGCTGACAAAAATTGCAGATGGTGATATTAATTTAAGCAAACTTCAATCTATGCCAATTCCCGGCAGCGACTGGAAATATTCTTTTCATGCGGATATGGAATTTGAACACATTGATCAATTCAATAAAGTAATTACAGCCATTACGCCCATAACGGAACATTTGAAAGTATATGGTGTGTATAAAAAAGGTAAATGATGGAAATTGCTAAACGATTAAACGGGGTAGGCGAATATTATTTTTCTCAGAAGCTGAGAGAGATAGATGCCATGAACAAAGCAGGAAAAAATGTAATTAACCTGGGCATTGGAAGCCCAGACCTGCCGCCGCATCCGTCGGTAATAAAAGTATTGCAGGATGAATCAGCGAAGCCAAACATGCATGGATACCAGAACTACAAAGGAAGCCCCCAATTGCGAAATGCAATCAGCAACTGGTATAAAAAATGGTACCATGTAAATCTTGATCCCGAAACAGAAATTCTTCCATTGATAGGAAGCAAAGAAGGCATTATGCATATATGCATGACCTATTTTGAAGAAGGTATCGGAGTGTTGGTACCTAATCCGGGATACCCCACATACTCAAGTGCAGTAAAGATTTCGGGGGCAACACCGATTTATTACAATTTAAAAAAAGAAAATAATTATGAACCTGATTTTGATGAGTTAGAAAAGTTAATTACTCAATTCCCGCATCAGGGGATTAGGGGGCTTTTTGTAAATTATCCGCAAATGCCAACAGGGCAGTTGCCAACAGTAAAAATGTTTGAAGACCTCGTTGCCTTTGCAAAAGAGCACGACCTCCTTTTAGTGCACGACAATCCGTATAGTTTTATTTTAAATAAAAAACCATTGAGCATATTGAGTGTTGCTGGTGCAAAAGATGTGGCTCTTGAATTAAACTCGCTGAGCAAAAGCCAGAATATGGCGGGCTGGCGCGTGGGGATGCTTTGTGGTAAAAAAGAAAGAATTGATGAAGTATTAAGATTTAAAAGTAACATGGACAGTGGGATGTTTCTTCCTGTACAATTAGCAGCAGCAAAGGCTTTGGAACTGGGGCAGGATTGGCATGATGAGTTGAATGCCATTTATGCTAAAAGAAGAGATAAGGTGTATGAATTGCTCGATTTGTTGAAATGTAGTTATGATACATCACAGGCAGGAATGTTTATGTGGGCAGCCTCCCCAAACCCCTCCGAAGAAGGGGCTTTAAATCATCCTCTTGGAATTGGTGGAATTTTAAGTGATAAAATTTTGTATGAAGCAAATGTGTTTATTACACCCGGAGGAATATTCGGAGATGCAGGCAATGATTATATAAGAATAAGCCTTTGTACAAAAGGAGAAAAGATTGCTGAAGCGATTGAGAGAATTAAAAATTTAAAATTAAAAATTTAAAATGTTTGAAACGGTTACCATAGTAGGAGTAGGTTTAATCAGCGGATCGTTTGCACTGGCGTTAAAAGAAAAAGGTTTTGCAAAAAAAATTATTGGCGTAAGCAGAACCAGGGAGAGCGAAGAGAAAGCGAAACAACTTGGAATTATCGAGTATGCATTGCCGTTAGAAGAGGCAGTGCGCCAAGGTGATTTTATTTATGTGGCTATTCCTGTAGATGTAACAATCCCAACAATCAGACAAATTTTAGACATCATTAATGAGAAACAAATAGTAGCAGATGCAGGTTCTACAAAATTTGCCTTGTGCCAGGAGCTTGCCCATCATCCGATGCGGGGAAGGTTTGTGGCCACTCACCCGATGTGGGGTACTGAATATAGTGGTCCCGAAGCCGCAGTGACAGGGGCTTTCGCAGGAAGGTCGTGTGTTATTTGCGAGAAAAATAAAAGCGATGAAGATGCATTACAAAAGGTTGAAACGATTTATAAAGAACTTAGTATGCACATCGCTTATATGAACCCGCAAAATCATGATGTACATGCAGCGTATGTGAGCCATATTTCACACATTACATCTTTCGCTCTTGCCAATACCGTTTTGGAAAAAGAAAAAGAAGACGAAGCAATTTTTGAATTATCCGGAGGTGGCTTTGAAAGTACGGTTCGTTTGGCAAAGAGCAGCGCTGCCATGTGGGCGCCTATTTTTATGCAGAACAAAGAAAATGTACTCGATGTTTTAAATGAACACATCACTCAATTAAGAAAGTTTAAAAGTGCGTTGGAAAAAGAAAATATAAACTATTTGAATGAGCTGATGGAACACGCAAACCAGATTAAGCGAATAATAAAATGATTTTTCGCGAAGCAAATATTAATGATGTAAACGGAATTCAAAGGGTAAGAAACTCTGTAAATGAAAATAGGTTATCAAATCCTGCCTTGGTTTCTGACGATGATGTTTGCGAATTTATTTTGAACAAAGGCAGAGGCTGGGTTTGTGAGGTGAACGATAAGATAACAGGTTTTGCAATCGTTGATTTAAAAGGAAATAATGTATGGGCGTTGTTTGTGGAACCAGGTTTTCTTAAAAAAGGAATAGGAAAAAAATTGCACCAGCTAATGCTCGATTGGTATTTTGATAAAACAAAACAAAAAATTTGGTTAAGTACGGCTCCAAATTCAAGGGCAGAAACTTTTTACAGAATGAATGGATGGAAAGAAGCAGGCTTATTTGGAAAAGGAGAAAAAAAATTTGAAATGAATTTTAGTGATTGGAAATCTCAGAATCAGAACCATTATACTTATAAAATTTAATTTTACAATGCAAACACAAACAAAAGCTATGAAAGAAGTAATGCAGGAAAAATGGAACAAGCGCCCACTTATTATCAGTGGCCCCTGCAGTGCAGAAACGGAAGAACAAGTGGTGGAAACCGCTACACGCCTTGCTAAAATGGGAAAGGTAGATATTCTCCGCGCGGGGATATGGAAGCCCCGAACCAAACCCGGCATGTTCGAAGGTATTGGAATGAAAGGATTGCCATGGATGGCGCAGGCAAAGAAAATTACCGGAATACCCATCACGGTGGAAGTGGCCACTGCAAAGCACGTGGAAGATGCATTGCATTTTGAAGTGGACCTGTTGTGGATTGGTGCACGCACTACTGTCAATCCATTCAGCGTGCAGGAAGTTTGCGATGCATTGCGCGGAGTAGATGTGCCGATATTGATCAAAAATCCGATCAATCCCGATCTTGAATTGTGGAGCGGTGGAATTGAACGTTTGCAAAAGACCGGCATAAAACAAATAGGAATGATTCATCGCGGATTTTCTAATTATGGTAATACGGAATTCCGTAATGCACCGATGTGGCATTTGCCCATTGAAATGAAAAGAAGATATCCTGATATGTTATTGATATGCGATCCATCACATATCTGTGGTAACAGAACTCTTTTACAATCGGTAGCACAAAAAAGTATTGACCTTGACTTTAACGGTTTGATGATAGAAACACATATTGACCCTGACAATGCCTGGAGCGATGCCAAGCAACAGATTACTCCCGAACGTTTATCAGAAATGTTGGATAGTTTGATCTGGCGTTCGGAAACAACGGATGAAAAAGATTTTCAAACTGCATTGGCAAAGCTGAGAGAGCAGATCAATCATATAGATGATGAATTAATGATGTTGCTGGGCCAGAGGATGAAAGTGGCCGACAACATCGGGCAATATAAGAAAGAAAATAATATCACCATTCTTCAAACCAACCGCTGGAATGACATTCTTGCGAAGGCTTTTAACAGGGGCGAAAAACTGGGGCTCAGCAAAGAATTTATCACCAGGTATTTTGATGCCGTTCACATGGAAAGTATCAATCATCAGAATAAAATAATGAATGAGGAGTAACGAAGCGATGGAAGAACTGAGGTTTTCCGGTAAAAACACAACCGTTTACTTTGATGCGGATTTTTCTTTGCTGGAAGAAAAGCTCAAAAGCGATTCAGTTATTTATATCACTGATGAAAATGTGTTTAATTCACATCGCGAAAAATTTTTCGCTAAAAAAGTTGTTGTAATAAAACCGGGCGAAAAATTCAAAAACCAGGAAACTGCGAATTATATCATTGATCAACTGATCCCGCTGGATGCAGACAGAGGGTCTTTTATAGTTGGGGTAGGCGGCGGAGTAGTAACGGATATCACCGGTTTTGTGGCAAGCATTTACATGCGCGGAGTAAAATTTGGATTTGTTCCCACGAGTATCCTTGCCATGGTAGATGCAAGCGTTGGAGGAAAAAATGGTATTGATATAGGTGTTTATAAAAACCTTGTTGGTGTTATCAATCATCCTGCATTCATATTGTATGATTATTCTTTTTTAAAAACATTACCCGACGGAGAATGGATCAGCGGTTTTGCAGAAATCATCAAACATTCGTGTATCCGTGACCGTGAGATGTTTCATGAGTTACAAAAATTTTCAATAAAAAAATTTCAATCTTCAGCAACCGACACTGCCGGTATTATAGAGCGAAATGTGCATATTAAATATAACGTGGTAGCTAATGATGAGTTTGAAAAAGGCGATCGGAAGTTATTGAACTTCGGTCATACTATTGGCCATGCCATTGAAAACACTACCCGTTTGGCACATGGCAAAGCCATTAGCATTGGCATGCATGTGGCATGCAAAATATCAGAAGTGATTAATCACTTTGATACCAGCCAAACAAAATTGGTAACCGATCTGTTGCAACAATATCAATTGCCGGTGGCTTTCGATTTTGATAAAGAAGAAACGTGGAAAATATTATTGCATGATAAAAAGAAAACAGGAAGCGATATGAATTTTATTGTACTCGATTCAATAGGTCAGGCATCGGTTAAAAAAATTCCGCTCACCCAATTACACAACATTTTTAAAAGTATAGAGTGATAGCAACTATTTCGCCATCTGTTATTTCAGGAAGCATCCAGGCGCCGCCTTCCAAAAGCTGTATGCAGCGTGCATGTGCGGCTGCACTCATCAATAAAGGAACCACCATTATTGATAATGGCGGCAATAGCAATGATGAGCAGGCTGCAAAAAATATTGTTCAAAAATTAGGTGCTACGGTGGAGTCTGTCCGCAAGCAGGTAGTCATTACTTCCAATGATTATATTTTTAATTCCGATTATCCAGGCAAACATAGTATCATTTCTGTTGGCGAAAGCGGGTTGTCGTTAAGAATGTTTGCGCCACTGGCAGCTTTGTTTAAACAGGAAATAACCCTTACCGGTGAAGGAAGCATACTAACAAGGCCGGTAGATTTTTTTGAAAAAGTTTTTCCCCAGTTAGGTGTGGAAGTGCATACGAATAATGGAAAAATACCCTTGCAACTTCATGGTCCGTTAAAACCAAAAAATATAACCGTAGATGGTTCGCTGAGCTCACAGTTTTTGACAGGGCTGTTGATGGCTTTTGCAAAATCGTGTAAAACACCGGTGAGCATTATAGTAAATAATCTTACCAGTAAACCTTATATTGACCTTACGCTCGATATTTTAAAACATTTTGGTTTTAAAGTGGAGAATCATCATTACGAAAGGTTCGATATTTTTCCCCGGAAAATTTATAGCGATCACAGCGTGAAATACACGGTGGAAGGCGATTGGAGCAATATTGCTTTTTTATTGGTTAGCGGTGCAATTGCAGGCGAGGTAATAGTGAAAGACGCCGTAATGAATTCTTCACAGGGCGATAAAGGGGTGATTAATGCATTGGAATCGTGTGGCGCTGGTTTAAGAATTACGAAGAATGAAATTAAAGTGATGCAGAAAGATTTAACTGCATTTAACTTTGATGCAACCGACAGTCCTGATTTATTTCCGCCATTAGTAGCGCTTGCCGCTTATTGCAAAGGCACCACCACCATCAAAGGCGTAAACAGGTTATTATTTAAAGAAAGTAATCGCGCCAAAACATTGCAATCTGAATTTGAAAAAATGAAAGTGGGCATAACAATAAATGGCGACCTGATGCTGATAAAAGGAAGTAAAAATGTAAAGGGCGCTAAAGTTTCTTCGCACAACGATCATCGCATAGCGATGGCGTGCGCTGTAGCTGCACTAAAGGCCAAAGGAAATACCGTGATACATCATGCAGAAGCGGTAAATAAATCCTATCCTTCATTTTTTAATGATATAAAAAAATTAAAAGCAGCCGTTCAAGTTTCATAAGCAATACCTTTGCACCGAAAATTTTCAATTACCAATGTCATACACCGTAGCTATTACCGGAAGGCCCAACGTTGGCAAGAGCACTTTGTTCAACCGATTGCTGGAACAGCGCAAAGCCATTGTGGATGATGTGAGCGGTGTAACCAGGGACCGTCAGTATGGTATTGCAGACTGGGCGGGCAAAACATTTAATGTAATTGATACCGGCGGTTTTGTGGCACACAGCGATGATGTTTTTGAAAAAGAAATCCGCAAGCAGGTGCACATTGCTATTGAAGAAGCCAATGCAATTATTTTTATGTGCGATGTATCTACCGGCATCACCAGCCTTGATGAAGAAATGGCTGAACTGCTGCGGAGATCGCCGAAACCGGTGTACCTGGTGGTAAACAAAGTGGATAATCATGCGCGGTTGCTGGAGGCGTCAGAGTTTTACGGGTTGGGTTTCGAAAAAATGTTTACCATTTCTTCTATCAGCGGCACTGGCACGGGCGAGCTGCTCGATGCAATAACTTCGTCTATCCATGACCGTGAGGAAAACGCTGAACAGGAATCGTTGCCAAAGTTTGCCATCATCGGCCAGCCGAATGTTGGTAAATCTTCTTTATTAAATGCATTGATCGGCAAAGAGAGAACCATTGTAAGTGAAGTGGCAGGCACCACAAGAGATTCGATTCATACTACCTATAAACTTTTCAATAAAGAATTTATTTTAATTGACACCGCGGGCATTCGCCGCAAAACAAAGGTGAATGAAGACCTGGAATTTTATTCGGTAATCAGGGCTATTAAAGCAATAGACGAAGCGGATATATGTTTGCTGTTGCTGGATGCAAAAAATGGAATCACTGCACAGGACCTGAATATTTTTTCGCAAGCCGTAAGAAAAGGAAAGGGAATAGTGATATTGGTAAATAAATGGGACACGGTGGAAAAGCAAACAAATACCGCAAGAGATTATGAGAAATTATTAAAAAATAAACTGGCGCCATTTACCGATGTGCCCATCATGTTTATTTCTGCAAAAGAAAAAGTGCGCATTTTGCAGTCAATGGAAATGGCGTTGAAAGTATATGAAAACCGCAAAAGAAGAATTCCTACTTCGCAATTGAACGATACGATGCTTAAAGCGGTGGAAGCCTATCATGCGCCGGTGGTGAGGGGCCATCCCATAAAAATAAAATACGTAACACAATTGCCGACTGCAATTCCATCATTTGCATTTTTCTGCAATTTCCCGGATGATATTAAAACGCCGTATAAAAATTATCTCGAAAATAAATTGCGAGATGCATTCGATTTTACCGGTGTGCCGGTTCGCATTTTTTTCAGAAAGAAGTAATGCTTTTTTATTTTTTAAAAATGCCCTACCTTAACTCGCCCAACTTATTATAAACATTAAATTAAGTATCATGAAAAAATTTATTGCTATTGTAGCCGTTACGCTTTTTGTTGCATCCTGCAACAGTGGCGGCTCTTCATCCGAATCTACCGATAAAAAAATGAACGCCGATTCTACAGGCAACTCAATGATGTCAACCACTGCCGAAGGTACCATGAGGATGAAAGGTGGAAAAATGATGATAATGACAGCCGGTGCATGGGTGCCGATGGATAAGCCAATGATGTGTACCGATAGTTGCAAAGTAACACCCGATGGAGAGGTAACTATGAAAAACGGGGAAAAGATGATGATGAAGGAAGGTGAGAGTATTGGCAAAGATGGCATGATGACGGATGCCAGTGGAAAAATGATGGATATGAAGATGGATGATAAGATGATGAACGATTCATCGAAAAAAATGTAGAGAAACTATTGTATTTCATAATGTATTCCGGGTAACATTCGGCTTACAAAAGATTTCCCTGCAGCAGCATTATTTTTTCAAAAAGTTTTTCATATTCATGATTGCTCTGCTGCAGTTGAGTAGCATTTTGCTGGTATTTTTTTTCTGTATCAATAAATTTTTGTTTGTCGGAATAAATATCCGGCGAAGCCAAATCTTTTTCCAGGGAAATTTTTTGCAGGGTAAGTATTGAAATTTTTTCTTCCACCTGCTGAAAAAGTTTTTGTGCTTTTTGTAATTCTTTGTGAAGTTCTTTATGGGCCGATGTTGCAGCAGATGTTTTTTTTGAAGGCTGCGGAACATTATCTGCCGGCATTACTTCTTTTGCTTTGGGCGGTGCGGTTGGTGTTGCTTCGCGTTCTTTTTTCCATCTTTCCCATTCATCGTAGGTGCCAATAAATTCTTTTATTTGAAAATTTTCTATTTCCCAAATTTTGTTTGCAGTCTGATTTACAAAATACCGGTCGTGGCTTACTAAAATGTAGCTGCCTTCATATTTATTTAATGCCTCAATCAGTAAATCCACGGAATGTATATCCAGGTGATTGGTAGGTTCATCTAATAATAAAAAATTTGCTTTGCTGATAATTGTTTTTGCCAACGCCACCCGTGCTTTTTCTCCACCGCTCAATACTTTTATTTTTTTATCTGCATCATCGCCGCTGAATAAAAAACATCCAAGCAAGGTGCGCAGTTCCAAATCATTTTTGCCACTGCCGCATCGTTGCATCTCTTCCAATACCGTGTTGTTCAAATCTAATGCTTCTAACTGGTGTTGTGCATAAAATGCATCTTTTACATTGTAGCCATCTGTTTTTTCACCATCAAAACTTTCAGTGCCGGCAATGATGCGAAGCAAAGTAGATTTTCCTTTTCCGTTGGCACCTATCAATCCTATTTTATCACCACGAGTTATTTCAGCACCGGCATGTTGAAGGATTTTTGTTGTTCCAAAATTTTTTGAAATATTTTTTAAGGTACATAAAATTTTTCCAGGTGTTACATCTACGGTGAAATTGATACGCATGTTCGGGCGTTCCAGTTCCGCACTTTCAATACGCTCCAGCTTATCAAGCCTTTTCATGATGCTCTGCGCCTGCGCAGCTTTCGATGCCTTTGCTTTGAATCGCTCTACAAATCTTTCCTGCTGCCGTATATAATCCTGCTGATTTTCGTAAGCGCGTTGTTGCAAATCAATCCGCAACTCTTTTTCTTTTTGATAAAACGAATAATTGCCACTGTAAAAATGTAATTGCTGCTGATACAGTTCAACAATTTTTGTAACCATCCTGTCGAGAAAATACCGGTCGTGCGATACAATGACCACTGCTCCCTGGTAATGCTGCAAATATTTTTCCAGCCATTCAATAGATGGTAAATCGAGATGGTTAGTGGGTTCATCCAGTAACAATACATCCGGCTGCATCAGTATCATTTTTGCAAGCAATACTCTCATGCGCCAGCCACCACTGAACTCTTGGTAAGGCCGCCGCAGGTCAGCATTTTGAAAACCGAGGCCCTGTAATACTTCTTCCGTTTTATGATGAACATTATACCCGTCCAGTATTTCGAGCTGATGCAATTTATTGGCATACAAATGCGCCAGTGCTTCATCAGAATTTTTTTCTAATTCAATGCCGAGTTGTTCAATTTCTTTTTCCAGTGCCATCACTTTTTCAAAAGCGCCCAGTGCCACCTGCAGTATTGAATCTTCCGTATCGAAGCTTAACAAATCCTGGTGCAGAAACCCGATGGTTGTTTCACGTCCTTTTTCCACCGATCCTTTCGAAGGTAAATATTGACCTGTTAAAACTTTTAATAAAGTTGATTTACCTGTTCCGTTATAACCAATCAGGCCGATTCGTTCGTTGGGTTGTATGTGCCATGTGGCATCTTTTACAATTATTCTTGCACCAAATTCAAATGTTACATTTTGCAGGCCGAGGAGCATATTCTTTTTATAAGGGTGCAAAATTAAGTTCAAATCACATTCAATATTGAAGTTGTTTAGTTAGCTGATATTAATATATTATTTTTGAAAAAAATTAAACGAATGAAAAGGTTGTTGGCGATTATATTTCTTGCAGTGATAATCTATGTAGCGTATTTGTTTTTCTTTTCGGGTAGTAAACATGCTTCTGAGCCAAAGCCCGTTGCCCTGAAAGTGCAAAGGCATTCTGCAGCTTTTAATCAGAGTATATCCAATGCTGTTTTTAATTATATCAACCTGAAAGATGCCATTGCCGATGCAGATACCACCAAAATAAAAACCGAAACACAACGGTTCGTTACGGTAATGGATAGTTTGAAATTAGACGATCTGAAAAAAGATGATTCAACTATTTTTCTCACGGCAAAACAACAGATCAGTGATATAAACGCTAATGCGCAGGATATAATTTCGCAAACGAATGTTACAGAAATGCGCGAAGATTTTCGCATGGTTTCTGAAAATGTATATCCATTTTTAAAAACAATCAGCTACGAGGGAAACAGGCTTTATTGGATCACTTGCCAATCTGCTTTCGGGCAGGATAAGGAAGGAAGCTGGTTAAGTTATACGCCCGAAATTCTGAATCCCTATTTCACGAATGCAAAGGAAAGAACCTGCGGCGAAATAAAAGATTCGCTGTGATAATTTTTATGCCTCCTTATGAAAATAAAAAAGTTTGTATTTGTTTTTTTATTTCTTCCATCTGTTGCATTTTGTCAAAACCGGTTTACCCTCAGCGGTTATGTAAAAGATTCACTTTCCGGCGAAACATTGATTGGTGCTACTATTTCCGTGGTTGGAAAATCAAAAGGAATTACTTCCAATCAATTTGGTTTTTATTCCATCTCATTAACGTCGGGCACATATAATTTTGTTTGTACGTATATCGGGTATGTATCGCAGGTAAAAACGATTGAGTTGAATCGCGATGTCAATTACAATTTTGAAGTAACTCCAAAAATAACTACCGAACAAACGGTAATCATTTCTTCCAAAAAACGGGATGCGAATGTGAAGAATGCACAAATGGGTAAGATAGACCTCAGCATGAACGAAGTAAAATCTATTCCCGCATTTTTGGGTGAGGTAGATATTTTAAAAGCAATACAACTGTTGCCTGGCGTGCAAAGCGCAGGCGAAGGAAGTTCCGGTTTATACGTTCGCGGTGGCGGCCCCGATCAAAATTTAATTTTATTGGATGACGCGGTTGTTTACAACACGGGCCATTTGTTTGGTTTCTTTTCCATCTTTAATGGCGACGCTATTAAAAGCACTTCGTTAATAAAAGGCGGCATGCCGGCGCAATATGGCGGCCGTTTATCAAGTGTGCTGGATATTGCCATGAAGGAAGGCAATGATAAAAATTTTGAAGTGGAAGGAGGGATTGGTTTAATTGCATCAAGGCTTTCTGTACAAGGGCCGGTGAAAAAAAATAAGTCATCATTTATTATTTCAGCAAGAAGAACTTATATTGATGCATTGGTGAAACCATTTATTAAAAAAACAAATTCTTTCTATGGTTCGGGCTATTATTTTTATGATCTGAATGCAAAGATCAATTATAAATTTTCTGAAAAGAATCGTTTGTATATAAGCGGATATTTTGGAAAAGACCGTTTTGATTTTGTAAACGGGCAACAATCGCTGAAAGTAAAAATTCCGTGGGGCAATGCAACAGCTACGCTGCGCTACAATCATGTTTTCAACAGCAGGTTGTTTTCAAACACTACGGTGGTTTTTAATAATTATAAATTCAATTTTGGTGCGGTGCAAAATGATTTTGAACTGGATTTGTTATCGGGTATCCACGATCTTAATGTAAAAGAAGATTTAGACCTGTATCCTTTTACCAATCATAAATTGAAATTCGGCGCCCTTTATACGTATCATACATTTACGCCCAATGTAGTAAGCGGCAAGCAGGATTCTGTAAAATTTATGCCCAACAATGCCCAACAAAAATATGCACATGAAGGCGCTGTGTACCTGCAGGATGATTGGGACGTGAGTGATAAAATAAAAATCAATATGGGTATTCGCGAAAGCGGCTTTCAACAGGTGGG
>Ga0157370_10001965_pt1 | contig 25341 bp, 28 predicted proteins | sample C35metaG_FD_113463 | JGI IMG/M metagenome (GOLD analysis project Ga0157370, IMG submission 113463) | Corn rhizosphere microbial communities from Kellogg Biological Station, Michigan, USA - C3-5 metaG | ecosystem: Host-associated > Plants > Roots > Rhizosphere > Soil | place: USA: Michigan...
AAAACTCACCGGGCTTGATAAGCAGATTGTGGAAATGCGCGGCAGCCTTGGCCTTAACCTGAATAAATCCCTCACTGAGCTATTCGAAGATGACAGCGATTAACCCGATATTCAAACCGTTCATTAAGCCACACCGTTACAAAGTGGCAAAGGTGGGCGCGGGTCAGGGAAAAGCTGGACTATTGCACGTTTACTCGTAGAGATATCTCGCCGGGGGTGCTATCGCTTTCTCTGCGCCCGCGAACTCCAGAACAGTATTAGCGACTCAGTAATCCGATTGCTCGACGACACAATAAACCGTGAAGGATATGCATCAGAATTTGAGGTGCAGCGTGCGAGTATTCGACACCTGGTGACCGGCAGTGAATTTATGTTCTACGGCATCAAGAACAACCCTACCAAGATTAAGTCGCTAGAAGGTATCGACATCTGCTGGATGGAAGAAGCGGAGGCGGTATCAAAGGAATCGTGGGAAATCCTGATTCCTACCATTCGTAAGCCAGGCTCAGAAATCTGGGTCAGCTATAACCCAAAGAACATCCTCGACGATACGCATCAGCGCTTCGTCATTGCGCCTCCTGATGACATCTGCCTGCTGACCGTCAACTACACAGATAATCCGTGGTTTCCTGACGTTCTGCGGCTGGAGATGGAAGAGTGCAAGCGTAAAGACTATGACCTTTACCTGCATATCTGGGAAGGAGAGCCGGTTGCAGACAGCGACATGGCAATCATCAAACCATCGTGGATTGCAGCTGCAGTAGATGCTCACCTGAAGATTGGCTTTGAGGCATCCGGGCGTAAGCGCATCGGCTTCGACGTTGCTGATGAGGGTGAGGATAGTAACGCTACAACACTGGCTCATGGCTCAGTTGTTACCGACTGCCAGCAGTGGAACAAAGGCGACGTCATCACTTCAGCAGATCGCGTAAAAAACTACGCAGAAGAGGTCAGGGCTAGCGAAATTGTTTATGACTCCATTGGTGTTGGTGCTGGCGTAAAAGCCCACCTCAAGCGCGTGTGTCGCATTCCTGCTACTGGTTTCAATGCCGGTGAGTCAGTCTTTAAGCCTGAGGCTAAATATGCCGAAGGGAAGACCAACAAAGACATGTTCTCCAACATCAAGGCGCAGGCATGGTGGGGAGTGCGTGACCGGTTCTACAACACCTGGAGAGTTGTGAAGCATCTGGAAGCAAATCCAGACGATCGCGATTTCGTTAAGCAATTCTCTGACGACCAGCTAATCAGCCTTTCCTCTGGTATCAAGCAGCTTGAGTACCTCAAGGCTGAGCTATCTCGCCCATGGGTTGATTACGACAATAACGGTCGCGTGAAGGTTGAGAGCAAAAAGGACATGAAGAAGCGCGGCATACCATCACCAAACATGGCCGACTCGCTCATTATGGCATTCGCTCCGATTCACAAGCCATTCCATATTCCTGACGAGATACTCCAATGACAAGACGCAAGCAAACAGCGCAACCTACTCGACAGGGGCCAGCAAAAATCACGCAGAGGCATCTTGATAATGCCTCTGTAGCAAATGATGAGAAGCCGTACGCTGAATTTAAACGATATGAACCACTGCCCGGGGTAATCCCTGAGGCGAAGAAGGAAGCCACTCTGGCGATGGATGCAACGCCGTACGACGTGCTTAACAGCATGTCAATCGGCACAGAGTATTCAGGCTTCCGTGGTTATCCGATTCTCGCCGCCATGTCTCAGCAGGTCGAGTATGCGAACATGCATACCGTTATGGCCGACGAAATGACGCGTAACTGGATTGATATAAAAAGTCGCAAAGATGGCGATGAAGATATTGACCTGATGGAGCAGGCGCTCGTTAAGTACGACGTGAAGCGCTTAATCCATGAAGCTGTGAAGCAGGACTCAATGTTCGGCGTGGCGCATATCTACGTCGACACCGGGGCAAGCGAAACAGAGCTTGAGAAGCCACTCTTCCTCGACCCTCGCAAGATTCCAAAGGGTTCGCTGAAAGGTCTGCGTTGCGTTGACCCGACATGGATTTACCCGGCGATGTACAACACTCGCTGGCCTCTGTCTGATAACTACTACAAGCCGCAAGCATGGTTTGTCATGGGGCAGACGGTTCACGAGTCACGCTTTATCGACATTATCAGCCGACCGGTGCCAGACATCCTCAAGCCGTCATATTCGTTTGGTGGTCTGTCGCTGACGCAGCTGATGGAGGATTACGTTACAGACTGGCGAGACGCCAAGAAGAACGTCATCAAGATTCTCCGCACTCTGCGTATGCGGGCGCTGAAAACTGACATGGATGCTCGCCTTGCTGAGCCAGGGCAGTTCGATAAGCGCATCAAGCTCTTCACTGGCCTGCAGGATAATCAGGGATTGTGGGTGCTCGACAATCAAGAGGACCTGCTCCACATGCAGACCTCTCTTAGCGAATTGTCCAACCTGTTATCCAACTATCAGGACCAGATGTGCATCCCGGCTCGCATCACTAACCTGAAGCTCCTTGGGAACGCTCCAGCAGGACTTAACGCATCAGGCGACTCTGAGCTTGAGACGTGGCACGAAACCATCTCAGGGATGCAGGAGCGCGATATTCGACGGGCTCTGGAAAACATCTTCAAGATTATCCAGCTCTCCGAGTTTGGCGAAATCAAAGAGGACATCTATTTCGAGTTCCGTCCACTGGATGAGCTGAGCGAGAAAGAGAAAGCCGAGATTGCCAAACTGAAGGTCGAAACGGTAACTACCGCCGCTGACTCGCAACTGGTCGACACCGAAGAGGCTCGCGATGCACTGAAATGCATTGAAGGCGCTGGCTTCGAAAATCTGGATGGTGATTATGAACCGGAAGAAGACGAAGAGTCTGAAGCCAGTGAATTACAACGCGGGAAACATCAGGTGGTATCAGAAAGAGCTGCTCAGAACGATTCGTGAGATGAACGATGACGTTAAGGCGGAGATAGTAACCATCATGCGAGATAACCCGCTGGCGATGGATATGGCGATGGATGCTAACCCGGTTGACCTGGTGAAGCGTGCCATATCCTCACTGGCTAAGAAATGGATAGACAACTTCATCAGGAAGGCGATTCCGGTTTCCGATGAGGTGGCAGATAAGACGCTTGAGGCTGTCGACCGTGGCATCCTCGCATCTGCCCGCAAAGACTCTCTGGTTATTAACCTGCAATGGACTGACGCCATGCTGCAAAAGCGTGACGCCATCATTGCTGAAAACGTGGCTCTGATTCGCTCGATACCTGAGAAATACTTCACAGAAGTCGAGTCGATGGTCTTCAGGTCTATCGCCAAAGGTGGAGATCGCAAACAACTGGCCGATGAGATAGAGCGTGAATTTGGTAAGCGCCATGGCATCACCAGACGCCGCGCTGAGTTCATCGCTCGCGACCAGGTACGCAAGGCTACCAGTGCGCTCTCAAACGCACGACATCAGGCGGCAGGCATCAAGAAAGGCATCTGGCTTCACAGTGGTGGTGGCAATCAACCACGACATAAGCACGTGAAGGCTAACGGCGAGGAATTCGACCTAGATAAAGGATTGCCGATTGGCGACAAGGGTCAGTACGTGTTACCAGGCGAGGAGCCAGGTTGTGGTTGCACATGGAAACCAAAGTTGCCGTTTTAAAACGAAACAAAACAACAATGTCACTTCGGTGGCCTTTTTTATTGCCTGAAGAAAGGAAATGAGCATGAAAGACGTCGATGTTATTTCAGAGCGAGTTGGTGATTGCTCATATACGCGAGTAAGCAATAGCAACTTGGTTGTAACCCTAGAGCAGATTGGTTCGACAAAATCTCTTACCACGTATGGCCGGGGAAATGTCAGGCAAATGAAAGCGATTGCCAGATGGTTTCATAAGTCACTCCAGTAATTAGAAGGTGGCAAATGCCAGTACATCAAAAAGACGGCTCCTGGTGGTGGGGTTCAAAAGGACCGTTCCCATCAAAAGAAAAAGCCGAAGAAGTAGAGCGAGCGGCATACGCGAACGGCTACGCCAAAGACTCTGCATTCGCATTCGACAGGGCAAGCGTGCGCACCTATGACGCGGATGGAAAGCTCCACGTAGAGATAACCCCAATCAGCAAGGCCAATGTCTGCGTTTACTACGGACGCGAGATTCCAGGCTGCGATGAGTTAGGGCTCATTCCTGATAAAGCATATCGCCTCCTGCGTGACCCTGAAGAGCTGCGCAAGGCCGCAGACACATTCAACAACCAACCGCTGCTTAACACGCACATCGCCGTGTCAGTGCTTGACCCACCGAAAGAAGCAATCATCGGATCAACCGGTGAAAGCGCTGAATTCGACGGCACCTACCTGAAAAACTCTCTCGTCATTTGGGATGTGAATTCCATCATCGGCGTGGAGAACAAGCAGCAGCGCGAAATTTCATCCTCATACCGCTACCGGCTCGATATGACACCGGGCGAGTACGAGGGAGAGGCATACGATGGCGTCATGCGTGACATCGTTTGTAACCACGTGGCAATCGTGCCATCGGGTCGTGCAGGCCCGGATGTATTTGTATACGACTCACAACCGACAGGACTCAAACTGATGTCAAAAATCAAATCACTCATGACCCTCATCCGGCCATATCTGGCTAATGATGAGAAGTCAGAAGAGGTAGAAAAGAAAGTCGAAGCCATCATCAAAGATGAAGACGAAGACAAGAAGAAAGCAGAAGACGAAATGTCCGAGGAAGAGAAGAAAAAACTCGCCGAAGACGAAGAGTCGGAGAAAGAAAAAAAGGCTGAAGACGAAGCCGAAGAAGAGAAAAAAGAGAAAGAAAAAATGGCAAACGACAGCAAGTTAGCGATGGATGCAGCTATCAAGGCGGCAACTAACTCAGTGGAGCAGCGATTCATCGCTCTACGCCAAGCTGAGCGTGATGTGCGTCCGGTAGTAGGCGAGCTGGCCTGTGACAGCGCAGAGGAAGTGTATCGCACCGCTCTGAAGCAACTTGGCTGTGATGAGCATGCCTCAATCCCTGCCGCTGCACTGAGCTCTGTATTCAAAGCCTATGCACGCCAGCCGTCATCCATGGCGCAGGACTCCGCGGTTATCACTACGTCTTCTCGCGAAAACGTTAAAAACTTCTTTGAGGGCAAATAACAATGGCTTTCCAGACAAGTGTATCTGTTTACTCTGGCGTTGGTCAGGCTGGTCAGCCTGCTTCTAACAGCCCAATCATTGCTGCTGCAGGCGGTCCTGGTGCATATCAGGCTGGTTCAAGCGGCCTGGTCATGGCGCGTTTCGCATGGCGTGACGGCGCTAACCCACTCCTGCTGAACAACACCGGCACCGGCAAGCCTGTTGGCTTCGTCTACAACAACGCAAACGCCACCATCGGATATCTGCAAAACTCCAGCATGACTATCCCTGCCGGCCGAGAAGCATCTCCGGTAGTTGGTGGTGACTTCTGGGCTCTGTCTGCTACCGACGCAACTGTAGGTCAGAAAGTATTTGCGGTACTGGCTGACGGTACCCTGAAGACCGGTGCGGCCGGCGCAACCATTTCCGGTGCTGTTGAAACCGACTGGTACGTGGCTAGCCCTGCAACAACCGGCAATCTGTTAATCATCTCTACCTGGAGCAAAGCATAATGCCTCAACTGACTCAGGCTGATTTCGCTGCCTTTAAAGCGGAAGCCGAATCTCGCGGCATTTACCTGCCTGCATCGGTAACTAAGTTTGCAATGGATGCCGACCCTCAGCCGGGTCTTGGCGCAAACGGCGGTATTCCTGCTATTGTTTCAACCTTCATCGACCCTGAAATCGTTCGCACCATCTTCGCTAAGCAGAAAGCGACCGAGATTCTGGGCGAGAAGAAAAAAGGCTCATGGGCTCAAGACACCATGATGATCCAGCGCGTTGAGCAATCTGGTGACGTTGTGGCGTATGACGACTACAGCGAACAGGGTGCTAACCAGGTAACTTCCCGTTGGGAAAACCGCCAGGTGTTTCGCTATCAGACCATGGTTACCTATGGCGAACTGGAGCAGGAACGCTATGGACTGGCTATGCTGCCATACGTAGCAGAGAAACAGCGTGCTGCAGCGTGGACTCTGAACCAGGCGCAGAACAAGTTCTACTTCTACGGCGTATCCGGCCTGCTGAACTACGGCATCCTGAACGACCCATCACTGCCAACTCCAATTACTCCGGCAACTGTTGGTGGCTTTACACTGTGGAAAGACAAGCAGGTTATCGATATCTACAACGATATCCTGGCGCTGTATGAAGACCTGATCACTCGTACCAATGGTGCAGTTGGTGATGGCGTTGATATGGCCTCTCCACTGGTTCTGGCGATGTCGCCTAAGACCTCCGTTTGGTTCAAAAAGGCCAACGAAGTCTTCGGTAACTCCGTTGAGAAGATGGTCAAAGATACCTTCACCAATATCCGCATCGAAGTTGCGCCTCAGTACAGCACTGATGCCGGCGAACTGGTGCAGATGTTTGTTGAGACTGCTCAGGGTCAGGACGCGGGTTACTGCGCATACAGTGAGAAGCTGCGTGCACATCCAGTCATCACCATGACCTCTAGCTGGAAACAAAAACACTCTGGCACAACCTACGGCGCGGTGATTACTCAGCCGTTCCTGTTTGCTCAGCTTCTGGGGGTTTAATCGATGGCTAAGCCTTCAACCTACGTTATCGGTTGCAAACTCCCAAACGGCCTGTCATTCCGTCACGGTGATCAGAAGATCACCCTGGCGGGTGCTAACTCCTCTCAGCTTGTAAACGGGTTCGGCCTGACAAAAGGCGTTCCCGCTGAAGCGTGGGAAGCATTCGAGAAGAATCACAAGGACGCACCATTCATTCGTAATGGAATCGTCTTTGCTGTTACTGATGAGAAATCAGCAGCAGACGCCTCTCTTGAACGCTCTCGCCAAAAGACGGGCCTTGAGCAGGTTAGTGCTAAAGATGCTGGCGTAGAGGAAGAAAAAGAGGAATAAGCCATGGCAGTCGTGACTCTGGATATTGCCAGTTTCCGCGCCATGTACCCTGAATTCTCCAACGTTCCAGATGCAATCCTTCCATTCCTGTTTGACCAGTCCACTGACTATCTGAATAACACTGATTACTCACTCGTCGATGATGTCGTGAAGCGAGAGCGTTTGCTCTACATGCTCATGGCGCATCTGGCGTATGTGCGTTACGGCGACAATCGAGGTCGTGGCGGCTCAGGAATGGTTGGGCGCATTGCGTCGGCTACAGAGGGCAGCGTGTCAGTTTCATCTGACCTCGGCCCTATTGAGTTCAGGTATGCGTGGTATACGCAGAGCCCATATGGCATGGACTTCTGGCAGGCGACGAAAGTCTACCGGATGGCTAATTACTATCCTGGAGATAACTATGTCTGATGGCCTCGATAAGTACCTGGAAGGAATGGCTGAGAGACTCAATGCCACTGAGGTAAGGGCTGGCTTTCTCGGCGGCTCAACATACCCAGACGGAACCAGCGTCGCGATGGTTGCCACTCGTAACGAGTACGGTGACCCGGCAAACAATCAGCCTCCACGTCCATTCTTCCGAAATGCAATCGCAGACAAGCAGGAGGAGTGGAAGAAGACGATTGAGCGCGGTCTTGCTTCAGGTCTTGATTCCAGAACGGTGCTTGAGGTCGTTGGAGCTCAGATTAAGGGTGATATTCAGGAGTCGATTGCAACGCTTATTGAGCCTGCACTCTCCGAAGTCACACTTGAGCGACGCAGAAACAGAAAAGTGATGCCTAACCAGTCAGATAAGCCTCTCGTCGACACCAGGGTGATGATTGGTGATGTTAACTACGAGGTTACCTGATGAACCTGCACCAAATTGTTCGAGGGGCGATCACAACGGTTAACCCTGACGTTTCCGGCGTACTGAAAGTGAACAGCGGATTTACAACCGCACCTGGCGGTAAGCGCGTGCAGTCATACACCGATGTTGATGTGATTGTGCAGATGCAGTCTTTGTCATCTACCGACCTTAAGCAGATTGATGCAATCAACATTCAGGGGATTCTGCAAAGCGCCTATCTGAATGGGAATTTCAATGGCATTAACCGACCTGAACAGCAGGGCGGAGACATGCTGATTGTTGATGGCAAGACATGGCTGGTTGTGAAAGTAGCGGAGCTTTATCCGGACTGGTGTCACCTGATTGTTAATCTGCAGAGGTCGCCATGACAGCCACAGTAGACATTACCGAGCTTGACCTGCGTATCGCGCTACAGGCGTTTCTGATGGATATCACCGGACTTACCATCGACAACGTTTTGGTGGGTCAGCAGAACCTTACGCCAATGCCACTTCATGACTTCATCATCATGACGCCGCTGAAGCAGATAGGCCTGTCTACCAACCGCGTCAAATACGACGACAACGGCGTGTATGGCGAAGGTAAACAGCTAAACCAGCGCAGCACGCAATGGCCTTGTCAGATTGACTGTTACGGTGAGAACGCAGCTGATAACGCTGCAATCATCGGTACGTTAATCCGCTCAGACTTTGCCTGTGAGTGGTTCAGGCAGAACGGCAACGTCATCACCCCTCTTTACTGCTCAGACCCTCATCAGACGACGATGATAAACGGCGAGCAACAATACGAAGGCCGCTGGACGATGGAATTCATCGGGCAATTCAACCCGTCTGTTACCACACGCCAGGACTTCATGGACAGCATTACAGTCGGCGTTATTGCCGCAGATTTAAAATACCCACCGGAGAGTGCATAAATGGCAATCCCATTACGCAAAGATATTCAAATCAATCCTGGAGTGCTGCCAGCGGGCGGTTCAGCGCTTGATCTGAATGGCCTTATCCTTACCGACAGCGCTTATGCTCCGGTGGGGAGTGTTATCACATTCACGAACAAAGAAGACGTAGCGGCCTATTTCGGTAGTGCATCGGCTGAATTCAGCATGGCTGAAGTGTATTTTCAGGGCTACGACAATTCCACCAAGACCCCGGGCGCGTTGCTGTTTGCACGATTTAACCCGGAAGCAGCGGCAGCGTGGTTACGCTCAGGCTCTATGGCGGCCGTAACGTTAGACCAGCTCAAATTGCTGAGCGGTGTACTGACACTGACCGTTGACGGGACTGCGGTGACATCAGCCAGTATTGACCTGAGTACAGCAACAAGCTTTGCTATGGCTGCTGACCTGATTGAAACAGGTATCGGTTCCAGCGTAACGGTAGAGTTCGACACCACTCAGAAGCGCTTCATCATCACCAGCGCGACCGATGGCGCAGCGAGCACTATCACATACGCAACCGGTACTTTGTCTGCTGGACTGAAGCTGACAGCCGCTACTGGCGCTCAGTTGTCGCAGGGCGCAGATGCAGCAGTAGTGACCACGGCGATGCAGTCAGTGCTGGATAGCTCTCAGAACTGGGCAATCTTCACTACATCCTTCACGCCGACCGAACAAGAGGCGCTGGACTTCTCCGCATGGGTTAACGGCCAGAATTACCGCTTCGGATACGTTCCATTCACGCTGGAAGAATCCGCTCTGGTATCTGGCTCAACCGACACGCTGGCGTACAAAATCATCAGCACTTACGACTATTCAAACGTCGTACCGGTGTTCGGTGACCAGACTCACGCAGCGAGCGTTATTGGTTATGCAGCATCTCTTGACTTCGACCGCCAGGAAGGCCGTGTACCATTCAAATTCCGCTCACTCGGCGGCCTGCTGCCAGAAGTAACCACGTCAGCAAATTACGATGCGCTGATTGCCAATGGATACAACTTCTACGGCGCGTACACGGCGAATAACTACGACACCCGATATTGGGCCGATGGCACCATCACTGGTGACTTCAAGTGGTTTGACTCCTTCTGCTTCCAGATTTGGCTGAATGCCAACCTGATGCAGGACGCTATCGAACTGTTCCAGTCCAATCGCAGCATTCCGTACAACGCACGCGGCAAGGCGATCATCGAGGCTTCCTTCTCCGATACGCTGAATCAGGGCATTACCTTTGGCGGTATCCGCACTGGCGTAACACTGTCCAGCTCTCAGATTTCAGAGATTCAGAATGCCGTAGGCGCTGACATCTCTCCATCACTGATTGCCAAGGGTTACTACCTGTATATCGCAGACGCTACTCCTACGCAGCGTCAGGAGCGCACAAGCCCGAGTATGACCCTGTGGTACTGCGACGGTGGGTGCGTACAGAAAATCACTCTCGCAAGCATTGAGGTGCAATAAATGTCCAACACTATTACAAGCGCTGATTCAATCTTTGCCCTCACTGTTACCAACCTGTTCCCCAGCGCTCAAACGCTGGAAGGTTACGCAGCGGACGCGATGTTTGCTCTGGGTGATACAGAAATGGCGGTTTCCGTCCGTGGCGCTGACGGTAAGCTCTCTGGCGGCTTCGTATTCGGTGAGTATCTGCAGACGATCACAATCATGCCTGACAGTCCATCTCGTGACCTGTTCGAGACCTGGCAACTGACGTCACTGACCTCGAAAGCAGTATTCCGCTGCAACGCAACAATCATCCTCCCGGCGATTGGTCGCAAGTTCACTCTGACCAACGGAATTCTGCAACGCGCAAAAGCCATCCCTGATGCGCAGCGCGTCCTGCAGGCGATGACCTTCCAGATTAACTGGGAGAACTGTGTTGGCGAAGCTTATAACGCATAAGGATTAACATGGCACGCAAAGAGCTTTACTACACCGTCGAAGATAAAGGCCGTGACAATGGGAAGAAGTTTTACATTCGTGAAATGTCAGCTACTCAGGCTGAGTGGTGGGCAATCCGAGCGATATTGGCGATGGCTAATAACGGCATTAATCTTCCGGATAACCTTTCAGATATGGGTATGGCAGGCATGGCGAAAGTCGGCCTCGAAATGGTGGCTAAAATCCCTCCAGAGGATGCACGGCCTCTCCTGGACGAGCTGATGAAGTGTGTTCAAGCGGTGCCAAATCCAGATGATCAAAGCATCAAGCGACCGCTGATTGATGATGACACTGAAGAGGTTATTACTCGCCTGAAACTTCGCGGTGAAGTCTTTAAGCTGCACGTCGATTTTTTAACTGCCGCCGCCAGTTAGACATCCCTCCGGTAATGGGTCAGCAAATCGCTGGCCTGACCGACTATGCCAACGTACCTAAAACAATAGCGACGGTCCTGTCATCGGGTAAATGCTCGTTGACAGAACTAAGCACAACGCTTGGTGTAGAGGATTTATGGTGGTGGCTTGAAATTATTACAGTCGACAATTACAACCAAATGGTCATCAACAGGACTCAGGAGAATGGCTGATGCCAACGATTATTGACTCACTGGTAGTCACTCTTGGTCTTGACTCTTCCGGATTCAAGAAAGGCCAGACAGAAGTAAAAAAAGGCCTGGACGATACCAGAAAGAATGCTGACCAGACAGCTAAAGACATGGAGGCCGCAGGTAAAAGAGCGGCCTCATTTTTTGGCTCAATCCGAACAGAATTACTTGCGCTGGTAGGTGTCACTTTATCGGCGCAGGGTATCAAGACCTTCATCACCAACATGACATCGGATTTGATGCGGTTGGGGATTGAATCACGAGCGCTGGATATCTCGGCCAAGTCTCTTGATGGATGGGAGAGAGCGGCAGCGGCAGCCGGTTCAACTGCAGAGCGTATGGCTGGCACGCTGGGCAACTTCCAGAAGACGCTGACAAACATTCGTACAGGTGGCGGTCAGGATGATCCGCTTTTTGGCGCTCTGGCGTCATTCGCCGGTGCAACTGGTGCTAACTTCGACTACCAGAACGACAACGCCGAAAAAATCATGCGCAAGATTGCCAGCAACTGGGGCAAGCTTAGCAAAGATGCTCAGCGCAGATTTGGTGGCATGTTTGGGTTTGACAATGCCACTCAGCAGGGGCTTGCTAATGGCTCTCTGGTTCAGGATGCAGATCGCTTTGCGAAGATATCCCGCGCTACCGATGAAGCAACCAGAAAGGCGCTGGAGTTTAACCGCCGCCTGCAGGAGATGAAGCAGAACTTTACTGCGGCATCTCAGGTGCTCTATGAGGCGCTGATTCCATACATCGAGAAGCTCATTCCCCTGATTGAGAAGTTCGGGATATGGATTAGCACTCACGGACCAGAAATAAGCAAATTCTTCTCCGACACAGCAGATGAAATTAACAAGGTTGTTGATGCTGTAGGAGGTCTGGAAAACGCTCTAAAACTTCTCCTGGTGTTTGTAGGCGGGAAGTGGCTGTTAGGCATGACCAGTTCAATCGGTGGCGTCAGGGGCGCTCTCACTGCGCTTGGTCGCGTGAGCATGATTGCCGGTCTGGTAGAGCTCCAGAAATACGCCGAGCAACTTGAGAAGAAATACTCATGGCTGACTGACAATCCGGTGACAAACTTCCTGAATGGAAGCGCAGGAACAGACACAACCACGGAATGGGGTAAGCAACTTCACGACTGGATATTCGACAAAACCGGTATTGAGTTGCCTCGTGGTGATGGATACAAATCAGCACCTCGCGGCATCCGTAATAACAACCCGGGAAACCTGAACTATGTCGGCCAGGCTGGCGCGACAATGGAGGGTGGTGAGGGCGGAAGGTTTGCGGTGTTCGAGTCAATGCAGCACGGCGTTGCAGCGCTCTACAAGCAACTGCAACTATACTTCAAACGCGGCATAAACACCCTTTCCTCAATCGTCAAAACCTACGCCCCTGCATCTGACAATAACAACGTCGACGCCTATATTTCTGCGCTAACCAAAGCGACAGGAAAAGGCGCTAACGAGGTTCTGGATTCAGGAGACACATCGACAATTGCAAGGTTGATGAAGGGCATTGTCGACCATGAGAACGGCAAGGGCTACATCAGCTCATCTGACATCATGGGCGGTATTCAGTTGGGCGCAGGTTCATCGGCATCTCGCAATATGCCAGCGACAGCCGGAAGCCAGACCAATATCAACATCGGCAAAATCGACATGCAGACATCGGCCGGAAATGCCAATGCGCTTGGTGCTGATATCCAGAGAAACCTTCAGAGAAACCGCCTGGTGAATCCAGCGATGTCAGGGCAGGGATAATATGGCCTTTTCACTGAACGAAACAACGCTACTCAGCGCGATAAACAGCGGCAATATCTTTTCCATTATCAACAGTACCCTTTCGCCTGGTTACGGGGTTTACCTGAAATCAGGCTTAAGGGCATTGTCTCCGTCCTCGTTCCTGGGGATTGAGTATGGGGCGGATGCCTCAGTGGTATCTGCTCCAATTGAGCAAGGTTCTTACAGCAGCTTTAACAAAGTAAAACGGCCGCCAATTATCAGGGTGCTGTTTACGCTGGAGGGATGGACAGGGTTTAGCGGTAGCATTCCCAACCTGACCAACTTCACCCTGACGAGTCGCTCAGACATGTTGGCTGCTCTTGATGCGATGGTTGCTGATGCGCAGGTGTACGACATCGAAACTCCTGACACGACATACGAAGACTATGACCTGGTTAGATACAATTACCGGACATCAGATCGCGATGTGACCCTTCTGACGGTGGAAGCCATTTTTCAGGCTGTGTTGCAGGAGGCCGAAGTAACCCTGACAAGCACCACAGCCAACAGTAACACCACATCGAACGGAACAAGCAAGGCGGCCAGCGTCGTTACTGAGAAGGCAAACTCAACGGCCACTAACTCAACCCTTGAAGATGTCAAAGGCGCACTAACCGGCCTGAAAGAGTCAGTATCCAGTGCTGCAACAACAGTCGCAACGTCTGTCACAAACGCCGTAAGCAATGCCACCTCAGGCATAACAAGCTCTATTAATGGCGCGGCAACATCGGCCATTAAAAACCTTGCGACAACGGTTGATGAACTGGTAGCGGGGTTATCCTGATGCAAAACATTTCTCTCAAGCCCCTCAAGGCTCAGGAAGTCAGCGTCAATCTTGATGGTCAGTCAGTGACTTTGCGCATTGTACAGCGCTCTACAGGCCTGTTTATCGACGTTGGCCTCGATAATTTGTGGATAGCTCAAGGCGTGCTTTGCCATAACTGCAACAAGATAGTCCGCTACCCCTATCTGGGCTTCAAAGGTGAGCTTTTCTTCGCTGATACCAAAGGAAGTCTTGACCCTGTTTATGACGAGCTTGGGACGCGATTCAAGCTGTTCTACGCCACGGCAGATGAGATGGCAGCATGACCTATAAAAAGAGAACGCTGAAATTTCAGTTCACGCTGAAAGACGGTGCTTTTGATGAGTCAGGAAACAACATCCTGACCATCGACAACATCAAGGCGGAAATAGAGATAGGTGCTTATGGCGGTATATCAGGAACGACACTGGAAGCAAGAGTGTTTGGACTGAGCATCGAAAACATGGCTCTGCTGAGCTACAAGGGCATCCAGTTAAACGGTGCAAAGCAGAACATGATGAAGGTTTGGGCAGACGACAGGCCGGTATTCTTTGGCTCTATCACTAACTGCTTTGCCGACCTTAACCAGATGCCAGATGCGCCACTGATAATCAGCGCCTTTTCAACAGGGTTCGACCAGTCAATCACTGCACCGCCTTTCTCAAAAGAAGGCATTGCAAGCGTTGCTGAAATTATCACGACAATAGCAGCAAGCATTGGCTATACGGTGGTTAACAACGGCGTTCTGGCGAAGCTTGAAAATCCTTACTTCGAAGGCAACCCGATAGCACAGATTCAGCAGTGCGCTCATGCGGCAGGCATCGAGATTGATTTCAGGCTGGGAGCTATTTATATATGGCCGCAGGGTGGAAGCATTGACGACACCATACCTCTCATATCACCAGAGCATGGTTTAATTGGATACCCGGTATTCAGTAACTACGGGATTAACTTCCAGTGTCAGTACAGCGATCTGATATTGCGAGGTCGCAAGGTGCAGATAGAAACCTCACTACCGAACGGTAGTGGGGTTTATACGGTGCAGTCGGCAATTCACCATCTTTCGACATGGACTGAAGGCGCTCCGTGGGCAACCATCGTGTGGGCATCAATCGGTCAGCTAACAGTGAGGCAGTAATGAACTTATTTACTACGAGGCCTCAGGACACTGCAACCGATGCCAATTCTCAGCAATTCCTGATGCATCAGTTTCTGATGGGAAAGTCATTCATCACACTGGCGATCGTAACTTCGGTTAATGAATCCGGAGAAGTCGTGTCAGTGAAGCCAATGGTTGAGGGGTTCACTGGGGGCGGAGACCTAATTCCGAACTCGGTGATTCACGGCGTTCCGGTCTGGCGATTGCAGCGCGGTGCCAGCGCCGTAATCATGCCTCCCGTAGAGGGAGATATTGGTCTTATTGCCATTTGCGATCGCGATATCACGGCCGTGAAGAAGACAAAGCAATCCGCACTGCCAGGTTCAAATCGCACCCACAGTTATTCGGATGCCATCTATCTTGGCGGAGTACTTAATGCAGAGCCAAGCCAGTACGTGAAGTTTGCCAATGATGGGATTGATATCGTTTCTCCTCTGGTTGTGCAGGTTAATGGGAACACTGTTGTAGTCAATGCTGATGACAAAATATCTCTGAACGCCCCTATCATTGAGGCAAACGGACAGCTTACGCAGGGAGCTGGTAGCTTCGGTGGTAATGCGACATTCGGCGGCACGATTACTGCTACCGGAGAAGTCACAGGAAACGGCATACATCTCAGTACGCATAAACATGGTGGCGTGGAAACTGGCGGAGGCCAGACAAGCACACCGACAAACTAACCCGCCTCGGCGGGTTTTTTATTGCCCGGAGTTTACATGCTCACCAAATCACTGCTTTTGACAGACCAGTGGGACATCACGCTAGACGACACCGGAAGCATGGCAATCACAGCCAACCCATACGCAGTAGCACAGGACGTAGCGTGTTCTTGCTCTACCTTCCTTGGTGAAGCCTGGTACGACACCACGCTGGGGATTCCTTACTACGAGCGCATTCTCGGTCACTGGCCTGGCACTCAGCTCATCAATACCAAGATGGCAACCGAGGCCAAAAAGCTTCCATATGTCCAGGCGGCATTCTGCACCACAACGGTTGGCAAAGCAGATCGCCTTGCATCCGGCGTGATGACCATAACGGACCAAAACAACGTTCAGACCACAATCCAATTCTGAGGTAACAAATGGCTGAAGTAACAGTTAGCACAGCCGTCCCCTCTGTCACGTTTTCCGCTACCGGCATTGCCGTTCCTGATGAGATAGACATTCTCAACGGGCGATTAACTGACCTTGATACCGCCATGGGCGGAGGGATGAGTAAGAGTCTGACGACTCCGCAGGGACAGATTGCCATGAGCGACACGGCAATCATCGGAGACAAGAACGATAACCTTGCATGGTTGGTTAACCAGATTAACCCTGACTTTGCTGAAGGACGCATGCAGGATGCGATCGGGCAGATTTACTTCATTGACCGTATCGCAGCAATTGGCACAACGGTGACTGCAACCTGCTCCGGCCTTGTGGGAACGGTTATCCCGGCAAACAGCATTGCACAGGATACCAGCGGTTATCTTTACTTCTCGCTTGCAGATGCTGTTATTCCATCCTCTGGTTCTGTCGATGTGGTTTTCCAGAATCAGGCTTCAGGTCCTATCGCTTGCCCAATCGGGGAGCTGAATACTATCTATCGGGCAATTCAGGGCTGGTCGGGTATCGACAATGCTACTGCCGGGGTATTGGGCAATGAAGTAGAGAGTCGGGCAAACTTTGAGTATCGCCGCAAACAGTCAGTTGCTGGAAACTCCAACAATCAGCTTGGGGCTGTGTACGCCAACGTGCTGGCTGTCAGCGGCGTTACCGACGCATACGTGACACAGAACAACACCGGTCTTACAGTAACTAAGGGGTTCACCAACGTATCTCTGGAGCCTCATTCGCTCTACGTATGCGTGTACGGTGGCGCGTCGGCAGATATCGCAAAAGCGATCTGGCAGAAGCTTCCTCCTGGACCGTCAATGGTTGGCAACACCACATACACGGTGGTTGACGATGTTAACTACGTTCAGCCTTACCCTGAATACGAAATCAAATGGCAAACTCCATCAGCGGTAAGCGTCTACTTCAAGGTTGAGCTCGCGGACAACAACGCATTGCCTGGAAACATCGCGACGCTGGTTCAAAATGCGATCATCAGCGCATTCAATGGCGAAGATGGCGGAACAAGGGCGCGTATTGGCTCAACCATTTATGCTGGCCGTTACTACGCAGGCGTTCAGGCTATCGACAGTGACAACGTTGATATCTTCAGCATCACTATTAGCCGTGACGGTACTACATATCAAACCTCTGCGTCCTTTGGCATTGATGAAGTGCCGACACTGGATGCATCAAACATCTCGGTGACACTGGCATGATAAACGTCGCGGATACCATCCTGACGCAATATGCCGACAGCCCGAAACTCAAATCCCTGACTTACTCGTTCAATGATGCCGTAGGTGTCGAAGGCTTTCTTGATGATTTCTATGACGTGATATGGAACATCCAGACAGCTGATACCTACGGGCTGGATGTATGGGGAAAAATCGTGGTTGTCAGCAGGCAGCTGACGGTGACAGAGAACAAGATTTACTTCGGCTTTAATGAGGCGTCATCAGACCCGATTCTCGTTGACGACCCTCAGCCATTCAACCAGGCACCTTTCTATTCTGGCGAGCTTTTAACTTCAACTGTAACGCTAACTAATGACGCATATCGCAAGCTAATCATGATGAAGGCTGCGGCGAATATATCTGATTGCACCATTCCAAACCTGAATAAATTACTGACCTTTATGTTTGGTGATAGCGGTCGTTGCTATGCAAGAAACGACGGTGAAATGGTCATGAGCTACGTATTCGAATTCCAGCTCTCAACAGTTGAACTGGCAATAGTTCAAAGCTCAGGTGCGCTTCCTGCCCCAATTGGGGTAACAGTTAATATCGTTCAGCAGGTATGACATGAACTCTTCTGATACCCCTTCAAGAATTACCAAAGCATTTGGTGTAAACGGACTTAAAAACACGATCCCTGTTGACTCAAGCACCTCCACAGACAACAACGGCGTAGCGACATTCGACAAAGGATTTCCTGCCGTAACCATGCAGCCATTGAGCGCTGGAGGCATACCGCCATCAGGAAAGGACATGAATGGCGTGCTGTATTCAACAACAATACAGCAGCAATGGCAGAACGCCGGGATGACGTACCCATTCAGCCAGGACTTCTCTGACGCAGTGAGCGGATACCCAAAAGGGGCTATTGTGCCAAGCTCTGTTTATACGGGGCAGTGGTTGAACCTGAATGAAGCCAACGGAACATCACCTGAGTCACCAACTGGCGCTAGCACCGGCTGGGTGCCAATCAATAACTATGGCGTAACTCAAATCACGATGACATCAGGTAGCGTCGTAATGTCATCGCTTCAGGCTGCAAAAGACCGAATCATTATCAGCGGAGCGCTGACTGCTAACGTGAACCTTATTTTCCCGGCGTGGATTAAATCATGGGTAGTTCATAACAACTGTACGGGTAATTTCACGATCACCTGTCGTACTGCCTCTGGTACCGGTGTAGTCGTCATTCCTGGCCTTGTTTCAAGATTATTCTGCGATGGCGTAAATATCAGCGATGAAACCTACAACCCTAATAACGACATGGTTGGAATGGTTGCCCCGTTTGCGGCAAATGCAGCCCCAACAGGATGGCTGAATGCAGACGGAAGTTTGGTTAGCCGTATCACGTATGCCCGCCTCTTCTCGCGAATAGGGACAACATTCAGCGTAGGAGATGGCTCAACAACATTTGGGCTTCCTGATTTACGCGGTGAGTTCGTGCGTGGATGGGACAATGGGAGAGGCATTGACTCAGGTCGTGTCTTCGGTAGCTTCCAGAAGGGTTCCTTGATTTCATTCGATGACAGCGCGAGAAACGCAATCATGGGCATGTGGGGGGGCAACTTCTCAGCAAATGTATCAAGGGATAACTTGGGGTACGACTCATCTTTTGACCTCGGCTCTGTCAGTGCAGCTAACTATATTGAGGGGGTTAACTTCTCCTCGCAGACCGCAACCCTAGGCCAGGCTGGCGCAACAAGACCTCGCAACGTAGCCCTCCTTTATTGCATCAAATATTAAGGCAATGACATGTCTATTTCAGATACCAATCAAGCGAAACGATATGCCTCTATTGCTGAAGTTGCTGCAGCCGAGGCAAAACTATATGCAGATAAATTAGAAGCGGCACCGGACTATGCAGAACAGGCCAGATTATCAGCTGAGTCAGCGCTTGCATCATCCGTCTCGGCCTCAGAATCGGCTTCATCAGCAACACTTTCTGAAAACGCGGCCAGCGATTTTGCCACACAGGCAGCAGCATCAGCAGCCGACGCTGGTTCTGCTGCGGCCGGGGCAATTTCAAGAAGCGTGAAAGTACCTGTGGGTGAGTCTTTATCAGACCTTCCTCCTGCGGCATCCAGAGTTAACAGCGTTATCATTTTTAACTCAGGAGCAGACTCTGAAGTTAAACCACTGTCTGACTTTGCAATTCTTGATTCTGATGGGAAAATACCAGCTTCAATCATCCCGGCAGTAGCGCTTTCTCAGGTATTCGTTGTTAATAGCCAGGCCGCCATGCTCGCTCTTACAGCGCAGGAAGGTGATATAGCCAAGAGGACAGACCTAGGCCTGTCATTCGTTCTGGCAGCAGAGCCAGCAAGCACTCTATCAAACTGGATACAGGTTAATGATGATGTTCTTGCTCAGCTTTCTCAATCTAATGGCGCTTCACTGATTGGGTACAATGCTGAAACTCTGGAAGATGTAGCAGATCGCGTTGACCTTAAGTTAAATGGCGCTAACACCTTCTCTGCCGGGGCAACTCTTTCAAGCCCTAAAGACTTTATCTGGGATGCAGCTTCATCCACCTGGTATTACTGGAGTGGCTCATATCCTAAAACAGTTGCCGCATCATCTTCTCCATCTTCAACAGGTGGGATTTCACCTGCCGCGTGGAGCCCTGCAAGTAGCTCATACCTTCAGTCACTTTTAATTGCTGCAAATGGCGTCAATTACGTAAATGGCGCTGTAAAAACAGTAGCTACGTTTGCGGCAGTAAAAAGCGGATCACATGCCAATGCTCTCTATCTGGTAACAATTGAGCATCACGCAGGTGGCTTAGGAGGTGCCAGTTATCAGCGTTCAGGGACCACTGGAACACCTTCATCAGGCGATGAAGCTCTTTGTTATGATGCCGATGGCGTAGGCTGGAAAATGGTTAAACAGCCGATTCATAGCCCGCGTCAATTTGGCTTCCTTGGCAATGGCACCGATGATTTGGCTGCGTGCAAAAGGACATCAAACTTTGTAGGGCAAAATGGCGGCGGTCGAATTTTCTTTGAAAGTTTATCAGGGAAGAATGACGGTAAAATCAGTAATAACTGGGATATAACATACAGTGGGGTAAGTATTGAAGGTTCGCCTGATGTTCATATCCACACTGAGGCAGCAACAGCTGATGGACACTGCATAGCATTTATAGGCGATCTGGCTACGACATCTGGACGTATCAAACAGGTTGGTATTAGAGGAATAAAGGTATCAGCAAACGGCTCAACCAATCTTGACAATGCAATAGGATTTGCAGGATGTGATGGTTTCTGGGCTACTAATCTTTATATTCCTCATGCGGACAGAAAGGGGGTTACTGCTCAGGTAAACGTTGTTAATGGTGTTTTCAAAGACATTATTATTGATTCTACCAACTATGATGCTGTAACCATCGAAGGTGATACTGTTAATAATGCCATCATCAGTCAAAACTTCGTTATTGAAAATATCACTGTCACATCAGCAGGCAGGGATGGACTGCATATCGCAGGAGCCAGCTCAACAAACCTGGTTGACAGAGTTGTTGTTAGAAACTTCAGGTGCGATGCTGCAGTTGGAAGCGGTGTTAATGCCGGGCTTTGTCAGAACCTTTATATTGATGAGTCAACAAGAGTGAATAACAGCGGTGTTTATGGTTTCAATATTAACAACACCACTGATATCAAAGGCAGATTTAACACTCTTAACAGCCAAAACGCAGGTATTGCTCTTGTATCGTGCTCCAGAGTAAATGCCAAGGTAAGCGTGACAAATGCCGGACTGGCTGGCTCAGGTTCTTCAAACCCATGGGATGCTATATATATTGGCACAGCATCAGATCCACATGTTTTAGATGCCGAGGTATATGGCACATCACATCGATACCTGATTAATGCCACTGGAACGGCAGTAGAGCATATTATTACGTTCTCAAGGCCTGGGCTAATGCCTAGTGGAGTGACCGGCGTTTTAGGAACAAACGTTGTTCAGGTTGTAGTTCGTGACCCAGGGGAGCAAACGACAACCGCCTCCGGAACGCCATCGGTAGTGGGTATTGATTCTATCTACCTAAATCCTGCATCTGCATCTAACTACACGGCATTTTCGGGTGGCGTTGTTGGTAAAACTGTGAATGCCAGATTTAATGGCTCAGCAACAATGGTGCAGGGGTCTACAACAGGAACGTTTAGATTAAAGGGAGCAGTTAACGTAACACCTGCCGCTGGTAGCATGATGTCATTCCTGTACACGTCAGAGGGGATCTGGCGTGAAATTGCCAGGAACTTCTAAAGAAAAGCCCTCTTTCGAGGGCTTCTTTTACTTCAATGGGTTGGTATTGTCTTTGAAGTATCGGTAGGAAAGCCAGTTCATGGCCTTGATGCTCATATGACCTGCATCATGATACATAAGTGATCCCATAGCAAACGGCGTGTATTCGCCATTTTTCTTCATGAGATAGGAAGGGTCGACGATTACGAAATTATCGTATTTACCCGCTTCTTTCTTAAGAATTTCAGATGCAACAAAGAAGTCTTGTATCATCGGGAAGGAATCTCCATCCCCACATTGCTTCCTTTGATAGCACGCAGCAGGATTCTTTTTCCACTCAGGCATTTGCGCAAGTAAGATTACCTTCTTCGCGTGAGCTGAATAGAAATCAAACAGGTTTTTATAATCAAATGTTTTGTAGGAGTAATAAGGGGCCGCGCGTTCCCAGTTATTCCCGACAATGATATATTCGTACTTACCTGAAGCGATCTCCTTTTTGGCAATCTGCCTGAACCGTTGGCAAACCTCAGGGTTTTCCCCAAACGGCGACTCGTCCATAGTAGGCCAGCAAGAAGAAGTGCTCAGTTGTTTAATTTTAACCCCGGCACGTCTACCCATATCGTCAACAAATGGGCTGTAATGTCCAGCGTTAGAGTCGCCAACATAGAGCGCAAGCTTGTTTGATGATTTATCACCCATATAGCAGTTAGCCAGTTCGTCGGTGAATGCTATCCCCCTGCGCCCCTCCGCACTTACGTGACACCATCCATTATCAATTCCCGGATATGATACATCTGTATTTTCGGCAGATATCTTTCTGCCATCAAAGCCGTTTGTATATGAGCAAGCGAAATAGGCGATAAGAGCAACAGCCACGAAAGCAATATTGATACGAATGAAAGACTGCCTGAAGTTCAGGGAGGATTTACGAGTTGGGTTTTCGATAAACTTAAGGCTGATGTATGAAAGGATTATCGTTGCCGCAAAGATACCAGCCTTAACCTTCCATGAATCCAGGATGCCAAGGTAGTTACTGTAGGCAATGAAAGGCCAGTGCCACAGATAAACAGAGAATGAAATCAGCCCAAGCCAAACCACTGGCTTCAGACAATAAATCTTTGACGCTATGTTCTGCTTGAATCCACTGCCACCGGCGATAATCAGGAATGCACCTACTGACGGTATAGCTGAATTGATGCCAGGGAAAACAGATGTTGGCGTTATGGTGAGAGACGACCAGATAATCAAAGCCGTACCTGCAACAACAGCTATCAATGAGTTGAAATTACGAGCCCATTCATATTCTCTGTGCATGAGAGCTAGCGCAGCGCCAAGAAGCAAACCGCCAGAGCGAGTGTGGAGCATGTAATACGCAAACCCCATATCATTTACAGCAATATTCTGCGAAAGTGCGAATGAAACGGCGGCCATAACAATGGCTATTATTCCAAGATGCCTACCTTTAAGCACTCTCGCCAAAACGATCAGCAGAATAGGCCAGATGAAATAAAACTGCTCCTCTACCGCCAGCGACCACATATGCAGAAGAGGCATTTCTTCTGAAGAGGATGCAAAGTAAGCACCAGTGACATCCCAGAAATAAAAGTTAGCTGCGTATATGGATGTGTACAGGTAGCTACCGATTAGTGATGCATAGTCGGCAGGCATCAACAGGAACCAGCCAGCGATGACGGCGCATGTTGATACGACAAACACGTTCGGGACGATTCGCTTTATCCTGCGATTGAAGAAATCCAGAAGCGAAAACGATTTGTTATCAATGCTGCGGATCACAATTCCTGTAATCAGGAATCCGGATATGACAAAGAAGACATCCACTCCAACGAAACCACCGCTGAATGCTTCAATTTTTAGGTGGTAGAGAAACACCAGCATCACAGCCAGCGCCCTCAAGCCGTCAACATCGGCTCTGTATCGTATATTCATATGTCGTAATCAAATGAAAATTAAGTAAATAGGAATAGTACCAGCTAAGGGAAGGTAAAACACCACTTGATCGACACCGCCGATCAGTACTACTGTATTAACATACAGCATCTATCGGAGGTGAGTTATGGGATTCCCGAGCCCTGCAGCAGACTTTGCAGAACAGCGCATATCGCTCGATGAGCGCATCGTATCGAGACCAGCGGCTACGTACTTCATGCGAGCGGGTGCGACGCATTACCGCGAAGGCATACTCAATGGTGCTTTGCTGGTAGTTGATGCATCGCTCACTCCATGCGATGGCTCATTGCTGGTTTGTAGAATGGATGGTGAGCTGAGGATTAAGCGGTACCGAAAATCACCAAAACCTCATCTGGAGGATTTGCAGACAGGAAGACGTGAAGCGATACCGGTGCACGATGATGGAACTAGCCCAGACTCGATATTTGGCGTGATCACCTACATCATAAACGATGCACGCTCTGGTGAGTTTGATGATTGTCCGGTGATGTGAGACAGAAATGGGACACACAAAGCTTTGCATCGGTTTGCAAGGCTTTGCATGTTTTTCGAAGATGGGACGTGTGAGCGCCGTAGTGATGGGGTAAGTTGTTGTTAGCTCAGGTAGTTCCAGGAACTTCTAAGCCGTAGGTCGTAGGTTCGAATCCTACAGGGCGTACCATTAAGTATTAGTAACTTACGCCTCTTTCACTTCCTCCTCATTTCCGGTGTGGGACATATTTGGGACATCAACCCCAAAAATTGAGTCAATTTGCTTCGCGTGTTCCGTTAAATGGTTAGGCGCCAGGTGAGCATATCGACGGACCATTTCGATACTTTCCCAGCCGCCCATTTCCTGCAATACAGATAACGGAACTCCTGACTGAATTAACCAGCTCGCCCATGTGTGTCTCAGGTCATGGAAACGGAAATCCTCAATACCTGCACGACGACATGCTGCATTCCATGCGCTCTGGTCATCAACCCGCATCTTCCTCACTGATGGAGTCTTAGAGCCGTCAGGACGAACGCCGGCTTTCATATGGACGAACACCCATTTATGATGATTGCCAATCTGATCGCGCAGTACCTTACAGGCCGTATCATTCAGCGCTACGCCAATAGCTCTGTTTGATTTACTGTCTTCAGGATTCACCCAGGCAACCCGACGCTGCATATCGATTTGTTGCCACTCCATATTGATGATGTTCGAACGACGAAGGCCGGTTGCCAGCGCAAACTTAACAACCGACTTCAGTGGTTCAGGACATTCCTCAATAAGCCTCTTCGCTTCCTCATGCTCCAGCCAGCGTACCCGCTTATTTCTTACGGCCGGCACCTTAATCACTGGTGCTTTCTCCAGCCATTTCCAGTCACGCTCTGCCGCACGCAGGATAGCTTTCATCAGTGCCAGATGCTTGGCCTTGGTGGAAGTAGTGACGGGAGAGGCTGAATACACCGGTGCCGGCTGCCCATTCTTCTGAGCCGCTGCTGCCTGAATTTTCCATATCTCAAGCAGCTTGCGGTTGCTCATCTTGTTTACTGCTGAGTAAATCCTTTGCTCAGTGACATCTTTTAAACGAATCCCTTCGAAATGTGCCAGCCAGAAAGCCATGCGACTGCGGTCGTCTTTCAGTGACTTCTTCTCGGCTTTTTCCTCAAGCCACCGCATGCAAGCATCATCAAACGTTACATCAGGGAAATCGCCAAGTCGGTCTACTCGCCACAGTTCAGCTTTGCGCTTGTCATGTAGCTCAGTAGCGAGCCGTTTGTCG
>Ga0157370_10001966_pt1 | contig 25315 bp, 22 predicted proteins | sample C35metaG_FD_113463 | JGI IMG/M metagenome (GOLD analysis project Ga0157370, IMG submission 113463) | Corn rhizosphere microbial communities from Kellogg Biological Station, Michigan, USA - C3-5 metaG | ecosystem: Host-associated > Plants > Roots > Rhizosphere > Soil | place: USA: Michigan...
ACGCTGCGCCACCAAAGCGATCCGCTGAACACACCTACATTTTTAAATTCGGTTGGATGATTCCAAACGGTATCCAATGCACTCAACCCACCCAATGAAAATCCGCAAAAAGATTTTTCGGCAAATGATATGGTATGATAATTTTTATAAATAAACGGAAGCAGTTCTGTAAAAATAAATTTTTGATATAAAGCTGCCTTAGTGCCCCTGCCTTTAAAATCTAAAATATGGGCAGTACCATATTCATTTTTCCTGTCGTCGCCGCAACTGATACCCACACAAAAAATTGGTTTAATAGAATGGCTTTGGTAAAATGCAGAAAGTATATTTTCAAAATTCATTATTGCCAGGTCCTGACCATCATTTATCAACAGTAAATCCATTTTACCGGTAAATAATTCCTTAGCCGGGTAAAAGATACTTAATGTAACATCTCTTTGTAACAGCGAAGATTGAAGGATTTTAGTTTCGGCAGTTACGAGGTGAGTCTGGTGAATTTGCATTTACTTTCAAAAATAAATAAAATCATTTTGAAAAATAAAACTCAAAAGCATATGCAGTTCTGAATGGTAATTTCCCTAAATTGAGAAAAAATCTCACCCCAACATTTACCATTTTTATTTAAAAAATACTTATGAGAAAAATTGGAATTTTATTTGGAAAAGAAAGAAGTTTTCCCGAAGCATTTGTAGAAAGAGTAAATAGTAAAAGAGCAGATGGCATTACAGCAGAGCCTGTTCGTATTGATAAAGTAATGCAGGGCGAAAGCAGCGGGTATGCAGTAATCATTGACCGCATTTCGCAGGATGTTCCTTTTTATCGTGCTTTTTTAAAAAATGCTGCATTATGTGGTACTGCTGTTATCAATAACCCTTTCTGGTGGAGCGCCGATGAAAAGTTTTTCAACAATTGCCTTGCCACAAAAATAAATGTACCTGTACCAAAAACAGTGTTGCTTCCATCAAACGCATTGCCGGCAGATACCAGCGATCAGTCATTCAGCAACCTTGCTTATCCGCTTGACTGGCCAAGCATTTTCAGCTATATCGGTTTTCCCGCATATATGAAACCACATGCAGGTGGTGGATGGAAAAATGTATATAAGGTAAAGGACCCTGACGATCTTTTTGCAAAACATAAAGAAACCGGTGAATTGGTAATGTTGTTACAGGAAGAAATTATATTTGAAGAATATTATCGCTGCTATTGCATTGGCCGAAAGTATGTACACATTATGCCGTATGAACCCCGCAACCCTCATCATCTCAGGTATGTGGCAGATTTTAAACCAGACAAACATAAACTTGATTTGATGACAGATGTTGTTTTACGCATCAATAAATATCTTGGATACGATTTCAATACCGTTGAGCTTGCATGGCGAGGTGGTATTCCGTATGCAATAGATTTTTGTAATCCCGCACCTGATGCAGAGCTTACCAGCGTGGGCAAAGAAAACTTTGATTGGGTAGTAGAAGCTGCCGCTACATTTGCTATTGAAAAAGCACAAACCTACCAGGAAGGAAAAAATAATTTGACATGGGGAGAGTTTATAAAGAGAAGTGCGGACAATGAGAATCTTTTCTGATAATGTAAAAGGAAAAATGTAAAATGCAAAAGAAAAAAATTTGAAGCATCATTTTTACATTTTTCATTTTTAATTCATAATTCATAATTATAAAATTAATGGCTTCACTTTCCTATAAACATTTCACTCTTGGCATAGAGGAAGAATATATGGTGATAGATCCGCACTCACGCGAATTAAAAAGCCATGAACAAAAAATAGTGCAGGAAGGAGAAAAAGTTATCAAAGACAAAGTGAAAGCCGAAATGCACCAGGCCGTGGTGGAAGTAGGTACAGATATATGCCAGGATATTGATGAAGCATTTGTAGATGTGGCCACACTGCGCAAAACAATTAGTTCTATTGCCGATGGACTCGGCTTATGGGTAGGAGCCTCCGGCACGCATCCGTTCAGCAATTGGCAAAGCCAGTTGATTACCGATCATGTTCGTTACAATGCAATCGTGAATGAGTTGCAGGAAGCAGCAAGGAGTAATTTAATTTTTGGATTGCACGTGCATGTAGGAATGGATAGCCGCGAAATGGCCATTCACATTGCTAACTCTGCACGTTATTTTTTACCACATATTTATGCGTTAAGCACCAACTCTCCATTTTGGGAAGGAAGACAAACAGGATACAAATCTTACCGCACAAAAGTATTTGATAAATTTCCGCGAACCGGTATTCCTGATTTTTTTGACAGTATTGAAGCTTATGATAATTATGTAAAATTGTTGGTAAAGACCAATTGTATTGATAATGCAAAAAAAATTTGGTGGGATCTGCGCGTACATCCTTTTTTTAATACCGTTGAATTTCGTATTTGCGATGTGCCATTAACCGTAATGGAAACCATTACTATTGCAGCTTTATTTCAGGCTATATGTGCAAAACTATACAAGCTAAGAAGCCAGAACCTGAACTTCATTATTTATCAGCGTGCATTGATAAATGAAAATAAATGGCGGGCAAGCAGGTATGGCATCGAAGGCAGCATGATTGATTTTGGAAAAGAGGCGGAGGTAAATACAAGGGTTTTAATTTATGAATTATTGGATTTCGTGGATGATGTTACCGGGCCTCTCGGCATTCGCAATACCGTGAACAATGTTCATAAAATCCTGGAACAGGGCACAGGCGCCGACAGGCAGCTTAAAGTGTTTGAGCAAACTAACAGCCTTACTCATGTAGTGGACTATATTCACGAGCAATTTTTGTCTGGTTTATAAAATTTAAAAATCCATTGGTCGAATACTTGCGGGCGGGTATTGTTTTTTAAGTAAAGGTTTACTACTTTTATCGCGTATTCGATTACCTCATTCCCATTATCTTTTTTTGAAAATCTACCGCTTGCCTACGTCTGCCCAATGCGTACGACAACAAAGTGCCAAGCAATAATCCTCTATTTCCTGTTTTCACGATTTTTTTTAACGCAACATTACAATGCATTCATTAACATGTTGCAAAAACAAAAAGTCTTACAACCAGGTTTTAAAATGGACAATGATGGAAGCACAATACACACAACAAGAAATTCTGCTTTTCACTGGTACAAGCTTTACCACCGGCGCCTTTTGCGAAACGCCTGCAGAAGCAATACATGTAGAACTTACGGAAAAAGAAAAATTGGAAGTTGCCTGCTGGAACGGGCTTCTCCCCTCTATGCTTCCGGAAATATTCCGGCAATTTTCTGCAAAGAAAAAACTTTACCTCTGGGAAATAAGAGAAGGTGAATCTTTTATCGAACTCGAACTGGGCGAAAAGTATATTGAATTTGAAAAAAGATTTTCGCTCGATCCATATATGTTTTTACCGCTCCAATCTCTTTCATAAGTTTTCACTTTTAAAAAAAGTTATTACCATAGGATTTGGTAAATAATTTTCGTTTTTTATTTCATTTATCTTTGCCTATCTATGAATGAAAAGCAATTTCGTATTGCCATCCTCGATATGTACGAAGGTGCACCCAATCAGGGTATGCGCGGGCTTAGGCAAATCATCCACGAATTTGGCCGGACAAATAATCTTCGTATTACTCTTAATGAGTTTGATGTTCGCCTGAAAAATGAAATTCCCGATTTAAGCTATGATGCGTATATCAGTTCAGGCGGACCAGGCAGCCCATTAGAAAGTGAAGGCACCGAATGGGAAAAAAAATATTTTGAATGGATAGATGCAATAGAGCAGTGGAATAATGATGCTGAACAACTCAATAAAAAACATGTATTCTTTATCTGCCATTCCTTTCAATTAGTTTGCAGGTATTGGAAACTTGCGAACGTTTGCAAAAGAAAATCAACATCCTTCGGTGTGTTTCCCATCCATTTGTTGGAAGATGGGAAACATGAACCCGTGTTTGAAGGAATGAGCGATCCGTTTTATGCTGTTGACAGCCGCGATTACCAGGTTATTGAACCAAGAATGACCATCCTGCATAAAGGAGCAAAAATATTATGCATTGAAAAAGACCGGCCGCATGTTCCTTACGAAAGAGCCATCATGGCCCTGCGATTCAACGACTATTTTATCGGCACACAATTTCATCCCGAAGCGGATGCAATAGGTATGACAATGTACCTGCAAACGGAAGAAAAAAAGAAAACTGTTATCGAAAATCACGGAGAAGTAAAGTGGAAGTCAATGATTGACCAACTCAATGATCCGGATAAAATTCTCTGGACTTACGCGCATATACTTCCTAATTTTTTGAACATAGCGCTTAACCGCCTTCAGCCGGTTCTAGTTTAAGCCCAGCTAATTAAAAACTTTTGCAGCAACTTTTCTTCGGTATAATTTTTTTAATTTTTTAATTTTAAACATTCAACCTATACTATGATAGCGGAATTACGTGATCGTTTCAATAAAAATTTTACAGAAAAAAAATACCGCGAATTTTTAGATGACCTGAACAGTAAACATCCCGGGCACATAGAATTTCGTGTAGCCGAAACACCCATATTTATACCAAAAGATTTTACCAGCAAAATGATCACTGCGTGCGAAAGCATCGTAGATGTGATTACAGGCCCTGGCTTTAAAACTCTTACCGACAAGGCAATTCCATCAGATGAGCATGTACCGGGAGAAAATAATCATTCGCATTTTATAGCATTTGATTTCGGTATTTGCGAAAATGATGATGGCAAGTTGGAACCACAACTTATAGAAATGCAGGGCTTCCCTACTTTGTTTGGCTTCCAGGTATATTACCCGCAGGTAATTGAAAAGCATTTTGAAATACCTGGAAATTTTTCAAACTACCTGAGCGGATATAACAGTGATGCATACACGAAGTTGTTACAGGAAATCATTGTGGGTAATCTCAACCCGGAAAATGTTATCCTGCTTGAATTAAAACCACACGAACAAAAAACAAGAATTGATTTTTACTGCACGCAGGACTACCTGCATATCCCGATCGTTTGCCTTACAGATTTGATAAAAGAAGGCAAAAAATTATTTTATAAAAAAGATGGTAAAAAAATAGAAATACAACGAATTTATAATCGCATCATCTTTGATGATCTGAAACAAATGAAAAAAAACCTGGGCGATGTAATAGATATAACCGAACCATTCAATGTAGAATGGATACCGCATCCCAACTGGTTTTATCGCATCAGCAAGTTTACCCTTCCATATATCAGTAACCCTTATGTGCCGGAAACTTTTTTTCTGAATGAAGTAACCCAACTTCCCGAATCATTAGAACATTATGTATTGAAACCATTGTTCTCTTTTGCAGGACAAGGCGTGGTTATTGATGTAACAAAAAAAGATATTGAAAATGTAAAGAATCCTGAGAACTGGATACTGCAGCGCAAAGTAAAATATAGCGATGTAATTAAAACGCCCACCATACCCGCCAAAGCCGAAATAAGAATTTTTTATTTTTGGAAAGATGGGATGAAACGCCCGGTAGCAGTCAACAATCTTGCACGGCTGAGCAAAGGGAAAATGATTGGCGTAAGATATAATATGGATAAAGATTGGGTGGGCGGCAGCGTTTGTTATTTTGAAAAATAAAATGCTTGAACAGGTAAATGATATATTTATAAATGCAAAAACATTGAACTACAAAAATTACCTATCTTAGTTCTTCAGCATTTGAATCAAGTATCTTATTAATTTCACTTGGAGACTGTAAAAAAATATAGCGAGGAAGAATTAGTGTACCTTTTGAAGAACAAGGATCAAAATGCGTTTGCTTATTTATATGATAATTATTCAGCCGTGCTGTTTGGAGTAATTTGTAAGATGCTTTCGGATAAAGAGCTTGCTGAAGATGTATTGCAGGAAGCCTTTGTAAAAATCTGGAATAATTTTCCCGGTTACGACAGTTCCAAAGGCCGTTTATTTACCTGGATGCTGAATATCACTCGCAATCTAACCATTGACACAGTAAGGAGCAAGAGTTTTAGAAACAAATCAAAAATCCGCCACGACGAGAATGCCGTAAGTAATGTAAGTGATAAGTCAAATTCTTCGGAGAGCTTTGATGCTCTCGGCATCAGGAAGCATTTAACCCTCCTGAAGAACGATCAAAAGGAAATTATTGAACTTGCTTATTTCAGAGGGTTCACGCAGGATGAAATTTCAAAAAAACTTAATATACCATTAGGCAGCGTAAAAACAAAAATGCGGTCGGCTATTATTGAATTAAGAAGAGTTCTAAAAAATTAAATTGAATAAAGAAGACATCATATCATCCGGTTTACTCGAATTATACGTTTTGGGTGTTGCATCACCTGGTGAACAAAAGCAGGTGGAGCAATGGCTTAGTGAATATCCAGAATTGAAACAAGAGTTAAATTTAATTGAGGATTCTTTGGAAACCTATGCACGTGCTTATTCAAAAGAACCTCCTGCTTCTGTAAAAGAAAAAGTCTTTAACGAAATCTCCGGTACTGCATCTAAAAATGAAATCGCAGAACCAAACTATAACGCTACAACAGTTAGCAAGGTATATCGTATGACAACTATCTTTAAACTGGCTGCTGCCGCCGTTTTGCTGTTGCTGATTGGAAGCGTTGTATTAAATTATATATTTTATAAAAAATACCAGGAAGCAAGCGATAACTATATCACCACCAACAACGAGCTTGTGCAGGCAAATGAAAAACTAAAACAAAATGATGCAGCTAACACTGCTATGGAGCATCAACTGAATTTGATGAGCGATAAAAATGCCCTGCCTGTCGTACTGAATGGAACACCACAAGCACCCGATGCATTGGCTAAAATTTACTGGATGAAAAATACCGGTGATGTTTATATTGACCCGACCAATCTGCCGCCAGCACCCGAAGGAAAACAATACCAGTTTTGGGCAATCATCAATGGCAAACCGGTAGATGGCGGGATGATTACCACCGAAAAAGGAATTTATCATATACAAAAAATGAAATCATTTGGCCATGCAGATGCATTCGCTGTAACGCTTGAAAAGGCTGGTGGAAGCCCGACTCCGAAAGGGCAGATGTATGTAATGGCTAAGATTTTATAATTTCCTTTATTCCATTTGCTTTTTTAAATTCCAACTTCCCTGCTTTATTTTTTTTGAAAAAATTTATGTGAAAATTAAATTGTTGCCCGTTCTACTGCTCACTTGTTATTAAAAGAAATCTTGTATTACTATCCTAACAGCTTTCATCTTATTTCCGGTAGATTTTTATAAATGAAATACATTTGCAAATTTTAGCACCGTCAGTGAAAAGTAAGTAAATAACACGCATCAATGATTAACAGCAAAAAAATTGTAGTGGTGTTGCCTGCATACAATGCAGCCCTTACATTAAAACAAACCTATAATGAAATTCCGTTGGGCATCGTTGATGAAGTGATACTGGTAGATGATAACAGCAGTGATGATACCATTAAGGTGGCGCACGAGTTAGGTATTTCTCATATTATCAAACACGATAATAACCGCGGCTACGGCGGCAACCAGAAAACCTGCTATGATAAAGCGCTTGAGATTGGCGGCGATATTGTCATCATGCTTCATCCCGATTATCAATATACTCCCAAGCTGATTCCCTCTATGGCATATATTATTGCCAACGATGTGTACCAGGTGGTGCTTGGTTCACGCACGCTGGGCAAAGGCGCATTGAGCGGTGGTATGCCTTTGTATAAATATATTGCAAACAGGGCGCTTACTTTTTTTGAGAATGTGATGCTCAATCAAAAAATTGCAGAGTATCATACGGGCTATCGCGCTTTTTCCAGGGAAGTATTGATGCGGATTAATTATAAAATGAATTCGGAAGATTTTGTTTTTGATAATGAAATGCTGTCGCAAATAATTTATTGCGGCTATGAAATAGCAGAGGTAACCTGCCCTACAAAATATTTTGAAGAAGCCTCCAGCATTAATTTTCGCAGAAGCATTACTTACGGGCTTGGTGTAGTGAGAGTATCTTTAGTACACCGCCTGTGCAAATGGAAATTGTTGAAAAGAAAAATGTATGAGCCTGCAAGTGATAAGTTATAAGTTATACCTTATACGTTATAAGAATAAAATTATTTTTTAAGATATGCGGTTAAGTAAAACACAGATTATTGTTTTAATAATTATAATTGCTTCATTTTTTTTTATTCCATTTTTAGGAAAGGTTCATTTGTTTGATTGGGACGAAGTAAATTTTGCAGAATGTTCGCGCGAGATGATTAGCCTGCATGATTACAGCCGGGTGTATGTAGATTTCAAACCGTTTTGGGAAAAGCCTCCCATGTTTTTCTGGATGCAAAGCACCGCCATGAAAGTGTTTGGTATTAATGAATTTGCGGCGCGGTTTCCCAATGCCTTGTGTGGCATTATTACTTTGATTGTTGTTTTTTTGTGCGGCAGCAAAATATATGATAAGAAGTTTGGCATCCTGTGGGCACTTGCATTTGGCGGCTCTTTATTTCCGAATATGTATTTCAAATCGGGCATTATTGATCCGTGGTTCAACCTGTTTACTTTTTTATCATTATATAACTTCATTTTATACCATTGGTCAAGAAATAAATTTGATAAAGAGGGGCTGGAAAAAAATCCTTTGAAGTATGTACTATGGTCGGGTATTTTTATGGGGTTTGCTATTTTAACCAAAGGGCAAGAGTCTTTAATGGTTTTTTTACTGGCGCTGGGTGTTTATTTCATCTACAATCATTTTCGTTTTTATTTTCGCTGGTGGCACGCGTTATTGTTTTTAATTATTGCATCCGCCGTTACGGCCACATGGTATGGATATGAAACGATAAAGAACGGCCCCTGGTTTGTAACAGAATTTCTTAAATATCAATACCGCCTCTTTACCACGCACGATGCAGGCCAGAAAGGCTTTTTCGGGTATCATTTTGTAGTATTGCTCATTGGTTGTTTTCCTGCCTCGTTGCTGGCGCTTCCTTCATTTTTTAAAACAAACTATACCAGCCGCTATGATAAAGATTTTAAAAAATGGATGCAAATATTATTTTGGGTAGTGCTTATCTTATTTACCATTGTTCAATCAAGAATCATTCACTATTCTTCTTTAGCATGGTTTCCGCTTAGCTTTCTTGCTGCCTATACAATTTATAAATTAGATACGAAACAACTTTTTTATAAAAAATATGTAAGTGTATTCATTGCATTAATCGGGGGTATTATTGCCATTTTTATTTTAGCAATTCCTTACCTGGCCATGAACCTTAAAAGTTTTATCCCTTACGTAAAAGATCCGTTTGCAAAAGAAATGATGAAAGCAGATGTGCATTGGAGCGGGCTTGAAGGCATTGCAGGAATACTTATGATTGCATCCATTGTTATGGGAATCATTTACCTTCAAAAAAATTATTTCAGGAAAGCAGCATGGACATTATTCGGAGGCACTGCCATAGTAATGTTTCTTGCATCGGCTATCATTGTACCAAAAGTAGAGCGATACACCCAGGGCGCTGCCATTGATTTTTTTATTCAGCACAAAGGAGAAGATTGTTATATGAATACATTGGGTTATTTTAGTTATGCCCAATTGTTTTATTTTCAAAAAGAAAAACCCACCAATCCTGATTCATATAACCTGCAATGGCTACTTACCGGAAATATTGATAAGCCGGCATACTTTGTATCGAGGGTGGATAGAATAGACAAGTATAAACAATATACTGACCTGAAAGAACTTTACCGTAAAAATGGTTTTGTCTTTTTAGAAAGGGAGCCAAAGAAATAACTTCGTATATGGATAACCGTTAGAATGATATTATTTCTTTTTCCCGGAGAAAAATTTTAATATCTTACTGATCACTTTATCATTCGATCCGAGTTTGCCTTTTATTTCTGTGTAAGCAGCCACCATGGCATTATCAATCTTCACCATCAGTTTTTTATTCCCATCTCCCGGGCGTGCCTGGTAAAAGGTTGCTCTGCGGAATGGTTTATCTTCAATAGAATAATAATACAAAGCAATAGACCGGCGATACACTCCTTCCGGACAGGTCATGGGTTCCGGATGGCCGTGATATGAATCGGCATCGGTATTAAAAATTACACACCTATTGAAAACCGGTAATACTTTTTCTTCACAGGTTTTCATTTCGCGGTCCCACAATTCAAGCTTACCACCCCACTCTTCCTTCCAATCTCTGTTTAAATATACCAGTACATTTACACGCCGCTGCCAGTTGCGATGATGCGGATGCACCGTGAAATCCGCATGAATATTCAAATAGCCGCCTCTCGTGGATTGATGAATACCTCCTCCTTCGAGCTGGTCATCTTTTTGCAAATTATTAATGCCGGTAAGTTTACTTAAAAATGTTAAAAACTCAGGAGAGTTCAATTCATTGATAGTTTCTTTAATAGCAGCGGGCAAAAGATCAAGCTTGTTTAATCCCTTCTTCTTTTCATTATAATGCGTGTAATTAATCCATCCATCGCTTGCATTGAGTTTATTAAATTCATCAATGCACTCATCCAGTACCTGGGGATTTAAAAAATTTTCGAGAACAATATGCGGATATGGGTTCGCTGATTGATATTGCTCACTTAATGCAGCAAGTTGTGCATTCCATTTAGCATAATCAACTATTTGTGTTATTGTTTTCACGATGAAAATTTTTGAAACACAAAGATAGGCGTAATCACAAAAAGATAATCGTTGTTAAGCAACCGCTTTATTCACTAGGTCGGCAGCTTCGCTTAACAAGATAGCAGATTGTACTTTTAAACCGCTCTTATCAATTAACTCCTTTGCTATTTCTGCATTGGTGCCCTGCAACCTAACGATAATGGGTATACGAATATTCCCAATAGATTGATAAGCATCTATAACACCCTGAGCGACGCGGTCGCAGCGAACAATGCCCCCGAATATATTTATAAGAATAGCTTTTACTTTCGGGTCTTTTAAAATAATTCTAAATCCAGCTTCTACCGTTTGAGCATTGGCTGTGCCGCCTACATCGAGGAAGTTAGCAGGTTCGCCACCGCTGAGCTTAATCATATCCATAGTGGCCATAGCAAGCCCGGCGCCATTTACCATGCAGCCAACATTTCCGTCAAGCTTTACAAAATTGAGGTTGTATTTTGCGGCTTCCACTTCAGTAGGGTCTTCTTCACTTATATCGCGCAATGCAGCCACATCAGGATGCCGCATCAGCGAATTATCATCAATATTCATTTTACAATCCACTGCAATTATTTTATTATCGCTGGTTTTAAAGAGTGGATTTATTTCGAGCATGCTGCAGTCTAAACCAACATAAGCATTATACAAGTTGGTAATAAACTTTGTACAATTTTTAAAAGCATCTCCTTTTAATCCGAGGTTATAACCAATCTTCCTGGCCTGGAAAGATGGTAAAGCTCCACCAGGATGTACCCATTCTTTAAATATTTTTTCAGGGGTTTCATGTGCCACCGTTTCAATGTCCACTCCGCCTTCGGTGCTGTACATAATTACATTTTTACCTTTGCTTCTGTCTAATAAAATGGATAAATAAAATTCTTTTATTTTTTCCGGGCCATCATAATACACATCCTGTGCTACCAACACTTTATTTACCATTTTACCTGCTTCACCTGTTTGCACGGTTACCAATGTGCCTCCGAGAATATTGTCGGCAATGCGTTTCACATCATCCGCGCTCTTTGCAACGGCCACACCGCGCTGGTCTGTGCCACGGATAGTGCCTTTGCCACGGCCGCCCGCATGTATTTGTGCTTTTATCACTGCAAACCTGCTTCCATACTGGCTATTGATGTAGCGATAAGCCTCTTCAGCTTCGGAAACTGTATTGCATGCAATGCCTTCCTGCACTGGCACGCTGTATTTTTTTAATAATTCTTTTGCCTGGTATTCATGTAAGTTCATATTAACCGTTTTGAGCGAAGATAAAATCTAAATATTAAATACAACAAAGTTTTGTAAATAGCCATCAACGGCAAATGCAGCCGTCAATTAAATGAGATAATAATATTAAGGATTTATAATTAAGCGCATCATTTTTTAGCAAGCGCTTTCCATACATCTTCCATCTGTATATTGCCTTCAAAGGCTTTTACAAATTTTCCATTCTTATCATATACAATCAACTTGGGAAAAGTGGTAACATGATAATAGGGAACAAAGAAAAATTTGGAATCCCATCCCAGCGTAATCTGCGGATAGTGTGAAATTTTATAATCCGCATTAAATGAAACAAGGGTATTGTAAGGAAGCCAGGTGAACATTAAAATTTTTGCCCTCGTCTTTTTATCAACATCCAAATGTTGTAAAATTTCTTTGGCCACATGTTGACAGTGCCCACATTCGGGGCTGAACAACATTAACAGGATGGGTCTTTTCTTGGCAACATTTTTTTGAGTAAATGCAGTGCTGTCGGGCGCTTTATACACCGTGAAGGCAGGCATTGCATCGCGGGTGTATGCAAAGGTATCGCTGGCAGCAGTGTTGGTTTGTGAAAAGGTAAGTTGAGTGGTGAGAGCTAAAATAATAAGCAACAAATTTTTTTTCATTAAACTAAATTTTTTATAAAAATAGAAACAATTATTCATTTTTAATAGCCACCGCTTCTTTGCCATACATCTGGTCTTTATATTTTAAAGATGGCGAAGGAATAAAAAAGCCAATGTTTAAAGAATCCCATTTTTTATCAACGGACATTATGGTGGAGTCATCTGCTGTTATAATATTTGGCCAATCGCGCTGGAAACCATCCATGGTTTTTGTCTTAATGGTGCCATCAAGGCCAATACATGAAATATAACGGTCAGGGTTATACGAAAATTGCTTTTTTGTAATAACATGATCTCTTTTGGGGTCAAGATTATTACAACATCTCCACAAAGCTACCGGCAGGTCGCAGGCATTTACGGGATGTTCCACATAAAGAATCATTTTGATAGATGCTGCTTCTTCTAATTGCATGATAGCCTGGTGCAGTTCATTTACATGATTTTTCCTGTTTTTTTCCACAGAAATAATCAAACAGGGGATTTGTTTTTTTAATAATGAATCATTTACCTGCTTAATCTCCGGAAATAAATCCATTAGTTTTTTACCAATAGAAGATTCAATATTCACGATTGGCGATTGACGATTCACGTGCCCATCATCTTTCTCTTCATCATACTTGAAGGTGCCGTCAATACACATTTTGCCGCCAAAGCCCAATTTTGTGCAACTATGATCCAACACATCCATCGGGCCTTGTGAAAAATATATATCAGTTGCAGGATTCAAGTTTTGAAAAACATTTCTTGCCAAACTTTCATAGTCCGTCAATTTTAATGAATCTAAAGCCCCTCCTTCTGAAGGGTTTGGAGAGGTCAACACTAATATTTTATTAAACATCATTTGCCCTGCACCCCACATTGCATTCATTACTTTTTGTCCCTGCCCTGCATAATCTTTTTTTATTTTGGCAATTACCAAATTATGAAACACACCTTCCACCGGCATTTCCATATCCATTATTTCAGGAATCATGGTCATTTTTATTGGGGCTAAAAAAATCCGTTCGGTTGCTTTGCCCAACCATGCATCTTCCTGCGGGGGAATGCCAACTATTGTTGCCGGATAAACAGGATTTTTTTTGTGAGTAATAGCTGTGATATGAAATTTTGGATACCAATCCGGCAAAGAATAATAACCGGTATGATCGCCAAAGGGGCCTTCCCAAATCATTTCATCGTCCGGATCCACATATCCTTCAATTACGAAATCTGCATCTGCCGGTACTTCCACATCCGGTTGCGAAATACATTTTACCAATGCTACTTTTTTCTTTCTTAAAAATCCCGCAAGCATATACTCATCCACATTTTCGGGCAGCGGAGCTGAAGCTGCATATCCGTAAACCGGGTCGCCACCCAAACTAACGGCAAGGGGCATACGCTTTTTTAATTTTTTATATTCATTAAAATGTTTTGCAGAAACTTTATGTTTATGCCAATGCATTCCTGTAAGCGTGGGTCCAAATACCTGCATACGATACATACCTACATTGCGTGTATGGGTATTGGGATCTTTAGTGTGAATTACGGGAAGCGTAACAAACGGCCCGCCATCCTGTGGCCAGCAGGTAATTACCGGTAGTTTGGTAATATCCGGATTGGGCATAACCATTTCCTGGCATTCGCCTTTTCCATTAATCACTTTCGGCATCCAGTTGGCAAACTGTGCAAGTCTCGGAAATAATTTTAATTTATCAATGATATTTTCTTTTGGAGATGAAAGTGATTGAAATAAATTTTCAATATCCCGGGCAACATCATTAAGATTATTTACACCCAGTGCAAGGCAGATTCTTTTTTCACTTCCATACGCATTCATTAAAACAGGAAAATCAAAACCGGTATTTTCAAAAAGCAGTGCTTTGCCCCCGTTTTTACTTTTGCTGATTCTATCTGTTATTTCTGCAATTTCGAGATGAGGATTTACATATTCCGAAATTCTTACCAACTCATTTTCTCTTTCAAGAACTTCAATAAATGCCTGTAGATTTTTATATGCCATGGGCAAAGTTAGATTACAACACACAAATTAAAACTAATTACCACTCACTCATTATGATGAATAATTTATAAAGTAAGGCCGAACTAATAAACCAATCACTATTGACTACCCACTATCTCACATTCACGGGGCAACCATATTTACTGTGCCTGCCACCAACACTGCCACCAAGCCCATTACCCGTGAATAAACGAAATGATGCAGTTAATAAAGTAAAATAATAAGTATCGTCTCTGCGTGAGCTGCCGCGAGGTGAACCACTGGCCGGGTATGGTGCACCATTTTTTAATTCATCTCCACGATAAGCAAGCTCTACTGCAGTGCCACCGCGATTAGCTAATAAAGTGGCTTCATCTACATAGGAGCGGCTCACATCATCAAGATAATCGGTAAATAATTTCCGGTAACCAACTTCCAAACCAACATTCACATTTTCACTTAGTGCAAATTTTACACCCACACCAAAAGGAATTGCAAACTGAGTAAGGCTATAATTTTTTTGCCCGGGCAAAAAACCTTCGCCTTCGGTACTTAGCGGCCTTAAAAATGTTTTAACTCCGGCAGTATCAAAAGTATAAGGATTGAAATGATATAATGCAATGCCGGCAAATATGTATGGAGTAAGCACATGAGCACTCAATGGCGTGATATAATACACTCCTTCAAAATTTACTTCGGTAAGCGGTGAATAAAAATTCAGATTCCGAGGCGCATTTCTGCCATACTTATCATTCGCTGAAAGTTTTCCCAACAATAATGCAGCACGCACGGCGAAATGATCATTCATATCATAAGATGCACCAATGCCTCCTGCAAAATGTGATTGCGAAAAGGTATATCCCCTGTCCTGCAGATCGCCGGAATAATTAGCAGCGCCTGCAAAAAGATTGAGATGGATATTTTGCGCCTGTGTGGTAAGCACGCATAAAAACAAGCATGCAAAAAGGAATGGTCTCATACGTACAAATTAATTGATTAAAGATTTTATCAGACAAAATTATAGGCTGATTAATTCCGGCGAGTATATCTGCAAAACTATTCCGTAAAACATTTTAAACATTAACGATTCGCTAACCAAATAACTTTGTTACATGGGGTGTTTGCAGGCATATAGCTTTTAGCAGGCGGATATTTAAAATAAAATTCTTCATCAAATATCCCTCGTTGCCTTTGTTGTTATTATTTTTCGGTATTATTTGTCCTATTGTTACTATCACTAATTTTAAATAGTCATCAAATATACAGTGAGAAATTTCATAAATTTGCAGCCCTTTCGGGTGGTGGCGCAGCCCGGTAGCGCACTTGTATGGGGTGCAAGGGGTCGCTGGTTCGAATCCAGTCCACCCGACAAAGCCCTGATAACTGTCAGGGCTTTTATCTGTGCCAATATTTTTTGTTGTCCACTTCGGGATGTAGCGCAGCCCGGTAGCGCGCTTCGTTCGGGACGAAGAGGCCGCTGGTTCGAATCCAGTCATCCCGACAAAGACAAAGCTCCGCAAACTTTTGCGGAGCTTTGTCTTTTCAATTCACCATTAAAATTCACTTTTAGTGTTAGTTACTTTTACTTCATGCAAAAACTTTTATTTGTAAATATGGTACCTTCAATTTTAAAAACAGAGCAATGTATAAACCGGAAGAAAAAAGATATACGACTATGGAATACCGCCGGTGCGGAAACAGCGGAATTAAATTGCCCGCAATTTCAATGGGACTATGGCACAACTTCGGCGAGACTGATGATTTTGATAACTGCAGGGAAATTTTAAAAACTGCATTTGATAACGGCATCACACACTTTGATCTTGCCAACAATTATGGCCCGCCACCCGGAGGCGCCGAAGAAGTATTTGGTAAAATTTTAAAAAAAGATTTTTTGCACTACCGTGATGAGCTGATCATTTCATCAAAAGCGGGATGGAAAATGTGGGACGGGCCTTATGGCGATTTTGGTTCAAAAAAATATCTTGTAGCAAGCCTTGATCAGAGTTTGAAAAGAATGGGATTGGACTATGTTGATATTTTTTATCATCATCGCCCCGATCCGGAAACTGATTTGTATGAAACGATGAGTGCGCTTGACCTGTTAGTGCGGCAAGGTAAAGCATTGTATGTTGGTATCTCCAGTTATAAACCGGAAGAAACAAAAAGAGCCATTGATATTTTAAAACAATTAGGCACTCCCTGTTTAATTCATCAGCCAAAATATTCTATGTTCGATCGCTGGGTAGAAAAGGATTTACTCAATGTTTTGGAACAGGAAAAAGTAGGTTGCATTACTTTTTCATCGTTAGCCCAGGGAATACTGACAGATAAATACCTGAAAGGAATTCCCAAACATTCAAGAGCCGGGCGGCACCTGGAAAACGGTGCCATTACTGAATCGCAGGTAACAAATGCCGTTGTTGAGAAAGTAAAAAAATTAAATGAAATTGCCAAAGAACGAGGGCAAACGCTTGCACAAATGGCCATTGCCTGGGTATTAAAAGACAAAAGAATTACTTCCGTAATTCTTGGAGCCAGCAAACCAAAGCAGGTTACCGATTCAATCGGGGCAATTAAGAATTATAATTTTTCCGAAGAAGAATTAGCAAAGATTGATGCGATCCTCGCAGGAAAATAAACATCATAACGGTAAGGCGTATGCGAAATTTTACCTCGACAGCCTCAGCAAGATAACATCATGTGATTCAAGTTTTGCTGATAGCGGTTTTTTCGTATCGCTTTGTTTGCCTGTCCAGATGTTTAATATTTTATAAGTGGTATTTTTTGCATCAAGTGTTTTATTAAACAACGTATCTGTAACCACCTCACTCTTCCAGTCATACTTTACGTTCATGGGTTTGTGCGACCTGTTTAAAAAACATACGGCCCAATCATCATTGCTCAAAGGCCTTACATATATTTCAAGGCTGTCGGGCGTTCTGCTGTATCTGTATCCTTCCATACCTGCTTTGTCCTGATCAATGGCAATAGCATCTTTATTAGTAAGAATCTTACGTGTATCCTCTGTCATTTTTCTTAAATCATTTCCGGCAATCAATGGCGCAGCCACCATACACCAAAGGGAAAAATGAGCACGATCTTCATTTACGGTCATACCGTTACCCACCTCCAGCATATCAGGATCATTCCAATGGTCGGGCCCTGCATATTTTTGCAAACCATTTTGCTGATCAACAATAAGCATTAAGCCGCCTTGTTTCCATGAGCCATGATCAATATATCCATCAAACAGGGCGCCGATATCGCCGGTAGTACGCCACAGATCGCCAACATTAGCAGCCCATAGCCAGGGTTTATTAGTTCCCCATTCGCAAAGACTGAAAACAATGGGCCTGCCTGCTGTCTTCAACGCTTTACTCATGGTGGTATATGCTTCTTTAGCATTAATACCATCTGTATTGCACCAATCGAATTTTAAATAATCAATGCCAAGTGATGCATAAAATCTTGCATCCTGGTATTCATATCCGCGTGTACCCGGATAGCCTGCACATGTTTTTGTGCCGGCGCAATTATATAAACCGAATTTCAATCCCTTTGAATGAACATAGTCTATCAATGATTTCATTCCATAAGGAAATTTTTTTGGGTCGGGAACAAGATTGCCGGTAACCCTATCGCGTTCCATTGCCATCCATCCATCATCCAACACGATATACTGGTAACCCGCATCTTTCATACCTGAAGAAACCATTACATCTGCAATGCCGCGAATGAGTGAATCATTAATATTTGTCTGGAAAGTATTCCAGCTATTCCAGCCCATGGGCGGCGTTAATGCAAGGCCTTCAAACTTTTGAGCACTAAGATTTGCTGCATATAAAACCATTGCAACAAGAATTACTTTAACCTTCATAAATTTTTTTTCTGTTTTAATTGCTAAATTATTGTTTTCGATTTTTCTTCTCCTGTTTTGCAATGATAATTTTTAAAGTTTATTTTAAAAAATTATTTCACTTCATAACTGTTGCTCACAAAAGCAATCTTTTTGCTATCCGGCGACCATGATGGCGTATTGATAGAGCCTTGCCCTCCGTATAAATAAGCAATTACTTTTAAGTTGCCCCCGCTCACCGGCATCATGCGCAAATACACGTGTTTATAAAATGGATGATCATCAGGTTTTACATCTTTGCCGAATGACAAACAAACGATCCATTTGCCATCAGGAGAGATATGAGCGAACCAATTGTTATAATCATCATTGGTAAGTTGTGTTTGATTACTGCCATCTGCGTTCATTCGCCAAAGCTGCATAGAACCGCTTCGCACGGAATTGAAATAAATATATTTTCCATCAGGGCTATATTCAGAGCCATCATCCAATCCGGCGGCATCGGTAAGCCTGATTTCTTTTCCTCCTTTGGATAGTACTTTATAAATATCAAATTCATTATTTCGTTCGCCCGTAAAGGTTAGCCACTTGCCATCCGGCGACCAGCCATGCAGATAGGACGGCCCCGTTGGGGTTATTTGCATGGGTTCACCCCCATTTATAGAAACCGTGTAAATGACAGAGTTTGTTTTACCATCGGGGCTTGCTGCGCTAAGCCCAAGCATTTTGCCATCAAAAGAAATCACGTGATCATTATTATTGTGATTAACCTTACCTGTGTTTACCGGAACCGGTTTTTTTGTTGCAAGATTAATCCGGTACATTAATCCATTGGTATTATAAATTAAACTCTTTCCATCCTTCATCCAGTTGGGCGCCTGCAATGAACCACTTGCTGTGTAAACAATTTTTCTTACACCTGTAAAAACATCCATCGTTTCAATATTACTTCCCAGATAATCGTGGTAAGGAACGAAATCATCTTTGGCAGGAACAATAATTCTTACGTTATCAAATGTTGCCTTTTCTACTACATCATTATTATGTGCACAAACGAATAAGCCAACATATACTTCGTCGTTAAGGCTCATATCGTCGAGTTCCTGTGTAACATAGGTTTCTCCAAAATGCGCAACAGACATGATGTACGTGTTTCCCTTTCTTTCGATTTGAATCACATCCGGTGCGCTGATTGTAAATTGTTTCTCTTCTACATCGGTATTCGGCTGTTTGCGATACTGCAGCGATGTAAGTCCATTTCCGTGAATGGTGGCAGCCACCATGGCTGAAGTGCTATCAAGATTATTGCGAATCATCCATCCAAACTTGCGATGCTCTTCAACTCCTTTACCAATCAGCCTTCCGCGTGCCTGCAATATAAAATTGCCTTTCATCTTCCTCCATAAAAAATGAAAGCCATCATGACTAAACCAAATATTAGATCCCGATCCTGAAAGTTCATATGTGGTTAAACCAACATTATACACTGCCGTTCCTTTATGTATGATTGTACCTATATCACTCTGTCCGTCGAATACACCAATCTTTTGTGCAAAGGAATGATTAAATGAAAATGAAGCAGCCACCAGTAAAAAAATTTTTACAGCAATATATTTTTTTTGCATAACATGAACATTTAATAATCGGAATAAGAAGTACCATGCATTAAAATGCTGTCAATGTGATTCACTGAAACATTGTTTTCATTTTTAGGGTCGGAAGAAATTTCTTTCCATTTTGCATCTGCTCCGAAAACCTTCCATTGTTCATTTCTTGCGGCAACATCTTTGAAAACCGGCATGTACATTAGGTTTGGCATCCTGCTACCGGAAACTACCCTTCCATAAAAAACGGGATTAAACCCAAGCCGGTTAAAAATTTTTATTTCATCATTATTGAACATGGCAATTTTTTTATTCAATAATGAAGCAGTAGGGCTTTCGTAGCTTCTTAGTTCAAACACCCGTGTTGTATCTTTTGATGCCGGTAAAAATAAATGCCGTTGTGCTGCAAATGCAATCAACAAAATGGATTCCATCCGTTGGTAAGGAACATTGTTTGCGGAAGCATTTAAAAAGTTGGCTGCACTGCTTTGGTAAGTTTCATCTTTAGAAAGTTTATCGGCTAATTTCATCCATTCATCCTGCGAGCGAAAGGACGTAAGCACCAACACCAGTTTTATTTGTGCGGTATCATTGCCAATAGGTTTAAACACGCCGATATTTTTAATACCGGCCTTGTGCAAAGCCGGTATCCATAAAGCTTTCAGGTATTCATCCACCCGGCGTACCTGTGTATCATTTTTACATTTATAAATGGTGATTTGGTAAAAATCTCCGCCGTTTTTTGCATAGCAATTTTGCGAAAAAAAGGAAAGAAGTATAACAATAGCTATAAACGAAATTGACTTCATTACATTATACCAGGTTTTTCTTTATGTAATTAATGCTCGTGGTAATACTGTCGAACGGAGAGCCGGGGCAAATATCCTGCTCTACAAAGAAGTATTTCATTCCGGCAAGATTTTTATATTTAAATATTTCTTTGAAATTGATAATACCGCTACCCACCTCTGCAAAGTTTTGATCTTTCTCATTGTTCATATCTTTTAAATGCCATAATGGGAATCTTCCCGGGTGTTCATGAAATAGCTTTATTGCATCCTGTCCTGCTTTTTTTATCCAATACATATCCATTTCAAACTTTACCAGATTCTTATCTGCACTTAGCAAAACATCGTAAGGATATTTATCATCCTGTTTTATGAATTCAAAATTGTGGTTATGATAACACAATTGAATTCCAGATTTTTTACAACGTTCTCCCGCTTTGTTCAGTTCTTCTGCCAGTTGTTTGTAATGATCCAGCGTGCCTCTTTCTGCCGGCGCAAGCCACGCACATACCATATACTTCAATCCAAGTTCTGCTGCATCATCCACCGCCTTATCCCAATCGTGGAGGAGAGTGCCTTTCATCGGCTGGCTATTATCGCTGGCCTCGCCAAGCCGGTAGTGCGAGCTGGGAATAATAAGCCCGTTATCTTTCAAAACTTTTTTAAAGTCTTTTGCACTCATACCATAAAATAATTCAGTACCGGTGTATGTTGCGCCTTCGACGGAGTTATAACCAATGTCCGCCACATGTTTCAGCGTGCCCACAGGATCTTTTGCCATAGCATCGCGAACAGTATATAGCTGCAGGCCAATGGTGGGAGTTTTGGTTTTAAAATATTTCGGGCCGAAATATAATCCTGCCGAAAGCAGCGATGTGTTTTTAATAAATGATCTTCTGTTTGTCATATCAGGAGTTTTTTATGTCAGAAAAGTTTTTCAATTTACTGAATTTTTTCTGACATAGGTTTTATAAGAGTTTAGGAAAGTCTTTTTCATAAACAAAAAAATACATATTCGTAAGCGAATCCAGCATATTTATGATTCCCGCTTCAAATTTTCATCCAGCGGTTTCATGTCAGGCATGATGAGATGAATTAATAATAAACATACAAGATAAATACAACCCGCAATAAGAAATGCAAAGAAGTAAGCGCCTTTACCACTGTTGTCCAATACCCTGCCTAATGCAACAAATGCAATAACACTGGCCACTCCACCCACCATGCCACCAATACCTACTACCGATGCCGTGGCTTTTTTGGGAAATACATCTGATGCTAAAGTAAAAGCATTGGCAGACCACGCCTGGTGCCCGCTGGCAGCCAATCCTATTAATATTACAGAAACCCATTCATTACTTGTTTGCGTGGCAAACACAACAGGCAGTATGATGATGCCGCATATAAATAATGTTGTTTTCCGGGCTTTACCAATCGTCCATCCTTTTTTAATAAAAAATGAAGAAAGCCATCCTCCGAAGATACTTCCTGCATCTGCCATTACATAAATAACTATCAAAGGAAGTGCAAGCCCTTTTAGTTCCAGGTGAAATTGTGCATGAAGAAAAAAACTTCCCCAGAACAAATAAAACCACCATACTGCATCGGGTATTTTAGCTATTGCAAAGCCCCATGTTTCTTTAAGCGGCAATACTTTTATCCACGAAATTTTTTCATCACTTTCTGCAGAAGTATCACTCAGGATATGGTTAAGTTCATCCGGCGAAACCTTCGTGCTTTCTTCAGGGCGCTTGTAAGTGCACAACCAAATGATGATCCAGGCAAGGCTAAAAATAAAAGTAATGCAGAATGCATATTGCCAATGATGCCCGTCATCATCAACAATCAATGGAATAACTAATGGCGCAAGAACCGCGCCCACATTGGTTCCTGCATTAAAAATGCCGGTTGCCAATGCACGTTCCTTTTTGGGAAACCACTCCGCCACAGTTTTTATACAAGCCGGAAAATTTCCTGATTCACCAATGCCCAATCCAAATCGTGCAACAACAAATCCTATCCAACTCATTCCTTTTGTAATGAACGCATGCATCAGGCTGAACAAACTCCATATACCGATGGAAAGTCCGTATCCAACCCTGGAACCTAACCGGTCAATGACGCCTCCCATTATCAGCAGGCCTACTGCATACGCAATCATGAATGCATTGATGATATAACTGTATTGCTCATTCGTCCAATGAAAAACATGATTCTTCAGCGTTGGGCCAAGCACACCAACGATGCTTCGATCTATATAATTAATAGTAGTGGCAAAAAATAACAGCGCCAATATTCTCCATCTGTATGTTCCTGTTGCAGGCATGTAAATGTGTAGTTTTAAAAATTTATTTTACCGCTTTCACCATTTCTATTGTATGCTTTGTGAGCAATTCAATAGTTGCATAATCTTTTTGCTCCATTAAATTTTTACTGATCAATTTGCTTCCCATACCTACTGCGCAAACTCCGGCCTTGAACCATGCCGATAAATTTTCTCTGTCAGCATCAACACCGCCAGTGGGCATAAACATCATTGCAGGAAATAATTCTTTAATAGCGCTCATAAAAGAAGGGCCTAAAATATTTCCGGGAAACAGCTTGATCATTTTTGCTCCCATGTTCTCGGCACAGATAATTTCCGATGGCGTCATACAACCCGGTATCCAGAGCATATTATTTTTATCAGCTACCATTGCCACTTCTTCAATAAGCCCCGGGCAAATAATGCAATCGGCACCTGCATCAATGTACGCTTGTGCCACAGTAGCATTTTTTATGGTTCCAATACCAAGGTATAATCCATTCAATTCTTTATCGCATACTTCCCGCATTTTTATAAAATTCTGCAACGCTGTTTCTCCACGATTGGTGTATTCTACCGCACGAATGCCTGCACGATACAGTGCTTTCAATACTTCTATACTTATACCGGCATCTTTATAAAAATAAAGCGGCAACACTCCCTGCACAGGAATTAATTGCAGTAACATATCTTTTGTATTCATAAATTTTTTTTACAAATAAGCAATGCTGTTGAGCCGTATTACATCATATTTTTTAAGCGACCTTTATTTTTTTAATCAAATATTGATATAAGCCGAAAGCAAAACCAAACAAAATTTTCCACAAAAAAGGTTAACCTGTTTCCTGTCTTTTTATAAGGTTCAAATTATTTTTTGTTGCTTAGGCAAATAAGAAAGAAATTCGGTATTGATGAAATTAAATTATTCTTTCCATTTATAACTATTAAAAAATCATGTCAAAAAAAATTGTAACGCTTGGAGAAATCATGCTTCGCCTGTCCACACCGGGTTTTCAAAGATTTGTGCAGGCCGAGAGTTTTGATATTACCTATGGCGGTGGCGAAGCAAATGTTGCAGCCGCTCTGTGCAATTATGGGTTACAGGGAATTTTCGTTACTAAAGTGCCGGATAATCCAATCGGGCAGTCGGCAATAAATCATTTAAGGCGTTATGGAGTGGGCACACAATATATTGCAAAAGGCGGGCAACGGTTGGGTATTTATTTTTTGGAAACAGGTGCTTCCATGCGTGCATCGCAGGTAGTGTACGATCGTGCAGGAGCATCTATTGCAGAAGCGGAAGTTTCAGATTTTGATTTTGATAAAATATTTGAGGGCGTTGATTGGTTTCATACAACCGGCATCACGCCTGCATTGAGCGAAAAAGCCACCCTGCTTACTGAAACAGCTTTGAAAGCTGCAAAAGCAAAAGGTATTGCCACCAGCATTGATCTTAATTATAGAAAAAAATTATGGAGCATCGAAAAAGCGAGGGAAGTAATGACGAGGCTTTGTAAATACGCAGATGTTTGCATCGGCATAGATGTTTTTGTCGGCAATGAAGAAGATACTGCAAACAAAAGTTTTAAAAATAAGAACAGTGATGTAACAAACGACAACTTAAATTATGAAATGTATAAAAAAATATTTCAGCAAATGAAAGACACATTCGATTTTAAATACATTACAACTACGTTAAGAGAAAGCCACAGTGCTTCTGATAATAAGTTAAGTGCGCTGGTATATGATGGCAAAGAGATTTATCATACAAAAAAATACGAAATAAGAATTGTAGATCGCGTAGGAACGGGCGATTCGTTCTCCGGTGGTTTTATTTATGGACTGGTTACCGGTATGCATATAAAAGATGCTGCAGAATTTGGTGTGGCTGCATCAGCACTCAAGCACACCATTCCCGGTGATTTTAACCATGCTACTTTAAACGAAATAAAAACGCTGATGAAAGGCGATGCAAGCGGAAGAGTGCAGCGCTAAAGTATAGCTGCTAAAGGTAACATTCATACATAAAAAATTTATTACAACACTAAGTATCGGTAATTACTGATTATTAAAACAACGAAAAACATTTGGTTCAAACTATCTTTGAGCAAGAAAATTAGTTCCATGAATAAGAATATACACGCCTCTCCACCTCTTATAAAACCAGGTCAATTGCCGGCAGAAAAAGATCTCTCAAATTTTATTTATGAATCAATTGATG
>Ga0157370_10001968_pt1 | contig 25298 bp, 20 predicted proteins | sample C35metaG_FD_113463 | JGI IMG/M metagenome (GOLD analysis project Ga0157370, IMG submission 113463) | Corn rhizosphere microbial communities from Kellogg Biological Station, Michigan, USA - C3-5 metaG | ecosystem: Host-associated > Plants > Roots > Rhizosphere > Soil | place: USA: Michigan...
CCTGCGTGAGCACGGGCTCAAGGAGTTTTCCCCTATCTTCAAACTCAGCCTTCCTACCTCCCTCGGTCCGCTGATGGACACGATAACGCCTACCAAGGCGACATGGAACAACTGCAATGCTTCAGGATGGAAGGAGGATCTCATCGCCGTAAATGGTTTCAATGAAGACATGCAATACGGCGGAGCGGATCGTGAATTGGGTGAGCGCTTGGCGAACTTCGGCGTGACGGGCCTGCAGATCCGCCATCAGGCCATCGTGCTGCATCTCGACCACAAGCGCGGCTACAAGACCCCGGAAACGATGAAAAAGAATCGGGCAATCCGTGATCACGTAATAGCCAGCCGCAGCGTGTGGTGTCCAAATGGTATTCATAAGCGCCCTCAACCTTGATTGCCAAATTCGGAAAATCGCTGGAAGCGGCCTACCGTGAAATCCGGCCCTTTATAAGTCCTCCCTATCGGCGGGCTTTCCAGAAACTTGTGGCCCGTGGGATGGAGGAATGGCGCGAGGGAGAGCCCATCGTGTGTTGTGATTTCGTGAATCCTGCCATCGATTCGGTGGGGGGGCGTTACTACTTCAGCCTCGTCCGTGATTTGATCGATGCCGGCTATTTTCCGGTTTTCACTGCCCGGCGCGCCACTCTTTCCACCTTCGGCACCAGCCGGATGAAGTCCTTGCTGCTCAAGGAACGGCTTGGAGTGATCCAGTCCCTGGATGAACTGAAGCAGCCTTATTTCCTCATCACGGATCGGGATGCCCCCACTCCGGCGAATGCGGAGCGGGTGGTAGTCGTCAGCTATCAATGGCGGACATGCCAAAAGGCGGGAGAAATCGCATTTCCCGTTTTCGTGCATCCACAGATCACTGAGAAAGTGGAGCTGCCATTCCCCTATGAGGTCCCTACGACGCGATCTGCGAGAATCTTTTTCGGCGGGAATACGGAGGAGAGAAAGTACGATAAAAACGTCATCCGCGATATCTACGGCATGCTCACGCGACGGGACATGTTGGCCGTTACCTGTGCGGCCTTGCAGCCGGAACAGATCCTCCGGCCGGCGGATAGTGGGGAGTGGCTGGCTTCCTCGACATTTCACCCTTTTGTCCTCTGCGAGACGCAGCACTGCAAAATCCCGCAGGAAAGATGGCTGGATGCCTTGGCGAAGGCGGATTTCTTTCTGGCCTGCCCGGGCGTAGGCATGCCTCTCTGCCATAATCTCATCGAGGCCATGGCTGCCGGAGCTGTGCCTATTTTACAATATGGTGACTACCTGCCCGAGCCGCTCAGGGATGGTGTGAACTGCCTCACTTTCCGTGACCCCGGAAGTTTACGGGATATTGTGGACTCCGTGTTATCCATGACACAGGAGGAAATCCAAACGTTAAGAGTTAACACCCGGGAATATTATGAAGAATTTCTTGCTCCGGGACGATTTGTAGAAAGGCTGCTTTGCAGCCCCTATTTCCGGCGAACCCTTCTATTAAATGCCTACCGAGTTCCAAGATGATTTCTTGCCGTCTGGCGGTGTCCGGGAGCAGGTAAATGGAACACATCGCGGTTTTAATAGGAGAAAAAAGATATCCCTGTTATGGGCAGAGCTCCCGGCGTATATAAAAAAACCGTTGCTCAAGCTGACATGGTGGGGGAAATGGAAACATTGTCGAAATCAGGACCATCGTTTCTCATTTACCCGTAAGGACGGACGGATCAGTTCCATGACATTCTGTGGCAGGGAGATAGCACCCAGCGTACCTCTCCACCAATTGACCGGTGACTTCAAAGGGCCGGTTACCATCGTAGCCACCGGACCCTCCGCTCTCAATCATGACTGGGAGGCACTGAAAAAATCCGGCAGAAAGATCGTCGCTCTAACAGGAGGTTGTGGGTTTTTGCATGAGAAGGAAATCACCCCTGATCTGTTGGTGGTTACGGATCCGAATTTCTGTGCCGTAGGTGGTTTTCATGTATTGAATGCCGTGGGCGTGCCACTGGCGATTGAATATCGATCCGCCGTCGCGCTGGAAAAACATTTCCCCGGGGCATTGGCGGGCCGTCGTGTTTTCATGATGGAGCGGGTCAACGGATGGTATGGCCTCCCAAGGCTGAATGATGTTCAGTTGGAATCACTTAACCGGCAATGGGGTGGCCCTTTCCATATTTCAAATAATTCCGACCCATGGCGCCGCTCCGGCTGGTCCTATCAACCGGAGCGCGGAATCTATCCATCATCCACGGTGGCATTTGTCGCCTTGGAACTCGTTATCGCCCTAGGGGCGACGGATATCGAAATCGTGGGAATGGACCTTGGTGGAAGTGCGAGCATTTATGCGAATGCCAGGCCAAGCAAATTGCAGGAGCAGTATGAGTCCGTTATTCTTCCATCCTTTCTGGCGATGAAAAGTGCTCTTGAGAACCGGGACATTCATATCCGTAACCTATCTCCCACTTGTCCGCTGCCTGCCGACATTTTCCAGTATTCCTCATCCATCCCAAAGGAGGCCGAGGAGACCGGGTGCTGCAAACCATGAGTGCGGATCGTGCTACATCAGACCTTCCCCGCCTCCTGATTTTCCGGAAGAGAATGTTGCCCTATTCGGAGACCTTCGTGGCAGCTCCCGCCACCTACCTGACACGCTGGATTCCGGTATTCAGCGGCGCGACCTTGGACAAGAGCGGCTATTCCCTGCTGAAAAATGCGGATACCTGCATTCTCTCTCAAAACGTCTTTTTTCTATGGCGCTCCATCGCAGCCCGCCTGTTCAAGAGCCGGGGATGGATTCCAGGCAAGTGGTTGAAGACGCTGAAAAGTTTCTGCCCCAAATTGATTCACGTCCACTTCGGGCCGGATGCCTTGTTCATGGGGGTGCCACTGGCCAAGGCATTGAATATTCCCTTGGTTGTCACGTTCCATGGTTTCGATATCACGATCAACAGACCGGACAGCGCCTATCAGAAAATGCGTCCACTGCTTTTCGAGAAAGCAACGAAAGTCATAGCTGTCTCGCAATATATCCAGGATCAGTTGATCGCCCACGGCTGCCCACCGGAAAAAATCGTTTCCCACTACATCGGGATCGATTTGGCGCAGTTCCGCCCACTCGAAGCGGATATTAAAAGAAACGATATCGTTTTCACCGGACGCCTTACGGAAAAGAAGGGCTGCCGGTATCTGATCGAGGCCGTCATCCGCCTGCATGCCTCTGGACTTACTCCGAAGCTGCACCTGATCGGGGATGGTGGCTTGCGGCAGGAGCTGGAGGAGCTTGCCCGTCCCTTGGGCAGTCATGTGACTTTCCATGGCAGCCAATCCCCGGATTTTGTTAGAGAAATGGTCGGGCGCGCTGCTGTATTCTGTGCACCCAGTGTGACGAGCTGCAACGGAGATTCCGAAGGACTCGGCATGGTCAATCTGGAAGCCATGGCTCTAGGCATCCCGGTAGTCAGCACGTTGCACGCGGCCATCCCTGAAGCTGTCATCCATGAAGAGACAGGAATTCTTGTCCCAGAGCATGATTCGGAAGCACTTGCTATCGCCTTGACCCGTCTTCTCAGGGATGAAAATCTGGCCCAAAAGTTCGGCCAGAACGGCATCGCGCATGTGAGGAGGAATTTTGATCTTAAAACGCAGTGCATCAAGCTGGAAGCCATTTATGATGAACTGATTGCCCACGCCGCTCACTAGAATAGACAAATGAAAAAACTGGTACTGTTTGATTTGGACGGTGTGCTCCTGGATTCCAGAAAAAACATGGAACAAGCGTGGAGCGAAGTGCAGAAAACCGGGATCACATTACCATTTGAAGCCTACTTTTCCCTCATCGGCAGACCCTTCCAGGACATCCTCCATCATCTGGGAATTACTGAAAACACCCGTCGTGTGGAGCAGGTCTACATGGCTGCCTCCCTACACTGCCTGTCCCAGGCTGCTTTCTATCCAGGCACCCAGGAAGCACTGCAGTCCTTGGCAGACTGCGGCCAGCGACTGGGCATCGTGACTTCCAAGGACAAGGTCAGAACGGAGGCTGTGCTCTCCCAGTTGAACATCGAATTTGCAACCATCCAGTGCCCGCACTCTCCCCTGCGGGGAAAACCTGCTCCAGATCACCTGCTGCTGGCCATGGTGGAGGCAGGCGTGGATCCTGATGACACGGTTTACGTAGGAGACATGGATACGGATTATCAGGCGGCTGTGAGGGCGAAAATCGATTATATCCATGCAGACTGGGGCTACGGAGAGCCCATCGCTGGGATACCCTCCCTGGACTCCATCAATCAACTACCCCGCTTTCTCGCATGAAGACCGTTGCTGTTATTCCCTGCCGTTATCTGTCTTCCCGTTTCGAGGGGAAACCTCTCGCTCTCATCGGTGACAAGCCGATGATGTGGCACGTATATCAGCAAGCGTCCAAGGCGACCTCGGTGGACGAGGTTTACATCGCGACGGATGATGAAAAAATCCGGGCGAAGTGTGAAGAACTCGGCCTCAAGGTACTCATGACGGGGACCCATCATATCACGGGCACGGACCGGGTGGCCGAGTGTGCCCGATTACTGGATGCGGATGTGATCGTGAACGTGCAGGGAGACGAGCCATTCATCGAGCCGTCTTCCATCGATGCCGTTACGAATGCCTTGCTCGACAGCCAGCTTCCGAATCTGGCTGCTGCCAATGCCTTTACCCGGATCACGGCTTCTGAAGACATCATGGATACGGGAGTCGTGAAAGTGGTCTTCTCCGCCGCCAAGCGGGCGATGTCCTACTCACGGCTGCCTGTACCCCTGGCCTTCCGCCTGCCTTCATCGCACTACCGCCAGCTCGGACTCTACGCATTCCGGCGCGATGCGCTGGAATTCTTCTCCACCACGCTTCAGGGGCCACTGGAAAGTTCGGAGTCGGTGGAAATGTATCGATTCATTGAGCACGATTACTCCGTGCTGATGGTGGAGGTGAATGAATCCGGCATCGCTGTCGATACTCCAGCAGATCTGGAGAAAGCCATCGCCTACCATGCTGCTGGTGGAGCGTGAGTTAGATTGATTGGCAAACCTTTGAAAACTCGGGGGGGATCTGCTTCAGCATTTTCGCATACTTCCCCGAAGCGCTCTTTAATCTCGGCGCGAAGCTGAACGAGGAAAATCCTCGTTCGCCGAGGAAATAACCGATCGCCGATGTTCCCACCAGGATTCTTGTGCCAACTGCAAAGGTCATTCTCTCTCCGATGAAATCTCCAGGCACTTCTGTGAGCCCGGCTACATCCGGCAGGCCGCGGATGCTTTTCATGATTCTCTCCTTCCTCTCCGGCAGTGTTTCGGAAGGATGGAACTTAATGGCCACCTGCGTGGGGCGATCCAGCAGATTCGTCAAACCTGCCAACAATGCCTGGGTGTAGGCTTCCTCCGTGCAATTCCCGAGGAAGTATTGGGAATCCAGAAAGATGACGACATCCGCGGGCAGGGGGAGATCTGCGATGATTTCATGCGCCGGCAATTGGTTCCGGCTGGGAAAGCCTTTGAACGCATGCTTTGAAAGCGCGTAGACTCCTCCATATTTCGGATCCTTCGTATCGAAGAAACTCCGGTATTTATCAACCAATCCGGAGTAGAACAAAGGGCTCTTCACCCTCCAGATCAGTTTCTGGAACGGGTTGCTTGCAGTTCTGCCGAAGGTGTTTCCAGTCAGGGCAGTGAACCCTTCTTCCAGATAAAAGAAACGGCGGCACAAGGGATGGCCCGCCAGCAGCTGAGAGAAAGGATCCTTGGTGTGGTGGAGAAAGCAGTCATATCTTTCTCCCTGGGTCAGCCTCGTGATCTCGTCCTGAAAGGCGCGGATTTGCCTCCGGGCTGAAAGAGGCCCCATTTTCTTGAGTCTTTCACCCCATGTATCGCCATTGAACAACACAGGTAGAATGGTCTGCGTGCTCCGGCGGGTGATGGCCTTCATCTCCCGGTAAGGTCCCACGGCTGCCAATAACTCGGCTGCCACTGCGGTAAGGTTGGACCCTGTGATGGAGATGCCCAAGCGAGGAATATCAGCAGACTCTGGGAGCATGGGTTCGTTGTATCGGAAGGCATTCACTCCCGCCAATTCTCGGCGACCCACTCTGCCTTTTGGATGTAGCGGGAAAGATGGCGCTTCCACTTGTTGCCGCTGGTAAACTGTTTCCAGATCCAGGCCAGATGTTCCTTCGGCGAGCGGATTTCCGCCTTGGCGGACCACCGGCCTAGCGCGGCATCCTCCGGCTTCGGCATGCCGGGAAAAGTGACGATCCTTGCCTGCGGCGGCAGCACCGGCGGGCGCAGGTAGCGCAGTGGCCAGGAACCCATGGAGTGGATGCGGAAATGCTTCGTCCACGGTTCAGGCCAGAACTTGATGCCCCCGCGGATGTTGTGGGTCACATAGTTCTGCTCGTATTGGTATTTCCGTGAAATGGTGGCGGCATCCGCCTGAAGGTTTTCCAGCATGTAGGAATGCCCGCCGATGGGGAAACGGAAGACCGAGGTCTGGCCGCTTTTTTTGAGCCGGTTCAACCAGTTCCGGGCGGTGATCACGTCACTGGGGTCTCCATATTCGAAGTAGCAATCGATGTTTCCCACGATCACGGAGTCCAGGTCGATGAAAAGTGCCACTCCCTGCATCCCGTAAAGATCCTTGGTCCAGAGGGCGACCTTCGGCCATTTGCCCGGGACATCGGCAGGGATCTCACAGCCCAGAGATGGCAGTGGGAGGCAAGTGACTTCAGGGCGGATACCGGAGGTATCATCGGTAAAGCAGACAACCTTGAAATCCCCGGTGATGTTTCGTTTCACCATGGAGTAAAAGATATTTACGTCCTTGGGGCCGTAAGCAGTTCCCCATTTCATGCAAAAGATGTGTTTCAAGGTGCTGTGGGGTTGCTGGTTTATTGAGAAACCACTTTGTTTCACTGGAGCAATGGGTCAAGGCCATTCCCGCTCGGGTGTAGGCATGTAAGGAGAAACTTGAAAGTCTGTGTGGCAACGTAAATGGACTATTATTCGGAATATCTTGCCTCCGGACAGTTTACGTCGAGGCTCTTCCTTGATCCGCATAACAGGCGGACCCTCCTCATGAATGCCTATTGTGTCTCTCGATGATCTCTTCCTTGTCCCGTCCTCAGCTTACCATTGTCTCGAATGCGGATGAAAATTTCTTCCCTGGCCTCGGTGTTGCCGTCACTTCTGCTGTGGCTGCTGCGTCCGGTGATTATGATTATCACTTTTTGATTTTGGATGGGGGACTTGCTGTGGATTCCTTTTCGCAACTGCGAGAAGCAGTGAAGACTATCGGAGCGAAAAAAGGTATTATCGCTACCTTGGAGAGATTGGAAGTGGATCAGTCCCGTCTTCACGTCTTGCCGAAGCGCCGCGGGTCCCGCATGACTTATGCGAAACTGGTGCTGCCGGAAATTCTCCCTCATCTGGAATCGGTCATCTATTTGGATGCGGATGTTCTCTGCTTCACCGGTTTGGAAAAAATCCACGCTCCTGCCGGGCAGAGTCATTGGCTGCTGGCTGGAGCCCGGGATTTCTTCTCCGTTATTCAGAAGGATTGTCCATGGCTTGACCAAGTACCCACATCGGAGCGAACGCTGCCATACATCAACTGCGGGGTGATGTGGATGAATCTCACAGGACTCCGGGAAATGAACTTTACCGAGAAGGCGATTACCGCCCGTGCCTCCATCCGGAATGCGCGCCAAGGGGACCAGTCCGTGTTCAATTTCCTCTGTCGCGGGAAATCCTATATTCTACCGGATGCGATCAATCATCGAACTTCCATCGGTTCCACGCGTCCATTGTGCCAAGGGAACCTTGAACTTAATCTTCACTATATTGGCTCGCCCAAGCCCTGGCTGGGATACTCCAAGACCAGCAACTGGCTGGCCCATCAGCTCTGGCATCAGGCGCAGGAGGCTCTTTTTCCTACTGCGGGAAAACGGAATGCAGCGCTTCCTCCCCATGATGTGACCAAGATCTGGAAAAAATCGTGGCTCTACATCTTCGCGAATCCCTCGCGGGCAGCCCATTACCGCAGTGACCTGCGCTCCCTGAAAGATCCCGGGCGTGTTTTGAATAAAGCGGCGGCACATTGGGCGGTTTTGACTTGAATCTGCCAGTTGAAAAACTGCTGGCTCAACGGGAGGTGGATGTTGCAGGGTGGGAGGCGATGACGCCCTTGGAAGAGTATCTAACTGACCGACCCCTGCTTCCATCCCACTGGAGTAGATTACAGGCGGCGGCGGGCATCATCCCTTCCTTGGCCCGCTGGATGGACAGAAGAATCTGGCCGAAACCGCTGAGGCACATGCGGTCGTTTGCCTGGGGTTTTACTTTCAGACGACAAGGAGATGGCACGTGGTTTTTGCTCGAAAGAGGCAAAGTCAGGGCGCACTCACAGGGGCTGCGGGAAATGGTGGGAGATCTTCATCACAGGCCAGTGACCATCGTCGCGAGTGGCCCTTCTTCAAGGGAAGTGGATTGGGAGCGGATTCGTAAAGAAAACCGTTTCATCATTGCAGTGAATGGAGCGACTTCGGTAGTGCAGTCACACGGCCTGAAGCCTGAACTGCATGTGGTGGTGGATCGCCATTTCACCATTGCGGGAGATGCCCATTTCAGAAATTTCCCAGATCTGCCCCTCGTCTGTACGCCCAGGGTAGCTTCACACGTTGCTGCCCGGACTCCCCGTATATTTGATAGCAAGCCCTTCGCTATCATCGAACGCATGAATGAGTGGTATGGCTTGCCTAACGAAAAAGTATCAAGACTCCGGGAGTTGAATGCACTTTCAGGAAGTCCTTTTCATTTTTCCGAGAGCAACGATGTGAAGTGCACTGTGGGGTGGAGTAGAAAGCCGGAGTGGGCGATCTTCTCTGGATGCACCGTTGTGATCAGTGCGCTGCAGATAGCGGTAGGCTTGGGAGCCGCAGACATCGAAATTGTGGGAATGGATCTAAGTAATGCAGCCCGCGCATACGAAAATGGGGAGCCTCCGGTGCCAAATCATTTGGAGCAAAACTATGCATCCTATATTCTTCCGAATTTTGAAATCATCCACCAAGAGCTTTCCGGCAGCAGCGTGAAAATTAAAAACCTATCACCCGTCTGCCCTCTGCCAGCGGGTTTGTTTGATCTTTAAAGGGACTACGATACACTCCATTTTTCTCCAGTCCCATCTGCCTCAAATATGTGAACCAACTGAGTCGGGCCATTCCTGCTCCAAGCGAATCGAAGTCATCAACCTTCCTCACACACAGCAAAGAAAGACTGGGGGATATCGTTGATGAAAGCTGCGATGTTTTCGGAAAATGGCGCAAGCCTGCGGGCAAAGGTTACTGTCCTGAATCCCCGATTACCCATATAAAGGCCTAGGGCAGTCGTTCCTACAATCACCGTCACATCAGAGTTGTAAGGCATCCGCTCCGCGATGAATTCTCCCGGCAGCTCGTGGAGGGATGAGATGCCGGGAATCGAAAGCAGAGCTGCTTTTAAATCCATTCTCCGCTCAATGGCCTTTTCGGCTGGGTGAAATTTGACTGCGATGGCGTCTCCCTCATCAGCGATGTTTCGAACACATGCCAGGAGAGCCTGTTTATATTCTTCATAGTGGCAGCCCCCGATGAAATACTGTGAGTCCAGCAGGATCAGCAGGTCTGCCTTCAGTGAGTCCCCGGTGGGCGGAAGGTTTCGGAAGTCCAGTTGGATACGGCCAGGAAAACCGATGAAAGCGCTCTGAGATAGAGCGTAAACCCCGCCATACTTTGCTTTCCGGGTATCGTAAAAATGCGAGGAGTATTTCGTAATCCTGTCTTGATAGAAAATACGGCTTTTTACTTTCCAGAGTGAGCGCTTGAGAGCAGTAAAGCCGTTGCTTGGCCGGCCCATCCGTTTGCCTACACTCGCCGTCAGACCTTCCTCGATATAAAAGAATTTATGACACAGAGGGTGAGTGATGAGAAGTTGAGATAGGGGATCATAGCTGTGGCATATCAGCACATCGAAGGGCCTTCCTTCAGACAGATGGGAGAAATAGGCATCGAATGCACTGATGCGTTGGAAACTTTCTAATATTCCATTTGGCCGGAACTGAAGTTCCAGTTTTTCTCCATCCCCCGCCAGAGGCAGCGTGGTCGTACATCCTCTGCGGGGAATTGCCATGAAAGTCGCATCCGGGTGCAGGGCGGCTGCCATCTCCGCAGCGATCGCTGTGATGTTTGAATTAATCACCGCGAAAGTCAGAGAGGTTGGTTCTCTGCTTTTAAGGGAATTGAGCGACATATCAGCGAGGGAGAAGAATTGCGTTTTTTTCTGATAGTACGGGGTATTAGCAAAGCATGCTTGATGGTCTTTTCTGAATCTTCCGGTGTATCCACCGTTCAAAGCTGCAGGGAATAACCCAAGCCACTGCCATAAGTTTCAGATCAGGTGAAAAAACTGCCCAATGAGCGAAAAATAGAGATGGGAGGGAACGTTCAGCCCATGGTTTCATCTGGCTTGAATCATGAATTGTTTAGTGTTTACCTGCAAATCCAATAGGGACCTATCTGGAGTAAACAAAATCGGCTTTTTCAAGAAGCGGGCGGCTAACCTTAGGGATTGGAGAAAGTCTCTTTAAAATTGGCTACGATCCAAGCTGAAAATGACCATCGGGCGATTTGCAGATATAGGCTTAAATTCTTTTTTCCTTTCAGTGAAGAGTGTCTGAAGTCAAAAAGTCATTATTCCATTGCCCCTCAGGATACAGGGCATAAATGAATTCACTACCGTTCGGATATTTTTTTAAAGGATGCAGGATGTAACCGTCATCGGGGGAGGAATTGTAGGAAGCTATGCTGCTTATTTGCTCTCTTCCATGGGTAAAAAAGTGACCTTGGTAGATCGTTTTCCTATTGGAACAAAAGCCTCCGGCGTCAATCCGGGAGGGCTGAATCCATTGCATGGGCCCGGCTTGCCAGGAGTCATGTCACCTTTGGCGGAGCGGGCTTTTCAAGTGAATCTGGAGCATTGGGAGCGGATAAAGGAACTTTCCGGTATCGATTTTTCAGCTCATCGGGTTTCTCGGGTTGAGCTGGCTTTTGATGCCGACGAAAAATCAGCACTTCTGAAAACGGCCGTGTATTATGATACGATTGATGGTTTTTCCGCCCGCTGGATGGATAGGGAAGAACTGCTCGCTGCCGATCCCCGGATCAATCCCGAGGTTATAGGCGGGCTCTGGACGGAAGGGAACGGCATGGTGAACAGCCATGACTACACACGAGCCGTGGCAGCGGCTGCCGTTGCTCTGGGAGCTACCATCCTTCAGGCGGATGTCACGGATCTGATAACAGAAGGCCAGCGGGTAACGGGGGTATGTCTGGGTGAAAAAGTGGTGGAGTCTGCAGCGGTCATCATTGCCACCGGCTCATGGGCTGCGGAGGCCAGCGCATGGCTGGGTGTGGACATTCCAGTGAAACCATTGAAGGGCGAACTCTTGCTGGCCCAGATGGCAGGAGGGCCAGTGGCTCATCATGTGACCTGGAAAATGATCGGCCTCTATCAAACCCTGGAAGGTCCGTCCTGGTTTGGTGGAACCCAGGAGCAGGCCGGCTTTGATGAAAACCCTACGGAAAAGGGCCTTCATTTTGTCATGGATGCAGTTTCCTACATGGTCCCCCTCGCCCGAGAAGCAAAGCTTCTTAAGCAACTGGCCGGCTTGCGCCCCGTTACGCCGGATGGATTTCCCATGATGGGTCAGGTTCCCGGTTGGGAAAATGCCTTTTTGGCGACGGGCTCCGGCCCGAAGGGCATGCTTCTCGGCGCAGGCATGGCCGAAGCAGTGGCCCGCCTCGTCTCTGGCGCGGCACCTGCATTTTCTCTGGAACCTTACCGCGTGAATCGTTTTTCTCTGTCGAACTAACACACCTTTCTCCCATGATCGTGACCCCAGATGCAACAGCAGCAGTCCGTAACGGCATGACCGTGCGTTGCACGGGCTGCCACCAGGAATATGTCCGAACCTTCATGCCCTTCTGCGCAGGATGCGGAGAGATGACGGAAGTGGTGTATGATCTGGAGAAAGCGCGCCTGCGGGATTCGTCCAATCCGTATATCCGGTTCCAGGATCTGCTGCCGGTGCATGATGTAAGGCTGTTGCCACAGGAAGCGTCCTACACGGAGACCCTTCACGCGAAAAAGTTGGGGGCACTGCTGGGGATGCCGAATCTTTACCTGAAAAACGAAACGCAGAAGCCGACAGGGACGACAAAGGACCACATGGCGGCGGTATCTCTGGCATACATGTACGAATGTGGTGTGCGGACGTTCTGTACGTCCTCAACCGGGAACAGTTCCACATCCTATGCACAGGCGGTGGCGAATTTTCCGGAGATGAAGATGTTTATTTTCACTGCGGAAAATTTCCGAACACGGGTGAACTACCGTGATCTTCCACAGGTGGTGCACTATGTGATGAAGGATGCGACGTTTGTGAACGCGTTCGATTACTCCGGTATCTTCGCGAAGCTCAACGGTCTGGTGTCCGAGCGCGGATTTTTCAATCTGGGGCGTCGTGAGGGATTGAAGATTACATTTCTTGAGGCCGCGGAACAGATCCCGCAGCCCATTGATTGGTATGTGCAGGGAATCTCCAGTGCGATGGGGGTGCATGGTGTTTACAAGGGGGCTAAGGAACTGCATCAGATGGGGCTGATTCCAAAACTGCCTTCCCTGTTGTGTGTTCAGCAGGAGTCCTGCTCGCCCATGGTGCGTGCCTGGGAGGAGGGCTGCAAAAACATCCAGCCGCACCACATCGTGCATCATCCTGCAGGGATAGCGGAGGCGATCCTGCGGGGCGATCCGACGCGGGCCTATCCAATCATCCGGGGCATCGTAGAGGAAAGCGGCGGCCGTTTCGCACGGGTGACCGAGGAGGAGATCCGTGCGGCGCGCAAGCTGCTGCTGGAATTGGAAGGCGTGGACGCGTGCTTTTCCGCCTCCACGGCGCTGGCGGGCGTGATCAAGCTGGCGCAGTCCGGCTCTTTCCCGCTCAACGATACGGTGATGATCAATTTAACAGGAAGCGACCGTCCGGCGGATCCGGATCAACTGAAGCATCAGGATCTGCGCTGGCTGGTGAAGTCTGGCAGCGGTTGGGCAGCGGAAGATCCAGCGCATGACGAAGGGATGCACCACTCCGCCTAACTGCTCATGTCCACTTCCATCGCTGCCCGGTTTGAACGGATCGCCGATGTCCATAGGGATCGGCTTGCCTTGCACACGCCAGAGCGGACATTGAACTATCAACAGTTCAATGCAGAGGCAAACCGGATCGCCCACGCAGTGGGTCACCTTGTGCCGGGAATCCCGGCAGGGCGGATCGCGCTGCTGTTTGAGCAGGGAGAGGGAGGGATTCTCTCGATTTTCGGAACGCTCAAGACGGGCCATGCTTTTGTGCCGCTGGATGCGGCGGATGGGAGTGACCGGATGCGGAACATCCTCGCAGACTGCCAGCCGGTGGCGATCTTGACCGACAGTGGGCATTTGGCAGCCGCAGAATCCTTGAATGACGGAGGGGTCCCCATTGTTTGTGTGGATAACCTTCCGGCTGATCTTCCTACCAGCAATCCCAACATCCCCGTCGATGAGGATGCGGACGCATATGTGTTCTACACCTCCGGCTCTACAGGAAACCCGAAGGGTGTGCGGCAAAGCCAGCGGAACCTACAACACTTTGTGGCCGTTTACAGCCGGACGCTGGAACTGGGAGCGGAAGATCGACTGACGTTGTTCTACTCGCTGGCTTTCAGTGCCTCGAATATGGATGTGTTCGGTGCGCTGCTCAGTGGTGCGGCGCTGTTTCCATATGATATCCGCAAGCAGGGGACCGCGGCCTTGGGGGATTGGTTGGACAGACATGCGATCACCATTCTGCATGCGGTGCCGACGGTTTACCGACACCTTACCCGCCAGCTTCCGGCAGGCCGGATTCTTGGGTCGATCCGCGGTGTGGATCTGGGCGGGGAGGCGGTCTATGCCACGGATGTCGAGCTGCACCGCAGCCACTTCCGGGAGGGCTGCGTGTTGATCAATCATCTGGCGGCGACAGAGGCGAGTGTGATTGCCCAACAGGTAATCGATCCGTTGACCGTGGCTGGCGGAGAAATGCTACCGGTAGGCCCCCCGTCGGACGGGATGGAAATCCATGTTCTGGATAGCGGAGGAAGTCCGGTGGAGGCAGGCGGCACGGGGGAGATCGTCCTTGTCAGCCGCTATATTAGCCCTGGGTATTGGCAGCAGCCGGAACTGGATGCTCGGGCGTTTGGTTTGGATGCAGCAAGGCCCGGTTGGCGAACCTACCGGAGTGGTGATTTGGGCTATTTTTCAGAGAATGGAAACCTGCACTTCCTTGGCCGTAAGGATCATCGGGTAAAGGTTCGCGGGCACACGGTGGATACCTCAGAGATTGAATCCGCGATCCGTGCGACGATGGGGGTGCGTGATGTGGCGGTGGTGCTACAGGAAGAAACAGGCTCAGCGGAATCAGGGCGACTGGTGGCCTTTCTGGCAGGAGATACCGGGCTGGATGGCAGCCTTGACCAGCTTCGCCTATCATTGCGCGCATTGTTGCCCAGCTACATGATCCCGGCAGCGTTCATGGTTCTGGAGAGCCTTCCGACGACCGCCTCGGGCAAGCTTGACCGGAAGGCGCTGGTGGCGCTGGAAGTGCGGGAAAGCCGTGAAGGAAAAAATAATGAGACTCCTGTGGGTGGGACGGAGCAGGCGGTGGCGGAAGTTTTCAGCGTGTTGCTGAAAGTGGAGCGTCCTGGCCGTGAAGAGGACTTTTTTTTGAGCGGAGGAGATTCCCTAAAGGCGACACTGCTGCACGCGCAGCTGGAGGACCGCTTCAACAAGAGTATTCCCTTGGAGAAGCTTTTCGCAGCACCTACTGTCCGGGGAATCGCTGCCCTGATTGAAGGGACGGAAGTGGCGCAACGCCAGATTCCCCCTGTGATTGTCCCCTTGAGGGAAACCGGAAAAAATGTTCCCTTTTTCCTCACTCACGGGGCACGCGGGCAGGCTTTCGTCAGCCCCCACTTCCTTTCCATTCTGGGGGAGAATCAGCCGGTGTATGCGCTTCAGGCCACAGGGCTCAAGCCATCCGCTCTGGCTTCTATCAAGGAAATGGCAGCGGAGTATAATAAGGCCCTTCGTGATGTTCAGCCTACAGGGCCTTACTTTTTGGGAGCCCTCTGCATCGGTAGTTTGTTAGCGATTGAGATGGCGCGCCAGTTAAAGGATGCAGGAGAAACCGTGGGGCCGTTGGTCCTGATTGATCCTCCTCCCAATCCCCCAGCAGATCGTTCCACTTATGAGCGGTTGAAGGAGCTTTCCATCGCTCACTATAAAAAGTTTTTGAGCCGCTTCGGAGTGGATAAGGAATTCCTCCGTCAGGTTCGCAAGCGCGCCGGGCAGGGCCGGGTTCTATTGGACACGAGTGACCCACATGCCCTCAAGGCCGTGCAACGGGTAGCTTTGGATTTCAAGCTGGCGCTTCTAAACTACCGGTTACCTTTTTATGATGGGCCTGTTCTGATTATGGGGACGACTTCACGTCTGGGGAAGCCAGGGACTGCCGGGGCCAGCGTCCTGATGAGAAAGCTGACGGGGGACACCCAAATTTTCAATGTGGGACCGAAGCATGGTGAAATCCACGATGTGGGAAATGAGCTATTCGCGCAACAGATGGGAAGAGTGATCGAAATCGTGGAGGATTATTTTTCTACCCGGGAATAACAAGGAATGGGCCGCTAGATTCCCTATCCATTTGCTTGGCAGCGCCCGACGGTCATTTTTTAATGATCCAATGCATAGGGGGCAATGCAGCGCAGAACTTGCTTTGTCTGAATGAGGCCGATAAGAGATGGGTCCGCACCGTAGTTTTTTGCAGTGAGCCATCCCATCCATTCCCTCCATATTTTAGGCAGCCGTGAGTTTGGCGGTGCCGACCAATTTTATGTCCGTCTGATCCAGGCTCTCACGGAAGCGGGTCAGCCAGTGACTCCCATCAATCGGCGGGACAGTCCGGTGGCACAGGCGCTAAGAGAAAGAAATATTGAGCAGGTCCATGAGTCGTTGGCCAACCGCTGGGATCTTTTTTCCTGCCTTGGTATCCGCCGGCAGATTTTGAGACATCAACCATGTGTGGTGCAGACTTATATGGGAAGGGCCACACGTCTCACTCGTGTGCCAGCAAGTGCAAAAGCAGCACACATCGCCCGATTGGGAGGGTTTTATAAAATCGATGGCTATTACCGTCATGCAGATGAGTGGGTGGGCAATACTCTGGCGATCTGTGACTTTCTTGTGAAATCCGGCATGCCTGCCAACAGGGTGCATCACATCGGAAATTTTGTGCCAAAGCCGGTCGATTCCAGTCTCCCTGAGAAGGCAGCACTCCGCGCCAGCCATCGGGTTCCTGAAGATGCGTGGGTGATTTTCAGCCTTGGCCGCTTGGTTCCCAAAAAAGGATTCAAGGATCTGTTGAACGCCTTCCATCAACTACCCACGGAGATCGATGGCAGGCCTCTCTATTTATTGATCGCAGGAGATGGACCGGAATGGGCCTCCCTGCAGTCGCAGGTGCAGGAACTGGGGTTGGGCGAAAGGGTGCGCTTGCTTGGCTGGCAAAATCCTCCGGATGCGTTTTACTCCATTGCAGATGTATTTGTATGCCCTTCACGCCACGAACCTTTGGGAAATGTGATTCTGGAAGCTTGGAATCACCGTCTTCCGGTGGTGAGCACCCGGAGTGATGGTGCTCTGGAGTTGATAGATGAAGGGATCACCGGGTTATTATGCGATTGCAGGGATGCTTCAGGCATGGCTGCCTCGTTGAAAACAGCACTGGAGAGTTCAGAGGTGGAAAGAGTTGCAATGGCAGATGCTGGAAATACCAAGCTGAATGAAAAGTATGGGCAGGATGCCATTGTGGCGCAGTATCTGGATCTCTATCAGAAATCACTTATGCGGAAGGGCAGGGTAAACTTAGGACAATGAATCGATTGGTGGAATGGATAAAGCTGATGCGGCAGTTGCCGCATGGCCAGGCGATTTTCCTTCGCCCGGAATACGACAAGCTGGGTAAGAAGCTCATGCGTCTGGCGTCCTGGTACCGCCGCAGACGATTGAAAAAATGCCGGATAGTGGCGGTAGTAGGATCTCTTGGGAAATCTTCTGCGCGGAACGCTGTGCATGCCATTTTGGGATGCCCGGATCGAAATTTTTCCTATAGCAATTATGGAGCTAGTCTAGCCCATAACCTTCTAAAAATAAGCAGCAAAGATCCTCATGGCGTATTGGAGGCGGGGATTCATGGACCGGGAAACATGAAGCGCTTGGCGGATATGATTTGTCCGGATGTGGTGGTGGTCACTTCCATCGCGAGTGAGCATAACCGATCATTCGCCACGCTGGAAGATACCCGGGAGGAAAAGGCCTATATGGTAAGAGTCCTGGAGGAGAGCGGACTGGCCATCCTGAACGGGGACGATCCCCATGTGATGTGGATGGCTTCCCAGACTCGGGCGAAAGTAGTAACTTATGGCTTCACGGAAGGATGCGATTTTCAGGCCTTACCCATTCGCGGAATGGAGCTTTCAGCATCCCATTTTCATATCAGGACAGCTGATTCTTTGCTGGAAGTGGAAACAGAGCTCACGGGCAGGCATTTGATTTATTCTCTCCTGGCTGCCGTGGCCGTGGCGGCGGCGGAACTTCCTGATTGGGTAAATGCCATCTCCCGTTTGAAAGGAATAGCTCCCTTGGTCTCACGGGTGGAAGTGATCCCGCTGGATGATGGTAGTGTGATCGTGGATGATAGTTACAAGGCTGCTACGGAGTCGATCCTCTCGGCTCTGGACGCCTTTTCTTCAATCGAATCTCCCCGGAAGATCATCGTGATGGGAAACATCGATGAACCTGTGGGAAAACAACGAGATCTCAATCGGATGTTAGGGGCGAAAATGGAGGGGATCGCGGATTTTATCATCGGAATGGGAGGGGATAACCTTAAAGCGATGAGAGCAGGGGCGACTCAGGCTGGTATGTCCACTTCGTCGTTCAAGCTGCTTGGATCTAACATAGGAAATACTTTGAGGGAATTGCAATCTGCCCGAATGCCGGGAGATGCCATTCTAATCAAAGGGGCCCATAGCCAGCGCATGAGACGTCTTGTGCTGGCTCTTCAGGGGCGGAAAGTTACCTGCGATGTAAAATATTGTGCAGTAAAAGTTTCATGTTGCGACGTTTGCCCTTTACTAGATGCCTCCCCTGAAGTTTTTAAAAACGGACTTGTGCAAAGGTTTTTAAAGACTCGCAAACAGACTGAATGAATTTGAATCTCTATCATGACCATGAATTTGTTTGAACCTCTATCATCGGCCAAAGAGGCTCATCAACATATCCGCCGCTGGCTGGATGAATTCCAAGCTGCCGTACGTTCCGAGAAGTATCACAAGGGTCGGGCCCTGTTTGACGAAAGTGTCATCTCGTTCGGGACCCTCAGAGCACGGGCGGATTCTCTGGATGATCTTATTGAAAATCAGTGGAAACTCAGGTGGCCGAAGAACGTGGATTTTACGTTCATACACTCCAGCGCCCTGTTTATCCCGGACGGATCGGGAGGAGGGACGGTGCTGGTCCTGTGGTCAACCAAGGCTGATGGAGGAGCCGAAGGGAATCGTCAAGGAAGGGCTACATTATTGCTCCGGCAATTCGGTGATAAAATTCTTTGTGTGCATTCGCACTTTAGTTTGGTGCCTTAGCGGAGAGGGATAGCACCTCGCTTTCTTCCCCCATGAAATTCAACTTTATTGAAAAGCCCGGCTTACCCCTTCTTGCGTGGTATGCCCGTATCGATCCGCTTGGTGATGCTGTTACAGTGTATCATGGCCGCCAGGTGGAAGTGAACGAAAAGGGATTTTTTGAAGGTGCCTGGAATGGTTCCTTGGAAGAAGGACCGTTTGGGAACGCTACCGTGGTAGTTGGCACAGGAGGGTGGCTGAAAGGTGATGTAATTCAATTGGGGGGCAGCACGGATCGATTGAGCCCTCTTTTCAGCATCCGCAAAAAAGGCATTCTACACGTGTCCAATTCCCCCATGTTTGTCATGGAAGTGGCTGGAGAAAAACCGCGGGATGATCACCCTTTCTACAATTACGATTTGGTGCGCACCTGGCGGAGGGGACTATATTGTCCCAGTGGAAAACTGAAGCTGGTCTCGGCAACCCTCCATGTTCACTTTGCAACCATTCTGAACATTGACCGCGCTGCCCGGATTTCCTATAGCTTATATCCCTTGGGCGAACCGCCATCAGACTTTGCGTCCTATCACCATTTACTGAAAGGCGGCTTGCAGGGCTTGTTTGAAAACGCCCGGGCGGTTTCACGCAAATGGGTTTACGAGCCCTTGGCGGGAATCTCCAGGGGGTATGATTCCACCGCCTCCGCAGTTCTTTCCTATCAGGCAGGGTGCCGGGATGCTTTCAGTTTTACGGACGAAAAAAATCCCAATCCTCAAGCGGACAGCGGAAAAGTGAATGCAGAAATTCTGGGTATGACCTGCCGGGAATATTCCCGCTGGACCTACCTGCGCATGGATGGCTCACGTGAAGCAGAGTTTTGCCTGACTCCCGTAGCGGTTCCGAAAACGATGCTTGCCCTTGCCGGAGAGTTGAAGGGAAGGCTTGTCATTGGAGCCAATGGGGGGGATTTGATCTGGCAGGATTACAATAATGCGTTAATCGATCACATGTCGGTTCCTTGGGCACGCTACATGAGTGGACTTGCCCAAATCGAATTCCGACTGAGGGAAGGCTATCAGGTAATGTCTGCTGCGATGATCGGGGCGCGTCACAATCAAGAGATTCATCAAATCGATGTTTCAGAGGAAATGAACCCGTGGCGTGTGGGTGGTAGTTATGACCGCCCGATTCCCAGACGCATCGCGGAGGAGGCTGGCCTTGCCAGAGAATCCTTCGGCACGGTAAAGATTGGAACTGGCCATGCGCATTTCCATAAGGAAACGAGCTTTTCTGCTGCAGCGTGGCTCGACTATCAGACATATCTGAAAGGGAGAAGCTGTGCAGCCATTCAAGGCTCAAGAATCAAGGCAAGGCTGCTTGATTTGTGGTGGAAAGTAGTTTGCCAGGAGAAAAAAATCGGCGTGGCTACCACTCCGCTCAGGCGAATGTTCCCTTTTGTTTTCATTAACTATCCAAAAAAAGTAACCTATCAATACATGTTTACTTTTCAGTGGGGGTTTGGGAGGTTGAGGAAAGACTACAGTCTTAATCAGCCATGAAGCTGAACTATATAAAAGTGGACACTCTGCCATGCAGGGCATGGTGTGCCATGATCCACAAGGGAGAAACTTCAATCTATCACGGGCATGATGTGGAGATTTTTGATGGCGGATTTACAGAGGGTGCCTGGAATGGCCCCTTTTCTCCTGAAGGACTGGAAAATGCCACGATCATCAGCGGTACCGCTGCCTTGTTAGCTGATGGTGGTTTGAAATGTTTCAGCAGCAGTGACCGCTTGTGCCCGCTGTTCTCCATGAGATCGGATGGGAAGACTTATATTTCGAATTCCCCATCTTTTCTCCTTGCCGCAGCAGGGAAGGAATTGGATCAGGCCTACCCCTTGCATCTCTATGACCTTATCAGCATCTGGAGAAAGGGGCTTTTCTGTCTATCAGGAAAAATGAGGGTTTCCTCACGGGAGCATTTCTACATTCATTTCAGTGCTATTGTCACCATAGGGAAAGATGGAGTTCTGTCTGCGGAGCGTCCTCCCGATGGTGATTTTCCCAGTGATTATCAGAAATACCATGAGATTCTTCAAAGTGCGGTCACAGCGCTTTTGGCGAATGCCTCCTCACCTCTCCGGAAAAGGCAGATGGGGTCCATTGTGGCGCTGTCCAAGGGTTACGATACGAACGCCAATGCAGCATTGGTAAGTCGGGCCGGTGGCAAGGAGGCTTTTTCGTTTTACGATCCGCGGTGGGAGGATCCTTATTCTGATAGTGGGCGCGAGCACGCCCATTACTTCGGGCTGAATTGCAAGGAGGTCTCTCGGCTGGCGTTTATGGAGGCGGATCACTTCGATGAGGCAGAGTTTTGTTTCATGCCGATTGGCTCCCAAGCAACATTGGCAGGGGTGGAAAAAGATCTGGCAGGAAAGGTTTTCATCTGCGGCAATAATGGAGATCTGGTCTGGATACCGACGTATGCGCATTACTGCAATGAGCGTTCTGAATCTTCTGCCAGATTCATCAGCGGGATTGGTCAGTTAGAGCACCAGTTGAGAGTGGGATATGTGATATTTTCTCCCTCATGTGTCGGCATGAGCCATTGTCGACAGCTTGCGCACATTGCGCTTTCCGAAGAAATGCGGCCTTGGAATATCGGCGGAGAATACAATCGCCCGCTGGCCCGCCGACTGGCAGAAGATGCGGGTTTGCCGCGGGAGGCATTCGGGCAAACTAAAATCGGCGGAGGCTTCCGGCATTTTTTTCGTAAGGAGGATTTCACCCCGGGAGGCTATCAGAGATTTCAGCAGTTCTGTCTGGAACGGAAAAAGCAAACCCATCCCTTGGTGGATCGTTACTGGAAATTCCGGGTGTGGGTGCTCTATCGAGTGTGGAAAATGGTAGGGCACAAGGACCCCAGGCCTCCCCGGTCCCTGACTTCATGGAAATGTAAATTTCTCGTATGGAATAACTGCCATCCCATGAAGCTGAAATGGAATATGCTGTTCGTCTTCATGTGGAGTATGGTTTCCCTGCAGAAGCGCTATGCTGCGGCATTGAAGGAAACCGGGAGATGATTGCCAGATTCATCAATTTCTGGACAGTGTCTGCTCTCTGCGCCCTGAATCAGGCATGACGATCTTCACGAGTGAGAAGCCATTGATGTGGGGTGGGCTGGATGTTCCGCTGCTGGGCTTGAGTCATGACTGGCAGGGAAATCCGGTGGAGCCGATGCCTGCTTTTTCCATGGTGGCAGATCCTCTGAGGTTGTGGTTCGTCGCCACCCATCGCCAGCCGGCTGCTCTTCATCCAGCGGCGCGGCCTGGGCAGTATCAGAGAGAGCTTTGGAAATATGATGTGGCCGAGTTATTTCTCGGTCATGCGGAGAGTGGACGTTATTTCGAGTTCAACCTGGCACCCAATGGCGCGTGGTGGACGTGTGAATTTACGGCCCCACGCGTGCGCGAGGAGGAAGGCGATATTGTCATGCCGGAGGTGGCGACCTTTGCCGATGTGGCACCGGATGGTGCATGGATGGCGGCGATGGCGATCCCTCTGGACTTGCTGAAGGCGCGGCTCGATTTCGGGCCGGAAACGCTGGTGAATGTGACGATGATTCTGAATTCTTCAGAGCAAAAATTCCTGAGTGCCACCAAGCTTCCGGGCGCGGAACCGGATTTTCATCAGCCGGCTGCTTTTGAGAAAGTGCAGTTCATGGGATTGCAAGAAGTATGGAAATAGGCTGAATTCCATGTGATGCACCCGGACTCCTCACGCTCCCTTCCCACCTTTGCAGTGGTGGGCCGTGTGAATATGGGGAAATCCGCCGTTATCGCCACTCTGCTGGAAATCGATGACAATGAGGTGATCCGGGTGAGCGCTACTCCGGGGGAAACCACGCACTGCCAACCGCACGGCGTCATTTTCGGAGGCAAGGAGTGCCTGCGTTTTATCGATACTCCTGGCTTTTCCCGGCCCATCGAAGCGATGCGGGCGATCCAGAGGATACATGGTAATGGCACGCCGGGATTGGAAACACTGCGGCGTTTCTGCAGGGAAGCGAGTGAAGAATTCGGAGATGAAAAGCGCCTGCTGGAGCCTTTGCTGGATGGGGCGGGAGTGCTCTACATTGTCGATCCCGGCAAGCCGTTGCGGGATGATTTTCTAGCAGAAATGGAAATCCTGCGCTGGACAGGCAGGCCGCGTCTGGCTCTGTTGAATCTGCGGGATGTGCCTGGGGGCGTGAGGAGGCAGGAAGAAGAGTGGCGGGAAAAACTCGGCGGCTCTTTTAATTTGGTGCGGACGTTTGATGCCCATCGGGCGCGCTATGGTGAGCGGTTGCGATTGCTCAAGTCCCTGCTGGAGATCGAGGAACGCTACCGCCCGCAATTGGAGGAAACGATTCATCTGGTGGAAAACGAGTGGGATACCCGGCGCGAGGAAGCGGCGGAAGTGATTCTGACATTTTTGGAAAACGCGCTGGGCCTGCGGGTGAGTGCGACGCTGGAGGAGAAGGATCTGACCCTGCCTTCCCGTAAACAGCGGAAGATGGAGCTGCTCACGGATCGCTATCTGGATGATCTGACGGAAATGGAACTGCGTTGTTTCGAGAGCTTGCTCAAAATTCATCGCCATCACCTGCTGAAGGCGGATGCGGATGCAACGTCCTTCCGGGGGATTGATCTGGAGAGCGATGAGACGTGGACGAAGTGGGGTCTGGGGCGCAGCCAGTTGGCGGTGGCGGCGGCTCTGGCGGGTGGTGCCGCAGGCTTTGCGATGGATGCGGCCACGGGATTTCTGTCACATGGTGTCGGGACGATTTTCGGCACTCTCGGCGGGGGAGCGGCGGCTTGGCTGAAAGGCGGCAGCCTGCCGGACCTGCGGCTGGATCTGATGGGCGGCATCAAGGTAGGCAGCGGGGAGGGGAGAACGCTCATCATGGGACCGCTCAAGTCTCCGAATTTTCCATGGATTCTACTCGATGGCGTGCTCACCCGCTATCAGCAGATGCTGCTTCGCGCTCATGGCAGGCGGGACACGCAGATCCTCGGTGGTGATTCCTCCGGCTTTACCCGCAGCTTCCCCAAGGAACGCCGGGATGTATTGGCCAAGTGGTTCGGCACCTGTCTGAAAGGCAGTCCGAATCATTCACTGGAGCCGGAGATCTTCACTGCACTGGTGGCCACACTGAAGGAAATCGGCGAAAGTCGAAACGATTCCTAGCCGCAGATTGGACACAAAAAGACGCCTCTCGATTTCTCAACGAAGTGGCTGACCTCCCGCCCTTCCGGGTTTTTCTTTTCAATCCGCGCGCCATTTCCCACAGTCCGCGACCTTTCCCGATCATGTCCGACGTTCGCAAACCTTTCCCATTCCGTGATTTCGAGCCCAAATGGCAAGCCCGCTGGGAATCGGAAAAAACCTTCCGCACGCCGGGACCGGGCGATGCAGACTTCGATCCCAAGAAGCCGAAGTACTACGTGCTGGACATGTTCCCTTACCCCAGCGGCTCCGGCCTGCATGTGGGGCATCCGGAAGGCTATACCGCTACGGACATCATCGGTCGCTACAAGCGGATGACGGGTCACAACGTGTTGCACCCGATGGGCTACGATTCCTTCGGCCTGCCAGCGGAGCAATACGCGATCAAGACCGGCCAGCATCCGGCGATCACCACCGCAGCGAACATCGAGAATTTCCGCCGTCAGCTCAAGTCGCTCGGCTTCGGCTACGACTGGGATCGGGAAATCGCCACCACGGATCCGGAATACGTGCGCTGGACACAGTGGATTTTCCTCCAGCTTTACAACTCCTACTTCTGTGAGGAGGACAAGAAGGCCAAGCCCGTCTCCGTGCTTGAGGCAAAGGGCTGGACGCGCGAGCAGATCGACGACGTGCGTTTCGCCTACGTGGCCAATACGCCTGTCTGGTGGTCCCCGGACCTCGGCACCGTTTTGGCTAACGAGGAAGTGGAAGAGTGGAAGGGAAAAGGCCACACCGTAGAACGCCGTCCGCTGCGCCAGTGGATGCTGCGCATCACGAAATACGCCCAGCGCCTGATCGATGAACTGGACACGCTGGATTGGCCGGAAGGCATCAAGCTGCTTCAGAAAAACTGGATCGGCCGTAGCGAGGGCGCGGAAGTGGATTTCCATGTGGTGGCGGTTTCCAACCGCCAAGCCCAAGTCACCGTCTTTACCACCCGCCCGGACACGCTTTTTGGGGCGACCTACATGGTCATCGCTCCCGAGCATCCACTTGTGGCGGATATCACCACTGCCGAACAAAAGGACGCGGTGGAGGCCTATCAGAAGGCCTGCTCCGCCAAGTCCGATCTGGATCGCGGAGATTTGAACAAGGACAAGTCCGGCGTTTTTACCGGAGCCTACGCGACCAATCCCGTGAGCGGCGAGGACATCCCAGTGTGGATTGCGGATTACGTGATGATGGGCTACGGCACCGGAGCCATCATGGCCGTGCCTGCCCATGAC
>Ga0157370_10001972_pt1 | contig 25227 bp, 18 predicted proteins | sample C35metaG_FD_113463 | JGI IMG/M metagenome (GOLD analysis project Ga0157370, IMG submission 113463) | Corn rhizosphere microbial communities from Kellogg Biological Station, Michigan, USA - C3-5 metaG | ecosystem: Host-associated > Plants > Roots > Rhizosphere > Soil | place: USA: Michigan...
ACAACAATTTCATCAGCAAAAGACATATTGTCTAAATACTGCCTTATGTTGTGCTCTTCGTTAAAAACAATAGCCAGTGCAGATATTCTATTATTCTGGTCGCTCATTAATATGGTTTTAAACCGCTACATCATACTCACGTAGTGCATTGTTAAGCGAGGTCTTTAAATCTGTTGAAGGTTTACGTTTACCAATGATCAGGGCGCAAGGCACCTGGAATTCTCCGGCAGCAAATTTTTTAGTATAACTACCCGGTATAACTACGCTGCGTGCAGGTACAATACCTTTCATTTCTACAGGCTCATCTCCGGTAACGTCTATAATTTTTGTAGATGCAGTAAGGCATACATTAGCGCCAAGAACAGCTTCGGTCTCTACACGAACGCCTTCTACCACGATACATCTTGAACCGATAAAAGCGCCGTCTTCTATAATAACCGGTGCAGCCTGTAGCGGCTCTAATACACCGCCAATACCCACACCACCACTAAGGTGAACATTTTTACCTATTTGTGCACAGCTTCCTACAGTAGCCCATGTGTCTACCATAGTGCCTTCATCTACATAAGCACCAATATTTACATAACTTGGCATAAGAATAACTCCTGAAGAAATATAAGCGCCATAACGGGCTACAGCATTAGGCACAACACGGATACCTTTTTCGGCATAGTTGCGCTTAAGCAGCATTTTATCATGATATTCAAATATTCCAGCTTCAAGAGTTTCCATTTTTTGGATAGGGAAGTACATTACAACTGCTTTCTTAACCCATTCGTTAACCTGCCATCCGCCTTCAATAGGTTGGGCAACACGTAGTTTTCCTGAGTCTAAAAGTTCAATTACTTCGCGAATAGCGTTAGTTGTTGTTTCTTCCTGCAATAGGGCTCTGTTCTCCCAGGCCTGTTCTATAATGGTTTGTAAATTCTGCATTTTAAATAGTCGTTTCCGCAAATATAAGTTGGATTTTTAAGATAGCATAAAGTTAAATTGGCTTTAATCGCTATACGATTCAAACATAATGATTTATATTTACTTCTGTTGATGATTTTATTATGAAAGATAACTTTTCCACTCAGGCGATGCAATATTCGCAATACAGGCCTTATTATCCTTCAGAAATGATAGCCTATATCGTTTCATTCGTACATGATAAAGGTATAGCTCTGGATGTTGCTACAGGCAACGGACAGGTGGCTGTTGACCTTGCAAAGCATTTCACTAAAGTTTATGCAACAGATAGTAGCGAAAAGCAACTGGAGAACGCTACTAAGGCAGATAATATTATATATAAAAGCGAAAGTGCCGAACATACTTCTTTCGTCGAAAACCGGTTTGATCTTATAACTGTAGCGCAGGCAATACACTGGTTTGATTTTGATGCCTTTTATAAAGAGGTATACCGCATACTTAAACCAGATGGCGTTTTTGCGGTATTGGGTTACGGACTTTTGTCTGTCAATGGTGACGCTGATAAACTATTGAAGCACTTTTACTACGATATTACGGGACCTTACTGGGATGCCGAGCGCAAATACCTTGATGAAAACTATACCACAATACCTTTCCCTTTCGAAGAGCTTGAAACCAAAGAATTTTTAAATGAGTTTACCTGGACGTTTGAACAGCTTACAGGATATTTAGAAACATGGTCGGCTGTACAGCATTATATAAAGAAAAAAGGTACTAATCCTGTTGATCTTATAAAGGATGAACTGAAAGAAATTTGGGAAAAAGGCGATATGAAAGTTACATTTCCGTTACTTTTGAGGATTGGAAAATTAAAATAATTACGACTGACCTCACCCCAACCCTCTCCAAAGGAGAGGGAGCAATTGACGGGTAAAGTTCGCGACATTCCGTCACTAAGATCTGAGTGAAGTTTCTCCCCTCTCCTTTGGAGAGGGTTGGGGTGAGGTCTTAAATAAACAATATGAAAAGAATCCTCGCTATAGATTACGGACTTAAACGCACCGGTATTGCAGTAACTGATGAAATGCAGATGATAGCTTCAGGGCTTACTACTATTGCCTCTGAAACAGCAATGAGTTTCCTTACAGATTACTTTGCTAAAGAAAAGGTAGAAAGGGTGTTGATTGGTGAACCAAAGCAGATGAACGGGCTTCCGTCAGAAAGTGCACCACTTATTGAGGCTTTTGTAGTAAAATTTTCAGCACAGTTTCCTGATATGCAGTTGGAAAGGGTAGATGAACGCTTCACCAGTAAGATGGCTTTTCAGACAATGATAGATAGTGGGCTAAAAAAGAAGCAACGTCAGGATAAAGGTCTGATTGATGAAATATCTGCAACAATAATGCTTCAGGATTACTTATCCCGAAAAAAATAAAGAAAATTACTTTACTTTTAATAAAAATTGAATCTTATCCCTTTTCATGCGGATTTAAGATGAATTTTAGACTTATTCAAAGTAAATTTGCAGTACTCAAATTTACACAATGTCCACAACGATAAAACAGGAACCGGATGTGGTTCTTATAGGCGCAGGGATTATGAGCGCCACGCTTGGCATGTTCTTAAAAGAACTGATGCCTGAAGTGAAAATTGATATATATGAAAGGCTTGATGTGGCCGCTGCCGAAAGTTCTGATGCATGGAACAACGCAGGTACAGGGCACTCAGCTTTTTGTGAGCTTAACTACACACCTGAACTGCCTAACGGTACGGTAGAAACCGTAAAAGCCGTTAAGATTGCAGAATGGTTTGAAGTTTCAAAACAATTCTGGGCATACCTTATTGAACAGAAGCGTATTTCTAAACCTGAAGATTTTATCAGGAGTATACCGCATATGAGTTTTGTATGGGGTGCTGAAAATGTTGAATACCTTAAAAAGCGTTTTGTTGGGCTTACTAAAAACCCACTTTTTAAAGGTATGGAATACTCTGAGGATCATACTACCCTTGAATCATGGATGCCGCTTGTGATGGAAGGTCGCGATAGCAGCCAGCCCGTTGCAGCTACGCACATGGCTATTGGTACCGATGTTAACTTTGGCGAACTTACCCGCGATATGCTTGCATGGTTAGGTAACCAGCCGGGTGTAAACCTATATTTTAACCATGAAGTTGGCGGTATAAGACGTTCACGCAAATCACCAAAATGGAAACTTAAGATAAAAGACCTAACCACAGGCGATAAAAAACGCGTGTATGGTAAGTTTGTATTTATCGGTGCAGGAGGTGGCTCGTTACACCTGCTTGAAAAAGCCGATATTCCTGAAGGAGATGGTTTTGGTGGATTCCCGGTTAGCGGGCAATGGCTAAAATGTATCAATGAAGAAGTTATAGAAAAACACAACGCAAAAGTATACGGTAAAGCATCTGTAGGCGCGCCTCCAATGTCGGTACCCCATATAGATACCCGTATGATAAACGGGAAAAAAGAGCTGTTGTTTGGCCCTTATGCAGGGTTTAGCACTAAATTCTTAAAACAGGGATCATATTTTGACCTTCCTACGTCTATCCGTGCTAATAATATAGGCCCGATGCTTGCTGCAGGTTACCATAATATGTCGCTTACCAAATACCTTATACAGCAGGTAACACAATCTCAAGATGACAGGCTGGAAGCGCTTAGGGAGTATCTTCCGGATGCTAAAAAAGAAGACTGGATACTGGAAACTGCAGGACAACGTGTACAGGTTATTAAGAAAGACGAAAAAGAAGGCGGTAAGCTTGAATTTGGTACCGAAGTTATAAACAGTGCCGATGGTACGCTTGGGGTGCTTTTAGGAGCTTCTCCGGGTGCAAGTACTGCCGTGTCTATTATGTTAGACCTTATGGAACGTTGTTTTGCTGACCAAATGAAAACAGAAGCTTGGCAGCAAAAACTTAAAACGATGATACCATCTTATGGTACACCGCTTAACACAAACCCTGAACTGCTTGAAGAGGTGCGTAAACATTCTCACAAGATGTTGGGTTTAAATATGCTTTAATGTAAGTTAACAATTTTTTAAACATAATAAAAAATGCCATCCTAAATAGGGTGGCATTTTTTTATGATTTACGATTTTACGATTTTTTTTTAATAATATTGTATAAAATTAAAATATAGAATAGAAATGAAAGATTTTAGTACGAGTGTATTTGCGTGGCAATTGTTCAATATTGTGCTGGGTGTAGCTATTTTGTTTTTTGTTTATTTAATCGTAAAGAGGTTAATGAGGTATTCAGTTAAAAGATAATAACTGCTTTTTATAAATAGTATATACTACTTAGCTAAATCCCTGCATTGCAGGGATTTTTTTATCCTTTAAGTTCGAGTTGGCGAGCAGCTTTTACAATTTTTTCAGATAATCCGGTAAGCCAAACCAATTGTTCTATAACCAGATGGGCTTCTTCCATTTTAAGGCGGAATTCTTCTTCATCTGTTATGTGAACTTCTTTAAGCTCGCGTGCACGAATGTTTTTCAGTTCGGTAAAACGTAGTGCAAGTTCTTCGTTATTGGCTTCATGTGCTTCATTTGCCTGAGTGTCCATAGCAAGTAATGCAATGGCGTTATCAAGGTTTTTAATCACGGTATTTACCACAACATTAAAGGCTTCAGATGCATTTGTCGTTTTATGCGACTGTATATACGTACCCAGTGAAGCCAGTGAAGATACTAAAGTGTGATTAAGCACCGCAAGTTTGTAAACCTGATTCTGTTGCTTTTGTTTCGATTTTGGTTCCTGAATCATACGCTGATAGGACGACATAAGATTGCCAAGTTCTATAAATGCATTTTTACGCGCAAGTCGGTAGGAAGTCGGTACGAGACCTTTTTTATTGTAATAACTTGATATTTCGGTAAGATAGTTTCTGTTGGCTTCAATAGATTTTTTAATGAATACCGGCAGCGTAAGAAACTCCCATGAAGGCCACAGGAAATAGTTGGCTGCAAATGTAAGTACAACACCTACCGCGGTATCTAATATACGGTACTGAATTACATGGGTAATATCGGGCGTAAGCATGCCGTATACAAAAACGACATATATGGTTACAAAGGTAGCGCCTATTCGGTAATTAATAGTTGTAAATGCATAACCCAGCAGCATGCAGATTATAGTTAGTGTACCAATAATGATAGGCTGATGTACCACACTAAGAATGGCAAAGGCAATGGCGCCACCTATGATAGTTCCGCTAATCCTTTGGTACGAACGCTGTTTTGTTAGTCCGTAGCCGGGACGCATGATTACTACTATCGTAAGGAGTATCCAGTACACATTTTGTAGCGGAAATATGAACGAGATAATAAATCCTATGGCAATACACATAGTAAGGCGCATGGAATGCCTGAATATTGTAGAAGAGAAACCTAAATTCTCTTTTAATGTATGAAGAGGATAATAATCCGGAGTCAGGAATTTTTCAAGATCTTTATCCCTGCCCTTAAGTTCTTTAAAATTGATCTTATTGGTAAAGGCACGTTCAATTATCTTGATTTTTTCTATCTGTTTTTCGGCATAATGCAACATGTTAGAAAGCATCCATACGCCTTCTGCGGCAGCCTCTTTGCCTAATTCGGCTTCATATTCATTAATGGCCTTTTCAAGTGCTTCAAGATCGGCTAAAAGTTGGTGTTTCGGAATATATTTGGATCGGTTCTCAACACTTTTAGAAATCTTTTTAAGGGCAGAAGCCAAGTTATATGCTAAATTTTGGTAGGTAGTAAGCACTTTAGGATGCTCATTGAACTTTTGATGTAATTTACTATGATCAAAAGAGGTAGAAAGCGCCAGTTCCAATATTTCGACTAATGATAGAAAAACCAGTATCATCCGGCGGTTTCGGTTAGAGTTTTCAACATTGTACTGGCTGCGAAGCAATATCTCGCGAAGACTTTCATGATTCAGGTTTATTTCTACCTGAAGATGCAGTTGTTTCTCTACAATAGCTGCCCTGTTTGCATCAGCGTTCCAAAGATCGCCGCGCAGTTTCATGTATTTGGCGGTAAGCTTCATACAGTCTGCTATTTGTAATTCGGTGTAACGGTGCGGGCTGAGGTAATTGAATGAAACAGATATAAGTGTGTAAATCAATCCTCCGGCAAATACAAGTCCTGTATATTGCAGTATGTCCCATCCTGTATGAATGTGACCTGTGGCAAGCACTGTAGCTAATAATGCCGAAAAGGATACCATTGTAGCGCGTTGCCCGTAAACCGATATCATAGATAAGAAAAAAACCAATAGCAATATGGCGGGATAGAATATGATCTGAAGCGGATGCAGAAGGTTAACGGCCAATACGCAGCCGGCAACTATAAGCGAAGCGGTAAGCAATCCTTTAGTACGATGTAACAGGTTGCTGGCAATATCTGCCGGATAGGTTAAGAAAGCGCCCAACGCTATTGGGAAACCTATTTCAAAATGACCGAAACGGGAGAGTATGAGTACCGGTGCAGCTGCTGCAATTGTTACAATTACAGCTTTGGTAAAATTGGTACTATCGGTAAAACTTTTTATCCTTTGCAGCATATCATCTAACTATGCTGTAAAGGTACTAAATGTTAAAATCATTCGTTGTGACAGCGTGTGAATTCTCACAAAATTTTAGCATTTGAACAAGGGTTCCCAAATCATTTTAATTTATTACTTTTGCACTCTTAAACCGGCAGCATTTACTGCTGTGCTAATTTTAAAAGCTAAGCGAATATGATATTACCAATTGTTGGATATGGTGATCCTGTATTAAGGAAAAAAGGAGAGGAGATAAGCAAAGATCATCCTAACCTGAAGCAGATCATTGCCGATATGTACGAGACTATGTATAAAGCTTATGGTGTAGGCCTTGCCGCGCCGCAGGTAGGTCTGGCTATTCGCCTTTTTATTGTAGACACGACACCTTTTGGCGAAGATGAGGATTTGCCTAAAGAAGAGCAGGCACAGCTAAAAGACTTTAAAAAGACTTTTATAAATGCTAAAATCCTAAATGAAGAAGGCGAAGAGTGGGGTTTTAACGAAGGCTGCCTTAGTATTCCTGAAGTGCGTGAAGACGTTTACCGTCACGAAAAAATAACTATTGAGTATTTTGATGAGGACTTTAATAAACACACTGATGTTTATGATGGGCTTGTTGCCAGGGTAATTCAGCATGAATATGACCATATAGAAGGTATCTTGTTTACAGACAAAATATCGTCGCTTAAAAAGACACTTATTAAAAAGAAACTCCAGAATATAATGGAGGGTAAAACAAGACCGGATTATAAAATGAAATTTGTTGCCAAAAAAGGCAGATAATTTTTGTTTTTTATCGCAAAGATTAGATATTTGCCTTCCCTAAAAAAAAATAACACGATGAGCATAGAGAAAATATTATCCATTTCAGGAAAACCGGGACTATACGAACTAAAGCTTCAAACCCGTACAGGTTTTGTTGCAGAATCATTAATCGACGGTAAAAAAGTTACTGTTGGTTTAAGAAGTAATGTAAGCCTTCTTTCTGAAATATCTGTATACACTTATGATGGTGAGATCCGTCTTTCTGAAGTTTTCCGCGCTATTGCAGAAAAAGAAGATAACGGCCCTGCGCTTTCGCACAAAGAAGACAATGCTAAGTTAGAGTCTTATTTCAGGGAAGTTCTTCCTGAATTTGATGAAGACAGGGTATATGCTTCTGATATTAAAAAAATTCTTAACTGGTACAACATGCTACAGGCAAAAGGTTTAGTTTCTAAAGAAGCTGACGTGCCTGCAGAAGCTCCTGCACAGGAAGAAGTTAAGACTGAAGAATAGTACAAGTTCTTAGTTATATAATTTATCCTGCCTTTTGTTTTTCAAGAGGCAGGATTTTTTATTTTTACACAAAAAAATAATGAATACAAGACAGCAGCAGCTTGATGCCTTTAACAGGCTTCTTGATATAATGGACGACCTCCGTGAAAAATGCCCGTGGGACAAAAAGCAGACGCTGCAAAGCCTTCGCCACCTTACTATTGAGGAGACGTATGAGCTTGGTGACGCTATTTTAGATAATAATCTTCAGGAAATTAAAAAAGAACTGGGCGATATCCTGCTACATATTGTTTTTTATGCCAAAATAGGAAGTGAAACCGGCGATTTTGATATTGCAGATGTTGCTAACGAAATCTGCGACAAGCTGATACACCGCCATCCACATATATACGGTGATGTTGTTGTACAGGGTGAAGAAGAGGTAAAACAAAACTGGGAAAAGCTGAAGCTGAAAGAAGGCAAAAAATCGGTACTGGAAGGTGTACCTAAAAGTCTCCCAGCCCTTGTTAAAGCCAGCCGCATACAGGATAAGGCGAAAGGTGTAGGTTTTGACTGGGAAGAACCACATCAGGTTTGGGATAAAGTACAGGAAGAGATCGAAGAGTTTCAGGAAGAAGTAAAGAACGGCGATCAGGATAAAATAGAAGCCGAATTTGGCGACGTTTTATTCTCTATGATAAATTATGCCCGTTTTCTAAATGTAAACCCTGAGGATGCCTTAGAACGCACCAATAAAAAATTCATTAAACGTTTTATGTACCTTGAAAGCAAAGCTTCTGAGTTAGGCAAGCCACTGGCAGATATGACCCTGGCAGAAATGGATGTTTTTTGGAACGAAGCAAAGAAATTGTAAATCACCCCACCCTTTATATTATGAATAGACTTGTAGTCCTGTTGCTGCTTTGTGCAGGTGTTTCTTATGGACAAAAATTAACTGTTGCGGAAGTACAGCTGCGAATCAATCCGGCATCTGCCGAAGAACTTTATTATAGTTTTGCCCAAGGCGATAAAGTATTGCTTACTGTTGAAGAAAATAACGGCAAAACAATAGATGAGGTAACTGTTTTGGAATATCCGGATACATATAAGTACAAAGGACATGATGTTAAGAAAGAAAAGAACCATGAATTTTTAATAACCGGTAAATCGGTTTATAAATTCAGGTTTAATAATACTGCTAAAGATATAAGGATTTGCAATATAAAGATTCAGCGTATACCTGCGGATAATCAAACTGAGAACTTTAATACGTCTGTAAAATGGGTTACGGTTCAGGACACAGCATGGAATATGTTAACTAAAGATGTTGTTGTGGGATATGACACTCTTAGCGTTCAAAAAACACGAAGGGTTCCGTTTTTTGAAAAGAAATATGAAGAAGTGGTAATGGATAAAAGCCAAAGGGTAAACTCTAAAACTACTATAGGAGAAACCAGGGTAGCAGTACCATTTACGCTTCCGGTTAATTATGTAACTAAAGACGAAACAAAAAAAGTTGTTGCCTGGGCATACTGGGTAGGAGTGGGAGAAGAAAGTAATGAATACTGGAAACAGAACCGAAAGATGATTGTAGGAGCTGTTCAGGGCGTTGCAAGCTATTTCACAACACCTTTAGGCGGTATAGCTGCCGGAGCGGTTACAAATCTTGCATTGCCAAGTAATGGTGAAGATGTAGAATATGCTTTAGTAAACGATCAGAATAATAAACTGTTTTTTCAAAATAAGCCGTATAAATCGTTTGATAGCGGGAAGGGTATTGCATCATTCAAGCGTTTTGTAGATAATGATTTGCTTCAGGGAAAATATTATTTAGTGTTAAGCAATGACAATTATGTTCAGGCAATAGATGTGAATGTAAAGATATCTTCCATCATAGAGCACATTAAATATCATGATGAAAAATATATTGATAAAGTTATTACGGCCCGCTATGAAAAGAGAATTGTTAAAGAACCAAAAATAAATAATAGTAGAATTCCTGTTCCATTTGACTGGGAAAAGCACTATTAGGTAGTTTTTGTAAAACGTTATATTTTGACTTGGTGGCAATTAGAAAAAAGCCCTGATTGAGTGTTACAAAAAAACATCAATCAGGGCTTTTTTGTTACATTTTGCTATTTTTCATAAAATTTAATAAAATCATGTAATTTATTCTTAAATTTCTGAAAATTATGTTAACCTAAATTTACCTTCATGTCAAAAAAATTACCTTATCTATTAACGTGTCTTTTTGCTGCGTTGACCTTTAATACGGTCAGTGCGCAGGAATATCAAACAATTCCCATAAGTGGGTTTAATGCCGATGTTATTGCTAACGGTGTAGGTACTACGGTATCTTCTACAAGTATCGATATCGACGGTGTTAACTACAATTATGTATCAAATGATTTTCAGCTGACGGCGAACAGTTCGCCCTTAACTTATGGTATACCCTCTAACGGGCTTATTACATCTGTAGTAGGTTCCACTCCCGGGCTTACCTATCAGTTAGCGCCCCTAACCGGAAATAACTCACTAAGGCTGCCAACAGCTTCACCAAGTGGTACTCTTACTTTTACAACTCCTACAGCAGCCATTACACTTTATATGCTTGCAGTAACGGGAAGTGGTACGGGAACTGTAGATGTAGTAGTGAATTTTTCAGACAATACAACACAACTATTTACAGGAATAACAGTAGGTGACTGGTTTGGCGGTGCAAACTATGCTATATCAGGTATTGGCCGTATAAACAGAAATACTGATGCGCTTGAAAATCCTTTCAACGACCCAAGAATGTATCAGGTGCCTTTAGCAATATCTTTAGCCAATCAATCTAAGACAATTGCAAGTGTGGATATAACAAAAACATCTAATGGTGGCGGGGTTGTGAATGTATTTGCGTTCTCAGCTGAAGCGTACACAAGCTGCCCGTCGCCTACGGGATTAGCGTATACATCGTCAATGACGGGCGCTACCGTCACATGGGATGTTCCTTACATTGCACCTGCAGGTTATGATTATTATTTAACTACTTCAGTAACGCCGCCTGTAGCGGGTACAGTGCCAACAGGATCTGTTGTTACAAATACAGCTACCATTACAGGTCTTCCGGGTGTTACATATTACTTCTGGGTACGATCCAGCTGTGATGCTAATACAAAAGGTGTATGGAAATTAATTACGCTTACACCGGGTCAGGTTTATTATGCATATCAGGCGGGTGCTGATATAAGTACACAATATCAGTCCACCTGGCCAGTTGATATTACTCCGGATTCTTCTACAACATGTCCGGGTGAAATGTCTATAACAGTACCTCCGGGATATAAGATTGCTTCAATTGGAACGATATATAATATGACAGCTTATAATGGTGCATGGCAAAGTGAGCAACGTAGCTTACTGGTTTGTACTACTAATGGTGAAAAAGAAGGGCAACTTGCGTCGACTTCGGGTAGCGGGGGTACTCATACTTATAGCCGTACAGGTATAAATATTGGAACAGGGCTTACCGGTACAGTTGATTTTGAATTAAGAGCGTGGAGAACCTGGGAAGGTGATGATATTGAATGTGGATCTGCCGTTAATAAAGTAGATGCCGATACGTGGAAAATAATTGTAACCTATGCACTTGATTCTTGTACAACACCTGATGCTCCTACAGCAACTGACCAGAACGTATGCCCTACGGCTACATTTGCAGATCTTTCTGCAACCGGTATTGTTGGTGCAGTTTACACATGGTTTACAGTTTCAACAGGAGGCGATGCAATACCATCAAATGCACCTGTAACTGCCGGTACCTATTATGTTAGCCAGACGGTAGGAACTTGCGAAAGTGACAGGTCTGCCGCTGTTGTAGTTACACTAAACCCTACAGCGGTTCCTACTGCTTCAGATCAGGGAGTATGTGGAGGAAGTAAAGTTTCTGACCTTGCAACGCTTACAGGTACCGATATTAAATGGTATTCAGCACTAACGGGTGGTGCAGCTTTATCATCAACTACTGCACTTGTTTCAGGAAACTATTTTGCTTCTCAAACTGTTAACGGATGTGAGAGTACAAGGATTTCTGTTGCGGTAGTAGTAAACACAACTCCTCCGCCTACCGCATCACAGCAAATATTTTGTGCGGGCTCGGGTGCTACAGTAGCAAATTTACAAGCTACAGCAATTGAGGGTGCAACGTTAAACTGGTATACAAGTGCTACAGCTACTACTGCTTTAGCTACTACTGCTGTTTTAAATTCAGGGACATATTATGTGTCTCAAACATTTGAAACTTGCGAAAGTACAAGAACTTCTGTAAACGTTGCTGTTTCAACTATTGTAGCTCCTACAGTTTTTGTACAGGAACTATGTACAGGTGCTACAGTTGCTGACTTACAAGCATCAGGCGGGGCTACAGCTACTTATAAATGGTTTGATTCCCAGTCAAGTACTACACCTCTTGAGCTAACTACTCCGGTTGTTGAAGGAACATATTATGTAACACAAACGTTAGGAACCTGCGAAAGCCCTAAAGCTTCTGTACAGGTAAATATAAACAGTATCGGTGAACCTGAAATTGATGATCAGGAATTTTGTAACGGTGCTACAGTAGCAAACATAATTGCAACACCTTCAACAGGCGCTGTCATAAAATGGTATGCTACAGAAGATGCTACAGTGGCTCTTACTCCAACTGCAGCTCTTATTTCAGGTACTTATTTTGCTTCACAAAAACTTAATACGTGTGAAAGTGGAAGAGTAGCTGTAGAAATTACAGTTAATGCTGTTGTACCGGCTCCGCCAAGCGATCCTATTATGGTATGTACAACTGCAACAATAGCAGATCTTACTGTTGAAGCCGTAGAAGGCGCAACTTTAAACTGGTATGCAAATAATACTATACCAACAGCTCTTTCTCCGGATGCTCTTGCACCTGCAGGTACTTATTATGTATCTCAGACTGTAGGTACCTGTGAAGGTCCAAGAGCGAGCGTAGTAGTTACACATGTAATTGTTGCTGAACCTCAGGCTGAAGGTGGTGTAGTTTGTAATGGTACACTTTTCTCTGAAGTTTCAGTTGATGGGGTTGCGAACGCAACTTTTAACTGGTATACTTCACTTGACGGGACTGTTCAGATAGCTGAAGACGCTGTTGTAACTGCGGGTACTTTTTATGTGTCTCAATCGGTAGGTAGCTGCGAAGGCGGAAGAATTCCGGTTGCTTTTTCTATAACAACTACAGCAGCTCCACAACCACAGGCAACTCAGTCTTTCTGTGGTGAAACATTTGCAGCAGCTCTTTCTGCAGGTGCAACAACAGGTTATACTGTAAACTTGTATTCGCCTACAGGTGATCCAATTACAGGTAATAGTACTCTTGCATCGGGCATATATACAGTTACTCAGACAAATAACGGATGTGAAAGTGCAGCAGCTCCAATAACAGTTGTTGTAACGGCAATTCCTAATACTCCTGGCGGAGATGATTCACAGGAATTTGATGAAGGTGATACTGTAGCTGATCTTGAAGTTGAAACTACTGAAGGTGCAGAAATTAATTGGTATTTCTTAGATGATAATAACGAATGGTTTCCTATACCTTCAACGTCAGTATTGACAGATGGGTTTACTTATGGTGTTACTCAGTCTGTAGGTGATTGTGAAAGCGATAAACTTGCAATTACTGCGGATAATATACTTGGAAATAAGACTTTCGAATTGAAAAATATCAGAGTATATCCTAACCCTGCATCAGATGTTATCAATGTTAGAGGTAACGAAACATTGTCTGGAGTTACTATATTCAACTTGTTAGGCCAGGAAGTTATACGTCAGTCTGTAAATGCAGATACTGTACAAGTTACAGTTTCTTCACTTCCACAAGCAACATACATTATGCAGGTAAACGCTGTAAATGGTGGTACTGCAACATTTAAAATTGTAAAACAGTAACAAAGTAATAGTTTTTAGTTCATAGAGGGGTTCGGCTATTGGTTGCCGGCCCCTCTTTTTTTATATAATAATTTGCTTGTGTAGTACGTTTCAGTTTAAGGCATAAAAAAACCATTCGTTGCAACGAATGGTTTTTTTATGATTATAATTAAGGTTATTGCCCTTGTTGTTGTTTAAGTATCCTGATTTGCTTAAGCTTGTCTTTCCATGTTTTAAGCTCTTCTTTGTGGCGCTCTATGCTCTTTTGTACTTCTTTTACAAAAGGATTATCACCTTTAGCATTAGAGATGAACTGGATGTTGTTTTCAAGTTGGAAAATCTCTCCCTGAACTTCATCAATTTTACGCATGATGAAAAGCTGTTCATTTTCAAGTCTTCTTGTATCATCACCTTCAGAAAGCTGCTCTAACCTGTTGTTAAACCTAACCATGTCAGTTTCTTTCTTAGAAAGGCTAAGCTTGTCAAATAAAGCGTCTAGTATCTTATTGAATTTACCTTCAATGTGTCTTCTTGCTTGAGGTACTCTTCCTAAAGCTTTCCAGTTCTCGATGTGTTTCTTGATACCATCAAGATCTGTTTTATGGTCACCCGTAAGTTCAAATTCTTTCAGGCTTTCAAGATATTCTTTCTTTTTATCAAAAGCTTCAACTTCATCTTTGTTGGCTTCGTTACGCTGAGCGTGCAGCCTGTCAAAATAATGGTTGCATGCTGACTTGAAATCTTTCCATACAGCATCAGAATACTTTCTTGGTACGTGGCCAATAGTTTTCCACTCGTCCTGTATTTGTTTCATTATAGGTGTTGTAGCTGCAAAATCTTCACTTTCCTGTAATGATCTTGCTTTTTCTACAAGTGCCTGTTTTCTGTTAAGGTTATCCTGCTGATCTTTTTTAATGTCTTTGTAAAAAGAGTTCTTTACAGTATTAAAATTTCTTACAGCGGCTTTAAAAGCTGCCCAGGTATCCTCATTAACCTCTGCAGGTACTTTACCGGCTTTAAAGAATTGTTCTCTTAATGCTTCGATTTTATCAATCTGACCCTGCCACGCATTGTGTGCGGTTATTTTTTCTTCAGAAATAGCGTCGATCTGAGTTATAATCGCTTTTTTCTTAGCAAGGTTTTCTTCTTCCTGCTCTTTGCTTTTAGCAACCAGTCCTTCGCGTTTGTCATGAAGTTGTTTGGTAAGCTCGCTAAAGCGGTTCCATATCTCTTCACGGTGCTCTCTTGATACCGGGCCTATTTCTTCCTTCCAGATTTTGTGAAGTGCCTGAAGTTCACGGAATGCTTTATTGATGTCTTCTTCTTTTACAAGCTCTTCTACACGGGCAACAATCTTTTGTTTTTGCTCAAGATTATGCTTAAAGTCCATATCACGGGCTTCCCTGTCAAGGTGAAGGTGGTCATAAAAACGCTCAATATGAAAATGGAAGTTATTCCACACATGATTGTATTTATCACGCGGTATAGGACCTGCATTTTTCCAGCGCTCGCGAAGTTCGCTAACGTGCTTAAGCGCATCCTTCATGTTTTCGCTACCGTCAACAAGATTTTTAAGTTCTTCAATAATGGCTACTCTATTGTCTAAGTTTCCTTTAAGATCTGTCTGTAACTTTTTGAAATGTACATTCCTTCTGTCCCTGTATTGGTTATAAAGGGTGTCGAATTTGGCTTTAAGAGGGAAGTGGTATTCAAATTCTGAAGTATCACCATTATTTTCATGGCTGTGTTCGTCCTTTTTCTCCTCTATAAAGTGGTTATATTTAGAGTAAAACTCTTTGCGTATTTCTTCAATATGGTCTTTAACAGACATTACTTTTTCTACTTCGGTAAGCTTTTCAAGCTCAGCGGCAAGCTCTTCCATAGAAAGCTCTTCGTAGTTTTTCATAGGGATGTCATGACCTATAAGCGATTCATCTTCACCTTCTTCGGCGTTGCTCTCTTCAATAGATTCTACAGCCGAAAGTTGTTTTTCCGGTGAAGTCTCTGTATCGGTTACATCTTCATTTTCAGGCTCATCGGCTACTTTTGCGGCTTCCAGTATCTCTTTAGGGGCAAAAGGAAGCTGACCCTCAGTCTCGTGAACTAAAGGCGTTTCGCTGCTTTCAATGTTTTCTATATCAGCGGTGTAGTCGGTTTGCAGAGTGCCGTTTACTTCGTTTAATTGCTCTCCATCTGCTTCTTGCAGGTTATCATTCTTTTCTTCTAACATCATAAAAATGCTTAAGTTATTAATACTTTAATGCCGAAAGATACTAAAGCCAGTTTAAAATTCAAAGAAAAACATCAATTTCTAAATCTTTCAACAATATATTTCAATATAAATAACGATTTGTTAAAAATGGTGCATAATTATCGGTTCCAAATCTTCCAGGCCTTCTCTGCCTGATGTATCAGCATCTCATGTCCGTTAGATGTTGTGGCTCCATTTTGGGCAGCTCGTTTCATAAACTCAGTATCAGCGGGATTATATACAAGGTCAAAAGCTATGTGTTTGTCTGTAAAAAGAGAATAGTCAATGGGCGGGCATTCACCTATATTGGGAAATGTACCCAGTGGAGTAGTATTGATTATTATTTGGTAATCTTCAAAAACCTCTTTGTTGAGATCTTCATAAGCGTAAATTACATCGGTCGCTGTGCGGGAAACAAAGTCGTATTCAATAATCATTTTACGCAGTGCATAGGCAATAGCCTTAGATGCGCCACCTGTACCCAGTATAAGCGCTTTTTTATGATGGGGCAGGAGCAAAGGTTCTAAGGCTTTGCGGAAGCCATAATGATCGGTATTGTAGCCTTTTGTCCCTTTTTTTGAGATGACAATAGTATTCACCGCGCCAATGATCTGTGCTGTCTTTGAAATCTTATCCAATAACGGAATTACCTCCTCCTTATACGGAATGGTTACGTTAAGACCCTTGAGCCTTTTTGTATTTTCTATTATCTCGGGTAATTGCGATATGTGGTCAATATCAAAATTGGTATAGGTATAATCCTCAAGGCCTGCTTTTTCAAACTTCGCTTTAAAATAGCCGGCAGAGAACGAGTAACTTATATTGCGGCCTACAAGGCCAAAACGTTTTGGTTTCAAAGGTAATTAGTGTTATAAAATTGAGATTTATTAGTTAGAGATAAATACTGTAACAGGTGCACTTATATACCAATCTTTAAGGTCACCTTTAATTTTTTTAAAAAATTCAGGCTCTTTTAGAGCTAATTTCAGTAGAGCTTTTTTTAATGCTTGGCCAATACCATAACCAGGATCTTCTGTGACCTTAAGGTTACTAATACTGTTATCTTCATTTATTAAAAACGACAAATACACTTTGTATTTTCCCGATTTTAATTTATCTGAATTTTTAGGAAAACGAAAATATTTTAATATTTGACTATCTAGTTGAACCGTAGTATAGCTTCCTGTCAGCTCTCCGGTAATTGAGTCTTTGATAATATAAGTTTTTCCAACATTATTTTGTCCCAATATAATTATTGGTAGAAATAGTATAAATAATTGAAGGATGGTATTAAATTTCTTCATTCCATAAAAATAAAAAAACCTGATCAAGCAGTTGCTATGATCAGGTTAATATTATAAAATAAAATTATTTATTATTTTTTTTCGTGCTTTTTAATCGCATCCTGAACAATATCAGAATACCATATCGCAGGGAAATACTCTTCGATTAATGTATGGTGCTTAAAGCCCAAACGTAATCCATTGCTCAGGTGAAATACAGCTTTATCTTCTTCCTGTTGCATGAAATACAATCCTGCTAAGCGGTATTCAATCTCATACTCTTCAGGAAAATATTCTGAAGACTGTAGCAACGTACTGATCGCAGTGTCATATTCACCAAGCGTAACAAGTGTATCTGTCCAGAATAACCAGGTATCAAGCTGATAATCTCCAAACTCTACCGCTTTACGGTAACCTTCCTCAGCCTCTTCATGAAAGCTCAATGCTTTATTGATGATGGCATAACGTTTCCAGTACAGTTTGTTCTCGTTGTCTATACCAATTGCTTTGTTTACATAATAAAGGGCTTTTTGGTAATTTTTACGGCGAATATAAAAGTCTGTTATGGCTATCCATGCTTTATCAAGCAATGGATCTTCATGAACAGTTTTAAGGTAAAATTTAAGTGCCTGTTCAAAATTGCCTAAACGTTCATGGCATTTACCTACGCGCAAAAGGGCAAAAGAGGTAGGATCATCAAGTTCCATGGTTGCATTATAACCTTCAATAGCCTCTTCATAGCGTTTCAGTTTTTCAAGGGTTTTTGCTTTTTCAAGAAAAGCACCTAAGAAACTGTCATCTATAAGAGTGGCATAGTCAAAAGCACGCAATGCGCCTTCATAGTCTTTAATCGCATAGTACTGTCTGCCCAACTGATGCCAGGCTACTTCACTATACGGATTCTTGTCTATAAAGCCATTAAGGAAATCGATTGCTTCAAGATTCTGATCCAGAAAATCAAAGCAGTAAACTACATTATATAGGGCAGAATGGTCTTCGGTATCTTCATCAAGGCATTTGATAAAGTTATCTCTGGCCAGTTCTAAATTATCCATAAAAAGGTACTCCATACCAATCAAAGAATATACATCGGCAAAATCGTCAGTATATTTAAGGGCGGTTTGTAATAGTTCTACAGCTTTATCGTGCTGATCCCTTTTAGAGTAAATATTTGCTTTTTGTATATATATTTCTTCGTTAGTAGGCTCAATGGCGTATAGGTCATTTAATAATTTTTCGGCAATATCTAATTTATCATCAAAAACTAAAAGCTCTACTTGTACTAATTTTAAACCTGTTGACCTGGGATGTTGTTCCAGGCCTAATTTTAAGGCCTTCTTAGCTAAATTTATTTTTCCGGTGTCGAGGTAATGAAGAATAATGTCTTCAAACTCTTCGGAGTCAAAGAATAAAACCTTGTTGGTTTTCAACATCGATTCAAACTTTGATAAGGATAAACTGTAATCTTCTTCTTCGTGGCTCAAATTCATACTCCAAGTGTTTAAAATATCCTTATTAAAGTTACGAAATGTAAACCCTAAAAGGAAATAATTTAGATTTCTTTTGAACAATTTAATTAACAAATATTATTGTTAATTATTGTACTGTTCGGCAGAATCTCATTCATAACTTCAATAATAATGCCACATCCTTCTTCTATCTCCTCATTACTTATTGTAAGTGGGGGAGTTATTCTTATAGCCTTGCCTTCAAACAGCAGCCAAAATAAAATAAGACCTCTGTCCTGTGCGCGAAGTATCACTTTATTGGTGATTTCAGCATCAGGAGTCATGGCTGCGAGCATTAGTCCTTTGCCACGTACTTCTTCAATTAACGGGTGCACAAGCAGTTTTCTGAACAATTTTTCTTTTTCCAGTGCCTGCGCCATTATGTCAGTCTCCAGTAATTCCTGCAATGTTGCTAAGCAGGCAGCAGCAATTACAGGGTGTCCGCCAAAGGTTGTTATATGTCCCAATTTAGGATCATGGCTCAGCAAATCCATCATTTTATCATTAGCTGTAAAGGCACCAACCGGCATTCCGCCACCCATACCTTTACCCATAACAACTACGTCCGGTATAGCGTCATAATTTTCAAAACCAAATAATTTTCCGGTTCGTCCAAAGCCCGGCTGTATCTCATCCAGTATCATCATGGCACCAACTTCGTCGCAACGCTGTCTTACTTTTTTAAGAAAGTCGTTGTGCGGTTGTATAAATCCTGCGCCACCCTGAATTGTTTCAAGAACAATTCCTGCCGTTTTAGTAGTTATCTTTAGTAAGTCTTCCTCGTTGTTAAAGGTTATAAAATCTACATCAGGAATTAATGGGCGAAATATCTGTTTACGTTCCTCAAAGCCCATCACACTCATCGACCCCATAGTATTGCCATGATAGGCATTAAAGCAGGAGATAAGCTGACTTCTTCCGGTTACTCTTCTCGCCAACTTTAAAGCGCCTTCAATAGCTTCGGTTCCTGAGTTTACAAGGTAGGTCTTATTTAATTGAGGTGGCATGTTTTCAGCTAAAAGCTTACATAGCTGCACGGCTGGGTGCTGTGCATATTCACCATACACCATTACATGGCTGTATTTGTTCAGCTGGTCAATTATAGCCTTATTAACTCTTGGATGCTGATGTCCCAGCGTTACTGCTGAAACTCCTGCTTCAAAATCCAGGTATTTTTTATTGTTAGTGTCGTATATGTAAGAGCCTATTGCATGAGAAACTTCCATTCCTAACGGATAAGGAGAGGTTTGCGCCTGGTATTTTAAAAAATCGTTGATCATTTTCAGTACTTTAAAGAGACTCTTCGATTTCGCTCAAAATGGGATAACGATTGTCATTCCGACGAAAGAGGGATCTCTAATTTCATATCTCTATTCGCTCTTTACCTCCGGTTTAGGTTTCGGCTGAGGATTGTTTTTGTCGTAATCAATTGTCTGTTTAAGCGGTTCCATAGGGGTGTCTTCTACCTTTTTGTCTTTCGCGCTCTGGTTTACAATTTTATCATGTAATTCCTTCTCTTCGGGAGGAAATATATCGTCTTTCGTTTTAATTATCTCATCACCACGCCATATAAACCCTCTTAGTTTCCGTACGTTTTGTGGAAATTCAGAATCTGGGTAAGTATTGCTTTCGGTTCGCTTGTACATATAAACCGATGATATTTTATTATCTACTAATTCCATGTGTATACGGCTTCCAACTCCCTTATCTATGCCAAAGAGTTCAAGCTTGTCATACATGTAATAAATCTTCTCAGCATTACCTACGAGGTCTACAGTAGAGAGTTTGTTGTCTTTAAACTTACCATACAGATTCTTCCCTTTAAGTTGGTTGAAACCTGTACCAAGGGTGTCTTTCTGAATAATAAAGGCATTGTTTAACACTTTGAGCGAGTCTACCTGTTGCGTTTTGTTGTCAGATATTATATGGATTACATCGCCGGTAAGCTGGCTATCACCATTCCATACTACCGGCCGCTTAATAAGTTGTGTAAGTCCTATCTTTTCATTAGAATGTATAGAGTCGCACTTGCCACTCATATCTATTTTATAAAAACGCGCATTGTTATAGCCTCTTACAATTCTCTCCCCGGGCTTACCGGTAATTACCATTAGCTTGGCGTGCGTATATAAAGTATCTTTTTCCACCAGTGTCATTGCCACGGCATGTTTTGTCATTACGACCGAATCAGATTGTATGCGTCTGTAAATCTCTGCATAATGGCTTTTAGCAACATACTTGTTTATGGAGTCGGTTATCTTTACGTTATTCGTTGCCGACGAATAGTTCTTAGGTTTGTTGTAATACAAACTATCGCCTCTAATAACTCGCGTTCCATATTTTATATAGGAGTTGGTAAGCAAATGGGCAAGGTTCTTTTTAGTGTCATAAAACCCTTTTTCAGTGTAAATAAAATCGTCTTTACTGGTAATGGTCGTAGGACCAAAAACATAAGAATGACCGGAGTTAGTATAATAATCCAGATAATTAGATTTTAATACATATTGCGGATTTGTAAGTACAACTGCTGTCCTGAATTCGTATTTTTTTTGAGTAGCAATATACCTGCCTGATTTGCTCTTAAGGGTGTTTTGCCCGTTTACTATAGTTCCGTACGTATTGTAGTAGGCCTGCTGTATTGTTCTGTCAAAGTTAATGGTGTCTGTAGTAAGCTTCATTTCCGGTGAACGCATATTTACATCTCCGGTGGCAAAGGCAAATTTGCGGTTACCGTTGTATTCGGCATATTTACTGTCCATATATAGACTGTCACCCTGGTTCATCTTTACATTACCAAACAATTTTACATAGTTTTCTTTTGTAAAATAATAAGCCTTGTTACAGGTCATTTTTATGCCTTCATGTAATACAACAACATTACCAATAAATACAATAGCATCAGGAATTTCAGTCTGATTCTTATCAGTATAGTCGGCGTTTTGTATTATAACCGGTTTTTTTTGCTGAGCGTGTACAACCTGGCTCAACAGGGTAATAGATATAATAAAGAAAAGAAGCTTTTTCAATTTTTCAGAATTTGGAACAAATTTACGCAAAAACTATAACAATAGGTATGTTGGGTTTTATTGTAAGGTTAAAACATATCAACATAAAAAAAGCCGCTCTTTCAAGCGGCTTCTGATTATTTCATTATTGTCTGAGTCCTGTCCGGGCCTACCGATACTACTTTGATAGGCACTTCAACTTCTTTTTCGATAAATTCGATATATTCTTTAAGTTCAGCAGGAAGCTGATCATAGCTTGTCATTCCTGTTAGGTCTGCAGCCCATCCTTTTTTCTCAACAAATACAGGTGTTACATTTTCCGGTTCAATGTTGTATGGAAGGTGGTTTATTTCCTGGCCTTTATATTTATAAGCAGTACATACTTTTAGGGTATCAAAGCCCGAAAGTACATCGCCTTTCATCATGTAAAGGGCTGTAACACCATTTACCTGTACTGCATATTTAAGTGCAACAAGGTCAAGCCATCCGCAACGTCTTGCACGGCCTGTAACCGAACCAAATTCGTTACCTACGCGTGCCATAGTAGCACCATCTTCATCAAATAATTCAGTAGGGAAGGGGCCACTACCTACACGTGTAGTGTATGCTTTAAAAATTCCGAATACATCTTTAACCCTGTTTGGTGCTATACCAAGACCTGTACAGGCTCCTGCAGCAGTAGTGTTAGATGATGTAACAAATGGATATGTTCCAAAATCGATATCAAGAAGAGAGCCCTGAGCACCTTCAGCAAGAATCGTTTTTCCTGCTTTCATTGCCTGGTTAAGGTATTCTTCGCTATCAATAAATGTAAGTTTTTTAAGTTCTTCAACAGCAGCAAAGAATTCTGCTTCAAGCTCTTCAAGGTCATACTCAAGTTCTACATTGTAGAAGTCTATCATAGCCTGGTGTTTGTCTGCAAGGTGACGGTAAAGCTCTTCAAAGTTTTCAAGTTCAATATCACCTACACGAAGACCGTTCCTGCCGGTTTTGTCCATGTAAGTAGGACCGATACCTTTTAGGGTAGACCCGATTTTTGCCTTTCCTTTAGAAGCTTCAGAAGCTGCATCTAAAAGGCGGTGAGTAGGTAATATAAGGTGAGCTTTTCTTGAAATAAGAAGGCGTGACTGAATATCAATATTGAATTTTTCAAGTCCTTCAATCTCTTTCTGAAAAACAACAGGATCCATTACTACACCATTACCGATGATATTAATTGAGTTTTTATGAAATATACCTGATGGTATAGTTCTTAAAACGTGTTTAATTCCGTCAAACTCCAGTGTGTGGCCCGCATTTGGTCCACCCTGAAAACGGGCAATAATATCATATTTAGAGGTGAGTACGTCAACGATCTTTCCTTTGCCTTCGTCGCCCCACTGTAATCCAAGCAGCAAATCTACGGTCATTCCTATTTATTTGTTTGTTATATTGAAATAATTGTTTTCCGGATAATCATAAAAATAAAAACCAATCCTTTTCAGGGTTGGTTTCTCGTTTCTTTAAAACGGGCCCTTATTAATTTTCTGCAACAGGCTGTTCAGCGATAGGCTCTTGCTCTGCAACAGGCTGTTTTTTATGACCGTAAAGATATAAAGAATGGTTATGAATTTCAATACCAAATATTTCTTCTATCGTTTTTTTGATAGATTGTATCCTTGGATCGCAAAACTCTATAACTTCTCCTGTATCTGTCATTATAATATGGTCATGCTGTTTGTCAAAGTACGATTTCTCGTAGTGGCTCTGGTTCTGGCCAAACTGGTGCCTTCTTACCAGGCCGCATTCTAACAGCAACTCTATCGTATTGTACAGTGTAGCACGGCTAACACGATAGTTTTTATTTTTCATTTTGATATACAGCGATTCAATGTCAAAATGTTCCGTGGCTTCATAAATTTCCTGAAGTATAGCATAGCGTTCAGGTGTTTTCCTGTGGCCTTTGTCTTCTAGGAACTTCGTAAAAACATTTTTTACAATGTCCTGGTTTTTATTATTTTCCATGGTTTTTGTATCGATGGTGCAAAGATAATCTAAATTTCGTTAAGTGAAAGCATTAAGGCTAATTGTTATGAATCCTTGTTACTTTATCTATGCCTTCGATTTTTTTAATGTTATCAATAAGTTTTTTTAGAATGGTATTATTTTGTACCACCACCGTTACCTGACCATTAAAAATACCTGCATTACCGCTAAGGGAAATGCTTTGTATATTAACGTGCATGTTGCTGGATATTACTTTGGTAAGCTCATTGGTAAGCCCAAGTATATCCATACCTGTTATTTTTAATGTAGCCTTAAATTCTTCCTGCGATGAGTCGATCCATTTGGCAGGCATAATTCGGTAGGCATAATTGCTTTGTAGCCTTATGGCATTAGGGCAGTCTTTTTTGTGGACTTTTATACCCTCATTTATAGTTATAAACCCAAAAACATCATCTCCCGGTATTGGATTACAACAGCTAGATAATTTATAGTCCAGTTTATCTTCATTTTTACCAAAAACAAGCAGGTCATAATTGCGGCTTATTTCTTCTCTATGCAATTGCTCATGCGGAACTGCACTTGGCGAACGCTTAATTTTGTTCTTAAAGAAGTTCATAAACGTATTGCTCTTAAGGGCTGCATAGTCCTTAAGCTGCTGATTGTCTATAGTACCTACACCTACACGGTAAAACAGGTCAAGACTCGTTTTAAGCTTAAAATAATTTACCAATTCGTTTATGGTAGTCTCGCTAAGGGTAATTTTCAGATGGCGAAGCTTACGCGTAAGCAATTCCCTTCCATCGTCAGCAATTTTTTTGGTACTCTCGTTGAGTACGTTTTTTATTTTGTTCTTGGCACGTGCCGTTGTAACATATTCTAACCAGTGAGGATTCGGTTTTTGATTGGCAGAAGTTATTACCTCTACCTGATCACCACTATTCAATACATGATTTAGCGGAACCAGTTTTCCGTTTACTCTTGTCCCCCTTGTTTTAACACCAATTTCTGAATGTATACTAAAAGCAAAATCCAAAGATGTAGCTCCTTTAGGAAGCGATTTTATTTCGCCTTTCGGTGTAAATACATAAATTTCTTTAGCGTAAAGGTTCAGTTTAAAATCTTCAACAAAATCTACAGCATTACCCGATGTGTTTTCTAAAGCTTCTTTTAAAAGGTTAAGCCAGGTTTCAAGTCCATGTTCTTCGGTAGCGCCACCCTGTTTGTATTTGTAGTGTGCAGCATATCCTTTTTCAGCCACCTCGTCCATACGTTCACTACGCACCTGTATTTCTACCCATCGCCCTTTAGGCCCCATAACGGTAATGTGCAACGCCTCATATCCGGTAGACTTTGGCGATGATATCCAATCCCTAAGCCTGCTTGGGCTTGGACGGTAATGATCGGTTACTATTGAATATATTTTCCAGGCAACAAATTTTTCTTCGTGCTGGTCTGATTTGTAGATAATACGCAGTGCAAACTTGTCATACACCTCGTCAAAAGTAACACCCTGAGCCAGCATTTTCCTGCGGATGGAGTATATA
>Ga0157370_10001973_pt1 | contig 25226 bp, 17 predicted proteins | sample C35metaG_FD_113463 | JGI IMG/M metagenome (GOLD analysis project Ga0157370, IMG submission 113463) | Corn rhizosphere microbial communities from Kellogg Biological Station, Michigan, USA - C3-5 metaG | ecosystem: Host-associated > Plants > Roots > Rhizosphere > Soil | place: USA: Michigan...
ACGTGCGGTACAAAATCTGTACACGAATCCGATGGTCGTCGTCTAAACTATTGAAACAAAAAGCTGGCTCCCCGGCATGGATTCGAACCACATTATTGACAGGTTTTGGAGGTTCCGTAATTTATTCATTTCACAAAGTCAGTGAAGTCGTCAAAAGCATCAAAAACAGGAACCCTGTACAAAATCGGTACGACGCTCTCAGTGTATCTTCTGCGTCCTCCTCGTCACACTCCGCCCTCCATTTTGGCGGCTCTGCTTCCAGGCTGTCATGTTCTACACGCTGGTGAGGGCCGCTTAGAAACCCGAACGAATCAAGGCCGAGTTACACGCGTACGCGGCTCCAATTCCGCTTCCAGGTTTGTGTTCTCAAAAATCCTCGATGCGACCGCCGAAGAAGCTCTATTCCACTATCAGAAGTGCGGAGCATTCTGGAAGACGAAAGTGGTACAGTGCGGGATTATGAGACGAGCCGTTTGTGTAGTGTGCCTCTTGGTGCGCGGTACCATGCTGGCGAACGATGGCTCAGCGCAGTCCACACCCGCGGGTGGAATCCAGCTCGTCCGTGAAGCTCGTATCTCAATGGAAAAGGAGCGCCTGGCGATCAGCAGAGATCTCATCACAGTCGAGTATGAGTTCCTCAATACAACAAGCCAGGACATCGCAACTGAGGTCGCGTTTCCGGTTCCCGAATACGACATTCATTCGATGTTCACTGCTGGACCCTCTGATCTAGAACGCTGGCATGTGTGGGTCGAAAACAAGGAACTAAAATACCAGACTGAAACGAAAGCCTTCTTGAACGGGGCCGATGTCACCAGTGTGCTTCGCTCCTTGTCGATTGACATCGGTTCTTTTGGGCACTGGGACGCCGACGTGAACGGCAGGGTTACAGGAGAGGTCAGTCGCCTTCCTAAGCGTCGGCAAGAAGAACTCGTGCGGGCTGGTCTTCTGAAAGACGATCTCCCGCTCTGGAGTGTGCGGAAGACATACCATTGGCAACAACTTTTCCCGGCAAATAAAACCCTCCACGTCAGACACGAATACAAACCAGAATTAGGCCTTGAACACTTGGATGAAGATAACCTGCGCGGGAAGAAGGCGGAAGATTTTGTGAAGCTGGCTGATGTATGCGTGGACCCGCCCGTTCGGATGGCCTTGATAGCGGCGGTGCCCAACGATAATGGCTTCGCCGAAGGGTACGTCGAAGGGGAATGGGTTGACTACATCCTAACCACCGCAAACACTTGGAAAACGCCCATCAAGGAGTTCGAACTCTTGATTGAGCGACCAAAGCCCAAAGGGCACGAGCACTACCTAGTCAGCCTGTGCTGGGAGGGCAAAGTCGGGAAGCGCGGTGTCGATACATTCGCGGCCAGGGCTACGAATTTCACGCCCAAGCACGAGCTTCGGGTGATGTTCTTCCAGATTGGGAAGTAACGGTCCCCGATCGACGCAATTGCGATGGAGCATTACCTGACCTGATGCAGGTATGCGCGGATCCCACGAGCGATTGCGCCGCTGCGGAGAGCATCTAATTTTCGAGGATATGCAAGGACGGAGCTTGAACGATCCGACGTTCTTGGCCAGGTCGTTCTCGGATGGATTCGATTTTCGAATCCATGCTCAGTGCTCTCATTCAACGGCATCAGTGAGTCCGGACTGCGCGCTATCGACGTGCGGTACAAAATCTGTACACGGATCCGATGATTGCCTTCTAAACTACTGAAATGAAAGAGTGGCTCCCCGGCATGGATTCGAACCACAGTCTTGACAGCTTTCGGAGAGTCCGTAATTTACTGATTCCACAAAGTTACTAAAATCGTCAAAAGTGTAAAAAGCGACCACCTTGTACAAAATCGGTACATTCGATTTTCAGACAGCGACCCCCTTCGGGTTGTTAGCCTTGAAGAATGCAAGTGGATCTTACGAGGCCAGCCGCACTGCGATGGGACCTCTCTCGCGTTGAGGAAGCTGCAGCGCGCGAACTGTTGGCGGTATATCAGCGCGACCTCGGATTGCCAGCGCCACTCGTGGCAGAGCTCTCCCGCCCGGCGGTACGCGCTGACTATTGGGATGAGATGCAGGGCATAGCATCCAGAGCCAGCGTCTCGATCGAAGAAGTGGTCTGCGGAAATCTCTACTATGATGCTCTCAAGGCCGTACTCGTGGGTTGCACTGCCTTTGCGGTCGATACACCCACCGGGCCACTCCACGCAAGAAACCTCGACTGGTGGAGCGAAGATGATTCTCTTCGCAGGCACACGACCCAAACCAAATTCGACGGCGCGCGGGAGGGCGAATTCATCACGGTCGGTTGGCCCGGTTTTGTAGGCGCGTTTTCTGGCGTCGCGCCGAACCGTTTCGCGATCACGCTCAACGCAGTGATAAGCGATGAACCTCTCCAGATGGCAGCGCCGGTGGTGTTCGCCCTGCGGCAAGTGCTCGAGGAGGCCGCGAGCTTTGAAGCCGCCTTGCAAATTCTACGGACAATACCTCTGGCATCTGATTCGCTATTGTTGCTTACCGGAGTCCGCCAAGGGGAGATGGCGGTGATAGAGCGGACGCCGACCCGCGCCGAAGTGCGGTTCGCGGAGAATGGCCGCCTCTTCGTGACCAACGACTACAGAAAAATGCAGACTGGGTTGCGCGACTTTGAATCCGAGTTGCACGCGACCGCGTGCAGACGTTACGACCGAATATCGGAATTGGTCGCGTCGCGCATTCCGAGGGACCCGGAAGAGTGCCTCAACTATCTCAACGATCCGGCTGTGCGGATGGGTATAACCGTTCAACAGATGGTTTTCCATGCAGCCACGGGGCTGTGCCGAGTGCAATAGTTCCCGGCATGGATTTCAACCTTCGAATCCATGCCCTAGGTTTTGCGTTCAGCCGATACAACCAGTTCCGAAGGGCTGACCAGACGTTGCGTACGAACCTTCTGTACAAAATCCGTACAAAAACATAGCAGTCGACTTCTAAATTATTGAATCCAAAGGATGGCTCCCCGGCATGGATTCGAACCACGATTCACGGCTCCAAAGGCCGCTGTCCTACCATTAGACGACCGGGGAATAACAGTGGGGTCTATTGCTAGCCATTTTAACATGACCGCGCGCGCCGTCCGCCATGCGTTGGGCAGCCGGGCAAGCAAGGCGCCCGCTAAGGCTCATCGCGCCACCGCGGCAGCGCCTTATATATTTCCGCCCGCTTCTTGCTTGATCAAAGCCCCGACGAGCAGAGTCAGCATGGCCGCCGTTGATTTGACCAGTGCTGCCACGGCAGGGATTCGTAGCTCGAATCAGGAGTCGGTTGGCCTCACAGAGGGGTTCGAAACCTCCGAATTGTCAATCTGGTTTTTCCCTCACCGTCGTCGCTCCATCGATTGCAAAAGACTTAGTGTTACCAGTACGGCATATTCAGTATTTCCTTGATTTCTCTTGAGTTTGACAGATACATCGTTAAAGTCCGATCAGATGCTGGTCTCGAGTTGGACGCAAACCGGATCGTACACCAACGTATCCATCAGCGCCGTACTTGCGAGCGGCGAACCTATCAGCGTCTATCTCACCAACCAGATCGGACCTGGTACGACAGTCGCGAATGAGATCGCGTCCACGTCGATTTCTCCCAAAGGCTCCCCACAAACTGAGACGCACTTTAGGGGCTCTCGTTGGGAGCGGGCAGCTATTACCTGGTCCTTGCGGCTCCCACCACGATTTGCCGCGATAAGCACCATTTCGCGCCCTGGCGGCGCTCCTGTCCCTGACTGACATGCATTTACTGCCAGACGCCCGAACGTAGTTCCGGCGTTTTGCAGCGGCGGGCTTCAGCCCTTTTACTGGATTGCATTAGATCTCAGAGCAATATCGGACCCTTGAGGTGACTTGGGCTCTAGGGATGGGACAACAGCACTAACAAATAAACGGCCCCGGCAGCCATAGTGCTCATTCCCGCGCCTACCATCGTGATGATAAGCGCCATGACAAGGCGTTCCGATTTTGGATAGTGCATAGCAGTCGCTCCGAGGAAGCAGTCAGGATGCGGGCACCGGTCTGATCTTGGATATTTCGGTGGACGGAAAGGCAACCTCCGGAATCCCAAATAACCCGGGATCAGGGTTATCGCTAGGAAGACTCGAGCCGTAATACAACATCGCAAATCCTACAGCACCTTGCTCGTTGCAGATTCAGTGCCAACTTTGAAAGGTCCGTATTTTCAGCGTCTGAGTGAAGTTCTCAAGCAAGAACTGCAGTTACAGCTGCAGTTCTTGTGGAGAAAGCAGAAGCCTCAGAGGTTCAAAACCTTTGCACTTGAAGCCCATTTGGATCGAATGATCAGATGCCGGGGAATCACCCACGAGCGAACGAATGAGAAACAGCACGTGCCGTTGGACCGTCTCTATATTTGGATGGTTTATATGAACCGTCCATCAAGCCGATGTTCCCGACAGGAGGGCTTGCGTTCTCGCTGACGGACAGGCCGGCCGTTTCAGAGGCAAGACCCGTGCATACTCTTCGCCCGCAGGCCAGGGTGGACAACGCCGAAGTGCTGCGGAGAACGGAACTGTTCTCCTCTCTGCCTGAAGATGTTGTGAATAAAGTCGCAGCGCTGGCAGCCGTAAGGCGGCTTGGCCGGGGCGAAATGCTTTACTCGGAACACGAGGAGGCGAGGGAACTTTTTATCGTCGCCGAGGGGGAGCTTCGCTCGATTCGCGAGGTGTTCGACGGGCGCGAGCAGGTCTTATCCACGGAGCGCTCGGGGGCAACACTTTCCGAAGCATCAGTTTTTGGTGGCGGACAGTACTTCAGCACGGTACTTGCGGAGACCCCCTCAGTGGTGTTGTCCATCCACCATCACGAAATCCGGCAGATCTGCGATGAACATCCGGAATTGCTCTGGAAGGTTGCGAAAGTACTCAGCAGCCGCGTTCGCCTGTACGCTGAACTGATCGAGTCTCTCGCGCTGCGGAACGTGGACCAGCGCCTAGCCCTATTCCTGCTCGGGTTCCTGGACGATCGCGCCGTTGATACTCGTGCCGCAGTTGAATTTGAGCTTCCTCTCACTCGTTCTGAAATCGCGACGCGGATTGGATCGGTGCGCGAAGTGGTGTCCCGTTCCCTGTCCCACCTCCACGAAATCAAACTGATCGATCTGCGGGGCAAACGGTTGGTGATGGTTCCCGACGTACAGGCTTTACGGGAGTTTGCCGGCGCGATCCACGGCATTCGTCCCTTGACTTCGCTGGCACTTAAGTGACGGAAGTCACGCGCCGCGCTGCCGGCTGAGTTTGCACCGCGAAATGCTTGCCAGACGTGATATTTATCACCGACTGTTCGCGTTCACGATTGCATAATTTAAGTGGAGGTGAATCAGAAATGACTACAGTGAAAACCGCCAGCGGCATAAACGTATTGGCGGGAATCTGGCTATTCGTGTCGGCTTGGGTATATGGCGCGTACACGCTGCAAAACGCGTGGAATAACTGGATCGTGGGCGCGCTTATCGTGATCCTCGCGGCGATCCGGCTTTCTGACCCCATGAAAACAATTTGGGCCACTTGGATTAACTGCGCTCTCGGAATCTGGACGTTCGCGTCGCCATGGATCTACGGGTACCACGGAAGTACCGACCGCTCTATTAACAGCATGGTGGTCGGCGTGGTGGTGTTCGTGCTCGCAATCATTAGCGCCACGGCGATGCCGCACACAACAGGAGCGGGTCCCAGTCAAGAAATGCATGCCCGGTAACCTTTGATAAATCGGCCTCGCGGACGAGCCGACTGTGAACCGCGAGGCCAAAAATAATAGATGGCTTTTAAGAAAGGAGAACTAAAATTATGAAGAGCCTTGTGGCATTATCGGTGATTGCGCTGGGAACGGCGCTTGCACCGCGCGTTGCCGCGGACGCGGCGAACCAGCTTACGAGATTTACCTTCAGCGGTCCGGTGGAAATTCCGGGACAAGTACTTTCGGCGGGCACATACGAGTTTAAAATACTCGATCTCAAAGCCCCCAACATTGTCCAAATCATGAATCAGGACGGGACGAAGGTCTATGCGACACTGCTTGCGATTCCGGATTACCGTCTGAAACCGACGGGGAAAAGTGTGATCAATTTCAGCGAGCGGGCGGTGACTTCGCCGGAAGCCGTGCGTGCCTGGTTCTACCCTGGTGACAACTATGGCCACGAATTCGTGTATCCAAAGCCGCGCGCCGTGCAACTCGCGAAACTGACCGGGCAGTCCGTGCCCTCGATGCCATCCAATCTGGAGGCCAATACCAGATCATCCGCGAAATCGATTCAGGATCCGCAGATCCGGGATTTAAGGAACGCACCCATCAAGGCGGAGAAACCCTCGGGAGAGGAAGTGGAAGCGGCAACGATTTTCGCGCCGCCTCCTAAATTCGAAGCCAAGACCCGGCGCTCGAAGGAAGTGGGAGATCTGCTCGATGCGACCAACGAAGCCCGAGTCGCAGTGCAGGCCGACAATATAGAGGATGCTCAGTTCCACATCGATCACGCCATAGAGAACGCCAATATGATTCTGAACGACTCTCCGCACCAGCGGTACGCGCAACTCTATGATGAACTCGACCGCTACTCCGTGCTCGGCCCGATTATGACGCAGCGCAACAGCAACAACGGCCAGAATTCCAACCGCCAAACTTCCGACGCAAGCCATATTGCCACCGCAGCGCACACCACAGTCCGCAATGTGGAAGGGCAATATACTAGCGTCGCTTTGGACGTTCAAGCGGCCAAAAACCATCTGAATACGGCAAGGCAGGCACTTCAACAGGGCAATTTTCAAGGTGCCGACGAAGCGCTGCAAGCCGTACAGGACAGTGTCGTAGTCACGACAGTGGCGGCCGATCTGCCGCTTTTACGCGCGCGTGAAAATCTGGCGCTCGCTCGGGAAAGCGCCGAGGACGGACATTTCGGGGAAACCCAGGCGGCGTTGAAGGCCGCATCCCGCGCCCTTGCGAACTACGCGGCTAATTCGGGCCCGCACGCGAACGACGCCCGTACGATACGATCTCAAATCGTGAACTTCAATCAATCGCTGCAACAGAACCACACGGATGCGGTCTCCAAGATCGATCAGTGGTGGGATCAAACAGCAGACTGGATGATGTCGGGGAAGGAAAGCCGTAGCTAGCAACTTCGGATCTTTGATCGAAAGGCCTCGCCGTTCGCACACCCGTTGCCGCTGATGGCCGGGCGGCTGCCGGCGAGGCCTTTTCGTATCTGATCGAGATCTTGAGATCAATCGCCACGCAAGCCGTGGATGGTTCTGATTGGCATTAGCCACGCTGGTCAGCATCATGGCCGCCGGGGATGCGCGCCAGTTTGCTATGATTTTGCACGACAAAATCTAGATCCTTCGGTTGGATGTTCTGATCAAAGAGTTCGGCTAACTTGGCAAGATCTCCGCCGGCAACTAGCTGGCAAAATACATCCACGAGATTCGGATCAAACTGTTTTCCGCTTTCCTGGCGAATACAATCGATGGCTACTTCGAGGCTCTCTGCCTTCTTATAGGGCCGGTCGTGCGTAATCACATCGAAAACGTCTGCCACGCTTACGATCCGTGCCTCCAGAGGAATGGCGTCGCCGGACATATGGTGGTAACCATTACCATCCCAGCGTTCGTGGTGATAGAGCGCGATCCGTTCAGCCATCTGAAGAATCGCAAAGTTACTTCCCGAGAGAATGATGCGGCCGATTTCGGTGTGCCTCTTGATCTGAAGGTATTCTGCGTCGGTGAGTTTGGTCGGTTTTAGCAACACTCCGTCGGGAATGCCGATCTTGCCGACATCATGCAGAGGGGCGGACAAGCGGATCAATTCAATCTGCTCCGCCGGCAATCCGACGGCGCGTGCCAGGACAGCCGCCAAACTACCCACGCGTTGTGTGTGCTGTCCGGTGCAGTCGTCGCGATACTCGGCGGCCAAGGCAAGGCGCTGAAGAATTTCCAATTGTGCCAGTTCGAGATCCCGCGTGCGCTCCGAGACTCTCTCCTCAAGCGTTGCATTTTGATTTTGCAGCTCCACATTGAGCCACCGCGTCTCCAACAAATTATAGATCCGCAGTAATGTTTCTTCGACGTCAAACGGCTTAGTCAGAAAATCCTTGGCGCCTAAGGAAAGGGCCGTCTGCTTCGCCTTTCTCGAATTGTCGGCGGTCAAGATCAGAATCGGCACAAAAGCGCCCATGGGAATTCGCGACCGTAACTGCTTCAAGAGCGCGAATCCATCCACGAATGGCATTTGCAGATCCAGCGCGACCAGATCCGGTTGAAACTCGGAGAAGATGCTCAGGACTCTGCGGGAATCGGTAATTCCCTCCAATCGCGAATAGCCAGCTTTCTTGAGGATGCGTTCCAGAAGCCGCACGTTCTCGGTCTGGTCATCAACGATGAGAATTCTGCTGCTTAAGATGATCTCTTTGTTCATACTCTATCGCTCTGCCAAGCCGCGGGGAGGAGTTAGAGCTCTCTCCGATATAGGGATCGACCCTTCAGGGCAATTACCTTATACACCCTAGGCGGGAGCTTCTGTTTTTGACGCAGTTATTTACCTGACTCAGCCAGGTTCACGCTGCGAGATGAAAGATTCGAGGTGAAAGTCTTGTCGAATAAGCCCAATATCGAGGCAATGTCCAGTGGTTTGGTTAAATAAGATTGGGCGCCTGCAGCAAGAAGCCGATCAATCTGTCCAGAAGTCGCATCCGCGCTTACGATGACCACGGGAATCCCGGCGGTCTCCGGATCGTTTTTCAAGCGATCTAGAATCTCTTGCCCGGAAACATCAGGCAAATGCAAATCTAGGAGGATTAGATCAGGAGAATGCTTGCCCGCCATTTCCAGTCCCGTCCGTCCCCGCTCGGCTCCAATGAGCCGCAACTCCCTTCGGTGGGCGACAATGCGTTCCATCAGTCTGAAGTTGGCCCGATTGTCTTCCACATATAGGATTGTGCGGTGTCGGGAATACACCGCGCGTGGCTCCGCATAGGGTTCGTCAACCGCAGCGGCCAAAGCATCTTCGGGACGATCCGCTGCGTTGAGCTCGATCCAGAATGTGCTACCGTGGCCGATTTTGCTGTCGACTCCGATGCGCCCCCCCATGGCTTCCATTAGCCCTCGGGAGAGCGCCAGGCCAAGACCGGTGCCCTCAATTTCCAGAGTTTCGTCGCCGACGCGCTCGAAAGGCTGGAAGAGCCTCTCCTGATGTTGTTCGGAAATTCCGTGACCGGCGTCCGTAATAGAAATGCGAAACACACCGCCGTCTCGTGCCTCGCCAGATATGTCCACGCGGCCGCTTTCCACATTGTATTTCACGGCATTAGAAAGCAAGTTGAGAAATACCTGCCGGAGTCTCTGTTGGTCCGCCTTCACGTGCCTTTCAATGTCGAGCGTCGGGTCGCATCTGACCACGATGTTTCGTTGTTGAGCGATCGGGCGAACGAAAGCCAAGGCTTCTTGAATGACCTCCTGGAGATGGATTGGCTCGGCGGACAATGAGAGTCGTCCGGCCTCGATTCGAGCAAGATCGAGAACTTCGTTGATCAGGCTGAGCAAGTGCTGGCCTCCCTTCATAATGTGGGCCAGAGAGTCCTGTTGTTCGGCGGTAAGAGCGTCCATTTCCAAAACTTGGGCAAATCCGAGAATGGAATTGAGCGGAGTACGCAACTCATGGCTCATCCGCGACAGAAACTCGCTTTTAGCATGATTCGCCCGCTCGGCTTCGTCCTTGGCTTTCCGCAGCAGGTCCGCGGAGCGCTTCGCCGCGGTGATATCGCGTATTACGGCAACACCGCCTTTTGTGTTTCCGCTGTCGTCTTTCAGCGGTCTTCCATTGACACTAACGAATACGCCTTCCGGCCGGAAACTATTGCGGACATAGAGCTCAGTCGCATCGACAATTTCTCCTTGCAGAGCCTTGGCAAGCGGCAACTCGCTATAGGAATAGGGTTCCATCGTGTCCGGACTATAAATGCCGTAGGTGTTGCTCCATTGCGTTTGAGGCACGTCCGCCGGCGGCCCCACCATTTGCCTGGCGGCAGGATTTAGCAACACCATCTTGCCGCTCTCGTCCGCCACTATGACGCCGTCCCCCATGCTATCGAGGATCGACTGGAGAATCTTCGTCTGCTGGCGTAACACCGTTTCGGACTGCGCCAAGGCTTCCTGCTGCCGCGCTACCGTTTCCGCCGCCGCTTTCTGTTCGACGACTTTCTGGGCATGCGCCGCAGCCTTGAAAACTGTGACCTTAAGCTCAGCAGGTTCCCAGGGCTTGGGAACATAGGTAAAGATTTGACCGTGGTTCACGGCCCGGATCAGCGCATTGATGTCCGCATAACCGGTCACGAGAATTCTAGTGGCGTCAGATATCTCCTGCGCCCTTGCCAGGAACTGATCGCCGGTTAGACCCGGCATGCGTTGGTCGGCGAGAATTACCGCAAACTTCGCGGTGCGCAGGAGCTGTAACGCCTCTTCTCCGTTACCACTTGCGATCACCTCGAAGTTTTCTTCGAGGAGATCCCGGAGGGACTCCAAGATGCGCGGCTCATCATCCACCACTAGAATGGTGGGTCTGATCGCGCTGCACGTCATGCGCTCACCTCATCTTCAAAAGATATTGGAATCCGTAAAATGAACTCCGTGCCTTTTCCTATTTGACTTGAAAACTCTATTGAACCGTGATGAGCCTGGATGATTCCGTAAGAGATCGCCAAACCCAGGCCTGTGCCCTGTCCGACCGGCTTAGTGGTGAAGAAGGGCTCAAATACTTTTTCCCGAATGGTGTCGGGAATACCTCTCCCGGTGTCGCGAACCGCAATCACAAAGTGTCCATCCTGTAAGTTCGTAGCGAGAGAGATCGTTCCGGTGTCGTCGATCGAATCAACTGCATTCCCAATCACGTTCATGAGAACTTGATTGAGCTCCCCGGCAAGGCACGTCAAATCGCCAGCTGCGTTATAGGACCGTTCCACTTCGATTCTGTTTTCCATCTTGTGCTGGAGAAATAATAAAACGGACTCGATGCTTTCGTGAACGTCGATGGTCTTGATCTGGCCCTCGTCCAACCGTGAAAAGGTCCGCAGTTTGGAAACCAGGTTTCCGACACGGTCGGCGCCTTCCCGCATGTGGTCGACTCGTGTACGCATCTTATTGATCGCAGGCAGTGTAACAGCATGCCCGTGCGGCACTTCCGCGGCCAGCTTGGTTAACTGTTCTTGGACCACGAAAATGTTATTGATTACGAACGCCAGCGGGTTATTGATTTCGTGAGCAATGCCCGCAACGAACTGGCCCAGTGAAGCCATTTTCGCGGAATGCACCAGCTGCCCTTGTGTCTGTCTGAGCCTCTGATTCGTTTGAGCCAACTCTCCGGCGAGACTCATTGTTTCTCGAACCTGCTGTTCCAGGGAAACGTTCTGTTCTTTCAACTGCCGGTGCAGCCGCCGGGTTTGCAACAGGTTCTTAACTCTTAACTCCACCTCGGTATGGTTCAAAGGCTTGGACAAGAAGTCGCTCGCACCATGCGAGAGGGCTCTTTCCTTGGCCTGCGAAGATCCATCTCCGGTCAGGACCAGTACGGGAAGATAATCATCCTTGGGAATCAGCATATCGAGCTGATCTAAGACCGCCAGGCCGTCCAGATGGGGCATGTGAAGATCCAATAGGATTAGGTCCGGGCTGAACTGGCTAAAAGTTGGAACGACATCACGCGGGTCATTGAGGCACCTGACGTTGTCGCACCCGGCAAATTCCAGCACCGCCGTCAAGGCTTTCAGATTGGCACTCTGGTCGTCAACGATTAGGATTCTGGAATCCTTAAGGTTCGCGAATCTCAACTCCCAGTCCTTTCTTGCAAGTCGTAGAGGCGCCCTTCTCGGAAGCCAACGGGTGATCATCGGCCCGTTTCCGTAAGACCTTTATAGTTAGCGGCATTGTCCGGGAATATCGCCTTCATTACCGGCTATAGTTTCCTGAAAGAGCCGCCGATTATTGTACCGGTGCGCCTATCGTCCTGCCGGATGCGACTAGCGAGCCATTGATGGCCAAAAGGAGAACTCAGTGGTCCGCTTGTTATCGGCTTTCTTCGCCTTCTACCTGGTGGTGACCGCGGGTCTGGCGCAAACCTCGGGCGGATTATTTCGAGGCGAGGTGCGTGATGCCTCAGGGGCGGTAGTTCCTCAAACCAAGCTTGTGATTCGATCGCTGGACAGCGGTACGGAGACTGTTTCCGAATCAAACGGGGAAGGACTCTACATCACCCACGTTTTGATTCCCGGCTCCTACTCTCTGAGTGCGCTGAAACCTGGCTTCAAGGTAGAAGTGTTTGGCCCGGTCCTGCTGCAAGTGAACCAAACCGTCCGTGTTGATTTCACGTTGAGCCTTGGCGTCACCAGCGAGTCTGTCCGGGTGGAGGCCGACGGGACGCAGTTGCTATCGACGGAAAGTTCGGAGGTTTCTCAAATCGTCGCGAAACAGCAGGTCGCCGAGATCCCGCTGAACGGCCGCAACTGGCAACAACTTATCGCTCTCAGCGCCGGCGTGAATCCCGGCGCACCTTCCGAAAGCGGTTCGCCAAACCCAGTCAATATTAACGGCCAGCGTAGCAAAGCAAATCTATTCCTGCTCGACGGAATTTCAATCACATCTTCGGCGCAAGGGCGGGGCAATGACTTCAATATTCCACTCGAAGCAGTCCGGGAATTCTCGGTCCAGGCGGGAGCTTACTCAGCGGAATTCGGAAATGTTGCTGGCGGGGTGATCAATTTGCAGTCGAAATCCGGCACGAATAGTTGGCACGGATCGTCCTTCGAGTTCTTTCGGAACAACGCAATGGATGCGGCCCAGTTTTTCTCTAATGCTACCGGCCAAGCCAAAAGTCCGCTTCGCTATAACCAAATTGGAGGGTCGCTGGGAGGCCCCATACGGCACGACAAAACCTTCTTTTTCGCGGATTACCAAACCACAATCACCCACAATGGCGTTCCCATGATCACCAGCGTGCCCACGGCCGCTCAGCGTCGGGGGGACTTTTCGCAGACTGCAAGCCCGATCTACAATCCATTCGGATCGTCGTTCGCCCGGGTGGCGTTTCCCGGGAACGTCCTTCCTCCAAACCTTATCGATTCCGCTGCCGCGAAAATCGTGGATCTGCTGCCGCAACCGAATCAGTTCGATTCCCTGGGCCAGCCCCTTCCGTTCAATAACTACGCGGTGACGCGTACACGCCTCGCCGATACGCAGTCCTTCGATGTCCGTTTCGATCATCAGTTCTCGCAGATCAGCACCCTGTTCGTGCGCCATTCGTTCCAGCATACCGACGCCATCTCCCCGTCCATCTTCGGCCTCCCTTTGGGTGGCTCGCTTTCCTCCTCCGGCACCACCCGCGCAGGCAACCAAAATACGGGAATTGGCCACATTTATCAGCTGAAGCCGACGGTTATCAACGAAGTTCGGATCGGACTCAACCGCCAAGCCAGTACCTTGACTCAGGAAGACTATGGCCAGAACCTCTCGCAGCAATTCGGCATCCCCGGAGTGAACCAGAATCTTCAGACTTCGGGGCTTTCGAGCATGGTCATTTCGGGGCTCTTTAATGTGGGCGGAAGCATACTGACTCCGCTAAAGATCGCCGCTACAGACGGGAATTTCAGCGAAAAACTCACATGGATTAAGGGGCGTCAAACGCTACGGTTCGGCTTCGACGATCAATATGAAATCGGCAGCACCGGCTATTTGGTCTTCGGCCGTGGCTATTATACGTTCCTGAATCTCACCACCAGCACTCTCATCGGGCGGCCGGGGGGCAATGCCTTTGCCAGTTTCCTGTTGGGTGCGCCATTTCAGATTTTGCGGGATGACTTTCCACCAGGAACAGTGGGGCTCATCTCATCTCGCCTCGGTTTTTATGCGCAGGACGATTTCAAGGTTACCTCCAGACTGACCATTAATCTCGGGGCACGCTACGACATCATGCCCTACCCAAGGGAAAAGGACGACCGGTTGTCCAACTTCGATCCTGCAACTGGAACCATGCTCGTCGCTGGACAAAATACCAGCGAGCGGCTGCGCGTCACCGACTTTAAAGATCTGGCGCCGCGGATCGGTTTAGCATACGCGCCCGGCAAGGGTTTCAAGACCGTCCTTCGAGCGGGATACGGCATTGGGTTCATCGATCCGATCGGGAGCGCAAGCGTATTGAACAGCAATGAGTTCAATATACCGTTTTATTATCGCGACAATATTACGGAATTTCCATTCACGCCTCCGACGTATAGACTCAGCAGTCTTTTGCCCAGCTTAACGATGCCTTCACCACTTTCGCCCACGGGAGATCAGCGATATCTTGCTCCCAGCGACCGCAACCAGTATTCCCAGACCTGGAGCTTCGGATTTCAACGGGCCATGACGTCCTCCATGATGCTGGAGGTCGATTACGTTGGAACCAGCGGCAACCGCCTGCTGATGACTACCAACATCAACGCTGCGCCTCCTGGCCCCACTAATCCCACTACACGAAGGCCGTTTGGATCCGCGCTCGGAGCGGTTGTGGAGTATACCAACAGCGCCCATTCGATCTATCACGGGTTACAAACCAAAGTCGAACGGCGATTCTCAAAAGGGCTGTATTTCCTGGGATCTTATACGTGGTCGAAATCGATCGATAACCAGAGCAACGGAACTGACGACTCAGCGGCCAGCGGCCAGTCTCCGCAGAATCCGAACGATTGGGCACAGGATCGTGGTCTTTCGAGCTTCGATCGTACACATCGTTTCGCCGGCAGCGCGGTTTGGGAAATCCCATTCGGCCGCGGCCACGGCACGGGCTCCAGTGTGACGGCAATCGTCGACGGGATTCTTGGTGGTTGGCAAGTCAGCGGGGTTATCGCTGCGCAAACCGGGTCACCATTTAGCATTGTGATGGCGTGCGCGGACATCAATGCAGAGGGCAATAATTGTAGACCGAACCTTATCGGGATCGCCGCACTGCCCGCCGAGCAGCGCTCGATCAACCATTGGTTTGACGCATCTGCCTTCGCGATTCCGTCTCCTCAGGCCTATGGCGACGCTGGCCGAAACGTTTTAAGAGGACCGGGAAGCGCCACTCTAGACCTTGCGTTGAGCAAGTCTTTTACCTTAGGGAGCATCGAAACACGCCGGGTTCAGATTCGTTCCGAGTTTTTCAATAGCCTGAATCACACGAATTTGGGCCTCCCCATAAGCAGCATCGATTCGCCGGCCTTGGGCACGATTACGTCAGCGGCTCCGGGGCGCGTGATTCAACTAGGCGCACGTGTGGAGTTTTGATGAAATCCGGCCGATTTAAAATTGACATGGCAGCGTCGCTCGAACGGACTCCAAAAATACTGGATTCGGCAATAAGACGCTACCTTCTGCCGCTCGGGGTGCTGGTACTGGCTCTCGGTCTCCAGGCCATGGTGCAGGCGGTTCTCCCGAAAGGCAAAGATTTTCCGTACGCGTTCTTTCATTTGTTAGGGGTATTTGTAGTTGCTTGGTTTGCCGGATACGGCCCGGGAGTCATCTCTTGTTTGCTTACAATGGTTGCGCTCCCGGCCGCGGTAGTTCCTGGATTTCGCCTCTCGACGGTTGATTTGAGCCGGCTGACGCTTCTCATCGGTGTTTCGCTGCTCATCGCCAAAGTCGCTCGCACGCAGCGGCATGCCCGAGCCATGCTGCGCGAGGCCAACAGCGATCTCGACAAGAGAGTGCAGGATCGAACCATCGACCTCGCCCAGACGGTGGAAGCCCTTGAGTCCGAAGTCGCGCACCACAAGAGAACTGAACACCGATTACAAACTCAGTTGGAGCGTTTAAGCCTGCTGGACCAGATCACCAGGGCCATAGGCGAAAGGCAAGATCTGCAAAGCGTTTTCCAGGTGGTGGTCCGGAGTCTCGAAGATCATCTGCCGATCGACTTTGGTTGCGTCTGTCTCTACGACTCAGCCACTGAGAAACTAGCCGTAACTTGCGTCGGCATCCGGAGTGAGGCTTTAGCGATGCGGCTTGCGCTGACCGAGGAGGCGTATGTCTCGATCGATCAGAATGGTTTATCCCGCTGTGTTCGGGGAGAGCTGGTTTACGAACCCGATCTGAGCCAGTTGGATTTTCCATTTCCGCGGCGGTTGGCCAGCGGCGGGCTTGGGTCCGTAGTGGCCGCGCCACTGCTGGTCGAAAGCAAGGTCTTCGGTCTTCTGATCGCCGCACGTCATCAAGCGCAAGGCTTCAGCAGCAGCGACTGCGAGTTTCTTCGGCAGCTTAGCGAGCATGTCGCCCTGGCGGCGCACCAGTCTCAGATCTACGCCGCTCTGCAGCAAGCTTATGACGACTTGCGTCAAACGCAGCAGATCGTCATGCAGCAGGAACGGCTGCGTGCGCTGGGCCAGATGGCCAGCGGCATCGCCCACGACATCAACAACGCCATTTCGCCGATTGCGCTTTACACCGAATTGCTACTCGAGAGGGAGCCCGGCCTCAGCACTCGAACTCGCGAGTATCTGAAGACCACGCAGACCGCGATTGAGGATGTTGCTCACACTGTGGCGCGTATGCGGGAATTTTATCGGGAGCGCGAACCACAGTTGATTCTCTTGCCTGTAGATGTGAGCCACCTGGCACAGCAGGTTTTGGATCTCACGCGGGCGCGCTGGAGCGACATTCCGCAGAAGCGTGGTGTCGTCATTCAATTGCAATCGGAACTGGCTCCGGACCTGCCGGCCATCGCAGGAGTGGAGAGCGAAATTCGGGAAGCCCTCATCAATCTCGTCTTCAACGCAGTGGACGCCATGCCGGAAGGAGGCACGCTGACGCTGCGAACCAAGACTAGCGCCGGGCCGGGGCGGCAGTTCGTCGAGGTGGAGGTTGCCGACTCCGGTGTGGGTATGGACGAGGAGACTCGCCGGCGCTGCCTGGAGCCTTTCTTCACGACGAAAGGTGAGCGAGGCACCGGCCTGGGTTTGGCGATGGTTTACGGCGTGACGCAAAGGCACAACGCTGAAGTAGAAGTGGACAGCATTCATGGCAAGGGCACTACAGTTCGCATGCGGTTTCCGGTGGTGACCGCAGCCAACGCTGGCACTACCGAAATGTCCCCCACCGAAGTGATCCCTTCCCGGCAACGCATCCTAATCGTGGATGACGATCCGCTCTTGATTAAATCACTTCGCGATGCGCTGGAATCCGACGGCCATGCTGTGATTGCCGCTCATGGCGGTCAGGAAGGCATTACCCTTTTCCAGGCTGCCGAAGCTCGCAGGGAGCCTTTTGCAGTCGTGATTACCGATCTGGGTATGCCCTATGTAGATGGGCGCAAGGTTGCGAGCGCCGTTAAGATGTCTTGTCCATCCACGCCGGTGATTCTACTTACCGGCTGGGGCCAGCGCATCGTTGCCGAAGGCGATGTGCCGCCCCATGTGAACCGCGTGCTAAGCAAGCCCCCCAAGCTGCGCGAATTGCGGGCCGCATTGGCGGAAATAGAAACTTCTCGAACCTGAACCGCTGTCAGCCTGAGCTAGTAGAGTCGAAGCGGAACAAGGTTCAATCCAAGGGTGTGCGCGAAGCCTCCGCCACCAAAAAATACTTTTACCTGGGATGATAATGCCCTTGCTCGCCGGTACATGAAGCCTCCCACGGCGGAAGTGCGTATAGGTTTGCCGCGACCGGCGAGGTGGTTCAGCACTTCTTCACATCACGACAGTCAATGGGCATTGGCGTCCGGGTAAACTAGAATATCGACCTTGCGTTCATCGTCTGCTGCATCGGTTTTTCCTAATCCCATAGTTTTAATACGAGTGTCATCTACCTTGAAGTTCTTGACCAGATAGTCGCGAACGACTAACGCCCGGCCTTGCGTCAAGATTCGATCCTTTTCCGAATCACCCTTAAGGCCTGCCTTCGCCAATATCACCACCAACCCAAACTTGGTCTGCTCCAAGTACTTACCCACATCGTTCAACACTTTTCCGTTCTTGAGCTTGGTGGCGTCCGGTTTCTCAAAAAGCTGCTTTCCCGGAAAACTGAAGCTCTTCAATGTCGGCCCATCGGGAAGTTTGGCTATCTGATACTTCGTCAAGTCGGCGGCATCTTCGTATCCGCGATTTTTAAAAAACCCTCGCACCAAGAAATTATGCTTCAATGCCTCCGTGCTCTCCGAGAGATTGGTTACAGCCCGGTTGGCCTGACTGTAGACTGTCTTGTCATTCACTAGGGCTCCTATGGAACCCTGTCCGCGATCGATCTTAGAGGAGATCGATTGCAGGTTACTCACGGTTTCTTGGGCGCCCTCCATAGCGGTCTTGGTAGTATCGAGGATTTGATTGGTTTTGTTCAGCAAATCCGAAATATCCAGGGGCGGCTCGCTGCTGAGGGTCTCGCCGCCTTTCAATTGCTCCGCTTCTCTAGAACCGAATGAAACTTCCACATATTTATCCCCCAGTAAGCCTTCGGACTTGATGGCGGCCACCGAATCCTTTTTCACAACTTCGTGAGTCGCGCGCTCGAGGTCCATCAGCACCGTCACTTTGCCGTCTGGTTTATCGGGAAGTTCGATCTTCCTTACTGCGCCTTCGTGAATCCCTCCTACGCGAACATCAGCGCCCTCATTGAGGCCGGAAACATTCTCGAATTCGGCCTTCACCCGGTAGGTCGGACGAAATCGTGTCTCCCGGTTGCCGATCAAGAATACCCCTGCGATCAGAATTGCGAGTGTCGCCACGATAAATAGGCCCAGCCTGATTTCCTTAGACATGATCTTACCCCTCGCCGGCATCCTTAAGATATCGGATTACGAACGGATCCTTACTGTGTTGCAAATCTGCAAAACCTCCTTCGAACAACACCTTCCCCTGATCGAGCATTAACAGACGATTGGAGAAGCGCTTCGCTCCCAGGAGGTCGTGCGTCACAACCAGCGACGTCGTTTTGTGCTTCTGCTGCAAATGTGAGATCAACTCTCCAATTTCCGCGGCGGTGATCGGATCCAGCCCGGCCGTCGGCTCGTCCAGGAGCACGATGGCCGGGTCCAATGCCAGAGCGCGAGCGATCCCTACACGCTTCTGCATCCCGCCGGAAATCTGCGACGGCATTTTTTCGGCATCGCGATCCATGCCAACGCTTCGTAGCAATTCTCGTGCCCGATTCTTTTGTTCTTCCGCGCTGAGAGTAGTGTGGCGCCGCAGAGGAAATTCCACGTTTTCTTCGACAGTCAGCGAATCATACAGCGCCCCTTGCTGAAATAGAAACCCAACTTTCTTCCTGATCTCGTTGAGAGGCTTCGCATCCAGTGTCGTAATCTCCTGCCCCTGAATTTGAATGCAGCCGGCATCCGGCCTTTGCAATCCGATTAGAAGTTTCAGCAGCACGCTCTTCCCGGTTCCACTTCGGCCCAGCACCGCCACCGTATCCCCGCGCGCCACCTTGAGATTAAAGCCGCTCAAGACCTTCTGCGTACCGAAGGACTTTGCAAGATTTTCAGTAACGATGTCAGAGGGGTTATTGTCCTGCTGCATAAAAGTCCTACGGGTAGAACACCTGAATCAATCGAACCAGCACCACGTCCGCCAGGATCAAGAAGAGCGACGACAGCACCACTGCACTGGTGGTTGATTTCCCTACGCCTTCCGTGCCGCCCTCTGTACGCATGCCTTGAAAACAGGCGATGATCCCAATGATCAGTCCATAAACTGTGGTTTTGAAGGTAGGCGGCAGGAAATCGCTAAATTCCATTCCTTTCGTGCCGGTTTCAAAAAACAGCCGTAAGGAAATGGGTTGCACAAGAGTGTTGCTGACCCAGCCCATGAAAATTCCGCAAAAATCCGCCGCCAACGTCAGCAAAGGAAGCATTGCGATACACGCTAAAACCCGGGTCGCAACCAGATACTTATAGGGATCGACGGCCGAAGCCTCCATGGCGTCGATTTGCTCGGTCACTTTCATGGAACCGATTTCGGCGCCGATACCTGCGCCCACTCTCCCGCTCACGATCAGGCCGGTGATCACAGGACCGCTTTCCTTAACGATCGAGAAGACGATTACGGCGGGTAACATTGATCTTGCGCCGAATTGCGTGAGGGTATCGCGCGTTTGCAGAGACAAGACTATCCCGGTGGCAGCGCCAGCCAGTGCTACCAAGGGCAGCGACTTCGAACCAATGGAATCCATCTGGCGAATGAGTTCAGCGCCTTCCCAGGGCGGAGCGAATGCTACGCGGGCTAATCGCCAGCAGAAGAGAGCCAGTTCACCGAACCATGCAAAGACGCCTGCGACACCGCTTCGAATAGTACTTTCCACAACGCCCAGTTGCTGCGGGTAGATTTCTCGGCCGGCGGCAAATACACTCGCAATGACCAGCGCGAGGCTTGCATAGATCGGCATAAGGCACAATTGTTGCTGCCGATGAAGGGCCAGATCGATAACTATTGTAAAATCTGCAGGTTAAGTAACTTCGCCAAATTTGCAATTCGGAAGTTTTTGCCGCTCTAGTACAAAGCTTGCTTTGTCTGGGACCGATGCGCGGCCGCCCGCGAGGTGGCCAGAGCTTCCGGCTTTTTATTGCAGGTCGGACCGCAATATCTATCGTCAAAGACAATGGAACGACACGGCCGGGGCTCCGCGTCCATATGTGAGCTTAAATCCAACCACTCCGCACCTCCGCCTTACTGACTGGCGGCCTTGAGCCAAAGTCGCAGCTCGTTAAGCTTTTGCGTCGGGAGAGGTCAGCGATTTTCAAGGGTGCTTGTTAGTTCGATGGTAATCACGATCGATTTGGAGACTGGCTGATTGCTCCCCGCAGCGACGTCACGGACAGACACGAGAACATTCGTTTCCGGAAAATACGCAGCTGCGCAACCGGGCGGGATGTCGTATGGGACCACCTTAAACCGCGTGGCGCGCCGTATTTCTGTTTCGAAATGGCTGACTAGGTCAACCCACTGCCCCTTCTCGATGCCCAGCCGGCTTATATCTGTTGCGTTCAGAAAGACGACCCGGCGGCCGTGGGATATTCCCCGGTATCGATCGTTCTCGCTATAGATAGTCGTATTAAATTGATCGTGACTGCGAATGGTGGTCAGAAGAAGCTTGCCATCGCCGCGGGCGTGTTCAGGAATACCGTGTACCGTGAAGTGCGCCCGCGCCGAAGAGGTTCTGAATCTTCCCTGGCGGGGAGGGTTGGGGAGATAGAAGCCGCCCGGCTCACGCACCCGCTTGTTGTATTGCGTGAAGCCGGGAACAACGTGTTCGATGTGGTCGCGAATGCGATCGTAATTGTCGGCCAGACCTTGCCAGTCCACCGTGGTTGTCTTCAACGCCGCTTGTGCAATACCCGCGACAATTGCGGGCTCACTCCGCAAATACTCCGAAGCGGGGGGAAGGACGCCGCGGGACATGTGAACCACTCCGGTAGTATCTTCCACGCTGAGAAATTGTTCGCCTGATCTCTGAAGATCTTTCTCACTCCGCCCTAGACACGGCAAAATGAGGCCTTCTTCGCCAGTGACCAGATGAGCACGGTTCAGCTTCGTCGAAATTTGAACTGTTAATTTGCACCTCTGGATAGCCTCGGACGTATAGTTGGTGTCCGGTGTGGCGATCAGGAAGTTTCCGCCCAGTGATACAAAAACCTTGATCCCGCCCTTGTGCATTGACTCGATAGTGCAGACCGTATCCAGTCCGTGTTTCTGGGGAGGCGAGAAGTTGAACTCCTTTCCCAGAGCTGAAAGAAACTCCGGACTCATCTTTTCCCAAATACCGACGGTACGGTCCCCCTGCACGTTACTGTGGCCTCGCACCGGGCACAATCCTGCACCGGGTCTGCCGATCTGTCCCCGAAGGAGAGCGAAGTTTACGATGCTCTGGACATTTGCGACTCCGTTCTTATGCTGCGTGATGCCCATCGCCCAGGAGCAAATCATGCGCTCCGAGGACATCGCGATCTGAGCCGCTTGACGAATCAGGTCACGGGAGATCCCGCTATTCTCGACGATGCAGTCCCAGCTTTCAAGGCGAATATCTCGGGCGAACGCGTCGAACCCTTGGGTGTGATGTTCGATGAAGTCCCAGGAAAGCACTTTTTTCCCGCTGCGTTCGTCCTCCTCCAGCATTTCTTTCATGATGCCTTTGAGAAGTGCCACATCCCCATTGATGCGAAGCGGTAGAAACAGGCAGGCCAAATCTGTACCGTGACCCAGCATCTGAAGGGGTTGCTGAGGATTCTTGAAACGCATGAGCCCGGTTTCTTTTAGCGGATTGATGCTCACGATTTTGCATCCATTCTGCGCGGCCTTCTGCAGTTCCGTCAGCATTCGCGGATGACAGGTTCCGGGGTTTTGTCCAATGACGAAGATCGCGTCTGCATGCGCGAAATCTTCGATTCTTACAGTCGCTTTGCCGAATCCGATAACCTCTGTCAAACCCGTCCCGCTGGCCTCATGGCACATGTTGGAACAGTCCGGTAAATTGTTGGTGCCGAATTGCCGCGCGAAGAGCCCGTACACAAACGCAGCTTCATTACTGGCCCGGCCCGAGGTGTAAAAGGACGCCTCATCTGGAGAGTTTAGCGAGCGAAGCTCCTGGCCGATTAAGTCGAACGCCGTCTCCCACGAGATCGCTTCATATCGATCGGACCCTCTTCGGCGAATCATTGGATGCGTGATTCGGCCCAGTTTCTCCAGCTCAACATCGGGCTGTTTGAGCAACTCAGAAATGGAGTGGCGCGCGAACACTTCCGGCGTGAGCCGTTTTGTGGTCGCCTCCGATGCCACTGCTTTAGCGCCATTCTCACAAAACTCGGCGATCTTTCGTTTATCGTCTGGATCAGGCCAAGCACAGCTTGGACAATCGAATCCGTCTTTCTGATTCAGCTTTAGAAGAGCGTGGAAGCTCCGCTCTACCCCCATCTCCTTGAAGCCAAAGTGAGCCGTTTCATAAATGGAGTTCATTCCCGCAGCGGTGGTATCGCGGTGGCCGAAGTGAGCTCCTTGCTGCTCCGGGGGCGGTTGCGCTCCGTCCGCGCCTCGCGCTAAATGTGTATGGAGATCTGTCGGCTTCTGAGTATCAGCCTGGTTCGGTGCATTATTTTCATCGTGTTCGTGAAGGTGCATAATTTAATGGCTATACGGCAACGTCTAATCTCGGCTTGAGAAGTACCTTGGTCCAATCCTTTCCTTTGCCGACGCCGCAACGATCGAAATGGGCGACTAGGCTGTTGTTGTGATGCGTATAATGGCAACGCTAGGCGCCTCAATCGTGGGATCGGAGACATCCTCGACGGCGACTTTATTCTTGCCTTTGTAGACCACTGCCTTCATAAATGAACTCCTTTCGGATAATCGCGAATTGACAAGTATACGTGCCTTAGACTGTTTTGCGCGGCCGGTTGTTTCGCAAAGGGACGGATGCCAAATTGCATTCTTAAGCATGGAGAAGTTCTATGCGCCGCATCGACAGCGAGATCGCAAATATCGGCCTCGGGTGCCGGCCTGGCGGCTACGGCGCACATGAATGCGACGGGACGCGTCGGAGTACGCATCCTAACCCTCCATGACTCACTCGCGCCTGTTCCCATCGAGCTTGGAGCCGAATTCGTTCACGGCCTCCCACCGCAGACCTGGGACTAATCCGCCGGGCCAACTTGACTCCTTATGAACACACTGCTCAGCCTATTTACATCGATCAGGGACGAATGGTTAAGGAAAAAGACATCGCTCTCATCAGCCAGCGGATATCAGAACCTGGGCCCGCATTTATATCGAAGGCTTCAACGCTGCGCGAAAAGAATTGATCAGTGCCGCTTCCTTGGTCCAGGATTCCGAAGCTGCTGAAGATCGAGGGTGATCGCGCATTCCGAATTCTGCGGGCTTACGATTCTATTCCGCTGGTTCTCCTTCGATCCATTCCCGATCGATCGACCGTCGTCCACTTGAATTCGATAGTAGAGCGCGTCCAAGCTGTGATCGTATCCCCAGCCTTACCATCGCTGGCCCTGATCTTAGGTCGAAGAATCCTTCGCCCCGAAGTTTTCTACTTCCATGATTGGCAGGCGGACCCTTTTTCGAGGTGCTTATAGCTACGTACCAATAAATAGTCTCTCAGCCCGAGCCGGACTATCCAAGCCTGTCGATGGAACACTCTTCTTTGCCGGCGAGCCCACCGTCCCCGCTGGAAATGCTACGGCGGTTCACGGCGCGATTGCAGTCCGGAATCAGAGCGGCGGATCTCATACAACGGTTGACCTCAAATTTTGGAAACAACAAGGCCGGTAGATGATCTTCTTGATGTAAGGAGCACACTACGGCAACAAAGGCACATCGTTGGGTGGCTGATGTCAAAACCGATTCCACGCATCCTCCCCCTGGATTATTTACGAAGGATGCCGCCACGATCGCCAAGACGCTAGCCTCCAAGAAAGTTTCCCCAAAGGGTCCTGCCTCCGGAATGCGTATGCTTACGTATTTTATAAATCGCGGCGGGAAGGGTATGGATGAAAAACGACGGGAAGAACTCGAAAAAGCTAAACGTCTGCTTTCCAAACGAATTAGGGCACGTTAAGTGAACAGATTGCCGATCGGCCGAGTCTAACAGTGGTGAGATCGCACCAGCGCACTTGATTCAATGAGCGCACAAAATCTGAATCGTCGCGACGTTGTGATTGGACAGGGTGCCTTCGCGGCTCGGTCCTTACGAGGGCAAGCGCAACTTATGCAACACAAACACCTGGGCCGTACCGGCGACATGATGTCGTGCAATCGGTTTAGGCGGCGCACACATCGGCAAACCGAAACTTAGTTGATAGGAGGCCGTCCGCATCATCCGACAGGCTGTAGGGCGGGGGATAACGTTCCTGGACAACTTTTGGGACGCGCACGGGTGCTGCGCTTCGAGACGGCTATCGGAAAAAAGTGTGTTTGATGACGAAGTTTGACAGCCGAAACAAGGATTCCGCCGCCCGGCAGATCGATGAGTCCCGCCGGCGCCTCGAAACTGACCACTGCTAATGTTGGAGATCGGCAGAGTAGATCGGTTTCCCACCGCTGCACATCTGGCCAGCTACGCCGGGTTGGTGCCGCGTGTGCATTACAGCGGTGGTCACACTCGTATGGGACAGGTGTGAGGCAACGTGAACCGCGATCTGAAATGGGCGTTTGTAGAGACGGGCAACTTGATCGTGATCAACCAGCGGGGGTTGGCAGGA
>Ga0157370_10001974_pt1 | contig 25222 bp, 21 predicted proteins | sample C35metaG_FD_113463 | JGI IMG/M metagenome (GOLD analysis project Ga0157370, IMG submission 113463) | Corn rhizosphere microbial communities from Kellogg Biological Station, Michigan, USA - C3-5 metaG | ecosystem: Host-associated > Plants > Roots > Rhizosphere > Soil | place: USA: Michigan...
CCAGGAAATCGAAGTGGGCAAGGTTTACACCGGCAAGGTGGTTTCCATCACCCAGTTCGGCGCATTCATGGAAGTGCTTCCAGGCAAGGACGGACTCGTTCACGTGTCCGAGCTTGCTGAAGGCCGCACCGAGAAGGTGGAAGACATCGTCAAGAAGGGCGATGTCATCACCGCCAAGTGCCTCGGCGTTGACGAAAAAGGCCGCGTGAAGATGTCCCGCCGTGCGTGGCTCCGCGACCAAAAGGCTGCGGAAGTTGAAGCAGAAGGCGTGGCTGAAACTGCTGCTGCAGAGTAATCCACATGGCTCGTCAGAGCTGTATTTCCCAAAGCCGGCGTCTGCAAAGACGTCGGCTTTTTTTGTCCTCCATTAGATAATCGCCGTTCGATTCAAAAGTTGAACAAATAGCCTTTTGTCAGACGCTAAACCTGAACTAATTACTTGGTAAATAAGCATGGAGTTGAACCGTATCCTTTTAATCGTCCCGGGTGAGAGACAGAAAGGAGCGTGTGGCGTGGTGGATTACGCGTTTCAAATGGCTGTAGCCGCCGCCAGGGATGGGACGGAAGTTCTGATGCTGCCACTTTATCCACTCGGCGATGCAGAGACGCATTTTCTTGAGAATCTACCGGCCGACCTTCGTCCATTGATCACACTGCAGGAGGTGGAGGGGTCTAACGTGATGGACCGCATCCGCCAGTTTGGCGATAGCGTGGAACGCTTCCGCCCGGATTGCATCAGCCTGCAATTTTATCCGAAGCTTTTCAAGACTGGACGCCGCTATCTACCTGCATTGAAGGAATTGGCGCAGGTGCTTCATCGCTGGCCAGTGACAGTTACCCTTCATGAAACGTGGACTAAATTGGGCGAAGGCGGAGTCGGTTGCCTGCTCCGGAAATGGATTCGCACCCGGGACTTGAAAAAGGGTCTGGCGCTTTTGAATCCGAAAATGGTGCTGGTTTCAAATGACCGGCATTTTCAGGAAGTGACGGAGGCGGGGTTTGCGGCGGAAATGTTACCCATTATCAGTAATATTGGTCGTGCCGATCTTCCAGAAGGGATGGATTTATCTTCACTCCTGAAAGTGATGGCTCCGGAAGAAACTCTTCCTGAGCGTCCTCTGAGTGTCCTCTTTTTTGCCCGCATCATCCCTACGTGGGATCCGGTTCCTTTTGTAAGCGCATTACGTGCTCAAGCTGCAAAAGAAGGGAAAAGTCCGCTCATTATTTCCGTGGGAGAAACCGGGTATGGCGATCAGGGATGGCTTCAACTCCAGAAAGCTGCACAGGGACTGGCATGCATCAAGTTGGGAACACGCCCTGCTGACGAGATTTCCTGGCTCCTTCAGACGTGCGAATGGGGCTTTTCTCCCACCCCCGTGGATTTTTGGATGAAGAGCAGCTCATGTGCGGCAATGGTCACTCATGAACTTCCTATCGTTTTTTCCGCAGCGACTTTCAACACCGCACCTCCACCAGACAGTTGGACCACTGATGGCAGTGGCTTTCATTCAAGCAAACTCTCTTTGTGCAAAGGAAATCACGTGACGTGCGTGAATGAAGTCTGGAAAAAGTTTTCAGCATGTGTGGCATGCCTATGTTTCTCCCCTCCCATTTATCCAGCTGCCCGGAAGGGAAGCGCAGACCAGCAAGGGGGCAGTTAAATGATTCAAAACAGTCATGTATTATTCATTCAGAAAAGAAGCACCCGGGCAGGAGCCCAAACTTCTTTAGCCCGAATGATGAGAAGTTCTTTGGTAAAAGATCTGCAGCCAGCGGTTTTAATGGGCAGCGCGGGGTGGCTGCAGGATCACTTGAAAAATTTGGACATACCCGTAGTGGAATCCCATTTCCCTCGTTTGCGCCGCCTTCATACCCAGCTTGTGGGGCTGGGCGGTTTTGGTAAAACAGCCCGCAGACTTCTTTCGGAAAAAGGCATCCATCCGCGAACGATTGTAGCCAATGATCATTCGGAATGCCCATTGGCTTTGGAATTGTCCCGCTATCATGGAGGTATTCCGGTAGTGGGGATACTGCGGACCCCGGGTATGACGCGGCGGGATTTTGAAAAGTTCAGGTGTGAAGGGTGTGACCGTCTTCTGGTGGTGGGTGAGGAATTGCGGGCTAGAGCACAAGCATGGACAGACAAGCCTCTGATTTTGTTTGAGGAAGGCTTCGCTGGAGAGGAATTGCATCAGCCATTGCCTTGGCAGGCGGAATTTCCTGAGCGCCTGTTGGTCATCGGTTCGGAAAAGCCACGAAAAGGTTTTACTGATTTTATTCACGCATTAGACCTTCTGGAGGAAAAATACCCCGAGTTTCCTGCTCTCCAATGTGACTTTACCGGTGGCATGCCGGATGATGCCCTATTGATGAAAAAGCCAAGGCGTGCCCATTTCCGGTTTTTGGGTCGGGTAAATGAGTTTGTGCAACTGGTGCGGAAATATCCCCTGGCCGTTCACCCTTCACGGGCGGAAACTTTCGGGATGGCTCCCTTGGAAGCCATGCTCGCGGGTGTGCCAACTTTGCTTTCCGTCACAGGTGCTGCCGATCAATTGGACATTCCGGGAATTTGGAAATTCCCGCCCAGCCAGCCGGAGCAGATCGCTGCCAGGCTTGAAGCTCTGTGGCTGGATTGGCCGGAAGACGGAACAGATTTGGAGAACCTTCAACTTGGGATTATGGAGCGATTTCATATCGATCAAACGGTGGCTGCTGCTTATCGGACTCTAGGACCTTTGGGGATAAACCCCAAGCGTCAGCGGAAACGACTTCTCTCCGTGCTTTTCAAAAATTGGTATTAGCACGGAATTGCTCTTATGAGTGAGTTGCAAAAAACGGTGGATGCCTTGGGCATCGAGAAAATCGAAAGACACATTTTCCTGTGCGCGGACCAGACGGATGCCAAGTGCTGCGCAAAAGAGGCCAGCCTGATATCTTGGAACTACCTTAAGAGCCGTCTTACAGAACTGGGCTTGGCAACTGGCAAGTCTCCCTTGGTGTTCCGCACGAAGGCGAATTGCCTCAGGGTTTGTCTGAATGGACCTGTAGCTGTCGTTTATCCGGAGGGAGTCTGGTATCATTCCTGCACGCCGGAGGTGTTGGAGCGCATCATCCAGGAGCATCTTATTGGCGGAAAGACCGTCACGGAGTTTGCCTTTGCCCGGAACGATCTCAAGAATCACGCGTGAACGCTGCTCTTCAGACCCTGATGCTCGCCTTTGCTGCGGAGGAGGCACTGCCTGTGCCTGCCCGGGCTTTGTTCCTGGGAGCAGAGCCTCATCCTGATTTCAAGACCTGGCCGGAGATCGTCGGCTGGCAACCCTTTCGTCCTACGGCCATGAAATGGGAAAAAGCAGGGCTTTCGTTGGCGGAGAAGCCGCAGGAGAAATGGCCCCTGGTGATGATCCTGCCGGGGAAATCCCGCGATGAAACCTTGGCTTGGTTTGCTATGGCGCGTGATCATTTGGAGCCGGGTGGCCGCATCCTGGTCTCCATGCCGAACACGGCGGGGGCGGGACGTTTTGAGAAGGAATTCGCTAAAGCCTTTGGCTCTCCCTCTTCCATTCAGAAAAATAAATGCCGGGCCTTTTCTTCGATAGAGAACGAAGGGTGGAATGAATGCCTCATCGCGGAATGGCGGCAGTTGGGCGACTTCCGCATCGTTTCCGGATACCGGGTGCAGGCCGGGATTTTCAGTTGTGATCACATCGATAGCGGCTCCCAATTGCTGGTGGATCATCTGCCAGCCTGGCTTCATGGGAATGTGGCGGATCTGGGAGCGGGATGGGGTTTTCTATCAGATTCTGTATTGGACCGATGCCCAAATATTCGGAAGATCGACTTGTATGAAGCAGATGCCCGCGCCCTTGATTGTGCCCGCATCAATCTCGCCCGGCACGAGCGTGAGATCGGTTACCATTGGCATGATGTGACGACAGGCATCCCTGCGATCTACGATGGGATTGTCACCAATCCGCCGTTCCACATTGGGCAGACTGCGGATGTAAATCTGGGGTGCGCGTTTCTAACGGTTGCACATGCTGCGTTGAAAAACGGAGGAAATTTACTTCTCGTCGCGAATCGTCAACTGCCCTACGAAGCCGTTCTCGACTCCCTTGGCATGGCTTGGCGTAAAATTGCCGAGGACAAGACATTCAAGGTCATTTCCGCTACCAAACGCTGATCCACTTCCCATGAAACTCGTCAAACTCCTCGCCAATCTCGGCTACGGTTCCCGCAAGGAAGTGCAGAAGTTCATCCGCGCTGGAGCTGTAACGGACGATACGGGAAAAGTATTGAGCGAAAATGAAGTGCCAGCGCACGACCGCATTTTCTTCAAGGGTGAGCCACTGGATCCTCCCACTCCCTTCACCATCATCCTTAATAAGCCGGATGGCTTCACCTGCAGCACGGATAATTCGGATGATATCATCTACGACCTGCTGCCCATCCGCTTTTCCCTGAGAAATCCGGGACTCAATGCCGTAGGCCGTTTGGACAAGGACACCACCGGCCTGCTGCTCATGACGGATGATGGCAAGCTCCTGCACAAGATCATCCACCCAAAGTCGAACTGCCTGAAAGTCTATCACGTCACGCTGGATCGCCCGCTGGAAGGGCACGAGGCAGAGCTTTTCGCCTCCGGCACTCTCATGCTGAACAGCGAGACCAAGCCGCTGCTACCGGCGCAATTGGAGGTGGTGGGAGAAAAGGAAGCACTCATCACCCTCCATGAAGGGCGCTACCATCAGGTGCGGAGAATGTTCGCCGCAGCAGGAAATCACGTGCTGGAACTCAAGCGCATCTCCATCGGCGGACTGAAGCTGCCCGAAGATCTGGAAGAAGGAGACTGGCGTCCCATCACGGAAGAAGAACTGGCCTCTGTATTTGCGCTCTGAGGCAGGGACTTCTTTTCAAGAAGTCCGGTGGTGGAGAATCAGGAATTCACCAATTTCGCAGACCATTCATTTCTGAGATCTCTCCGGTTCCTTGTAATTGATAGGATTCTCTACTCGCTGATCGCAACGACATCGCCCCTGCCGGATGGCTGCGCAGGGGGGGCACAGCTCTCAGTCATGCGTTCTTCCGGCTCCTTGCCCCAGCTTTTCCAGCCTTCCCTCAGCTCCAGTTTCGCCCAGGACTTGAGCATGCCGAAGATGCGCAGACAGTCCGAGCGCTCCAGAAGGAAGCCATTGAGCAAGGTTAGTTGACCGGCATTCATTTTTCCCAACAGTCCGAGGCGTCTGCGGCGGCGGGCGATTTTTACAAAACGGCGATTATAGGTCCGCATCAGCGCGGCAAATATCCGGCCACTGGGAGGAGAGAAGGGAGCTTCCAGAAACGCGTCATCCCCCAGATTGAAAACCGGATGGACCAACCCCCAATAGTAGAGACTGAGGTCCAGCTTGAACGCCAGATTCAGCAAATCGTACTCACCCAGGTATTCGTATTTGTTCTTATATAGGGCGTTGAACCAGCGGCTGTGGCTGATCGCCAGATCCCGGTTGTGCTTTTCCACACAGGCCGGAGTCATCTCTCCTTTTCTTTGCTTCGTAATGAGGTGCGCAGCGTAGCTCGAGGTGTAGGAAATCCAGTCCATGCCCGGGCTGTAGAATGGGTCCATGAATGCGGCCGCATCTCCCACTAGGGCAAATCCATCTCCGGCGAAGGTCGTGCTGTAGTAGGCCAGATTTTTTCGCCAGTGGACATCCCCCTCCACATGAGCCGCATCTTTCAGGATTTCCCGGGCGACCGGATGCTGCATGAGAAACGTTTTCAACCGTTCGGCCACGTTGCCTCCGTCCTTGGGGAAATCGACGATTCGTTGGTCGAATACCACGCCCACGCTCATGTCCCCACCTTTGAGAGGAATCCACCAACTCCACCAACCATCACCGATGATGTGGTTGGTGGCTGTGCCACGTGTGCCGTGGAGGCGGCCCGCCCACTGGGGAAATTTTTGAGCCAACTCGCGGCCATCCCAATCTTTCACTCCGTTCCAGCGCGCCCATGCGGAGGCGGTGGGGTGGGCGTCATTGCTCTTCAGCCAGCCTTGCTGCCGGGAAATCACAGCGGCCAGACCGGAAGCATCCACCACCCAACGCGCTTCCACGGAAATTTTCTGTCCTTGATGTTTAACCTCCAGTTCCTGCATGCCGCCCGCGTTTAACATCAACTTGCTGACCGTGGCGGGGCGCCAGACTTCCGCGCCGTTTTCGGTTACGCGGCGTAAAACCTCCTCGTCCAGTTTTGATCTATCAATTTGATAGGAAGGCAGGCGTGCCAGGTAGCGAGGACCGATCTCGCTGGCCTGATCGAGGGATTGCACGTCCTTGTTGGTAAACCAAAACCGCAGGCCCTGTTTGGAAATGTGGGCTTCATTCAAGTATTGGGTCAGGCCCAGAACATGGCCCAGGAAATACGCGCTCACCTCTACGGTGGCCTCTCCCACACGGCGGCCAAGAGCCTCGGATTTCTCGACGATGAGCACCCGCAGTCCCGGATTTTTCCTAAGCAAAAGCATTGCCGTCGCAGAGCCGGATAAGGCACCCCCGATGACTACGACATCATAGGATGTGTGGCTGGGGAAGGTGTCATCGTTCATTCGCCCATCCTTTGCTGGTTTTTCATGAAAAGCAATATCTGTGCTGGCGGCTTAACTGAGAGACGCTTAATGGGAGGAAACTTTTCCTGAATTTCACTCATGGACTCCATCGCCGCTGCAGAAAACTGGGATGTCATCGTCATTGGTGGAGGCCCATCCGGTTCCACCGCCGCCACCGTTTTGGCACAGGCCGGGAAAAGGGTGCTGGTTCTCGAGAAGGAAAAATTCCCCCGCTTCCACATCGGGGAATCACTGTTGCCCTACAATCGCAGCATTTTCGATGATCTGGGGGTATGGGAAAAACTCTCCACCGCAGGGTTTCAGAAAAAGCGCGGCGCTCAATTCTGGATGGGTGATGCGACCCGTCACAATCGCTTGGACTTCTCTAAAGGCTCTTTCACCGAGTTCCCGGATTCCATTCAGGTGGAGCGCTCCAAGTTTGACCAGATTCTGCTCAATCATTCGCAGGAGCTAGGCGCGGTCGTTCGTGAAGAGAGCCTGGTAACGGGATATAAGGTCGGGAAGGATGAGGTCGTCGTCCATTATCGGCAGGGCGGTGAGGAAAAGGAATCCCGTGCTGCCTTTCTGATGGATGCGAGCGGTCTGGCGAATTTCACCGGTAACAAGGTATCCCTGCGGAAGTATTATTCCGGGCATCGGAAGATCGCCATCTACGGCCACTTTGAGGATGTGCAGATGCCGGAGGGTGAGGAGCAGGGAGACATCATCATCGTGCGCCGCCACAATTCCTGGTTCTGGATGATTCCTCTGAATGAGCGGAAAACCAGCGTGGGTCTGGTGATGGATCTAGCGGATTTCAAGGCCGCCTGCCAAAAACCGGATGTTGTTTTCAATGGCGCGGTCAAAGATACGAAGGCGGTGTCTCGAAGATTCGAGAATGCGAAGCCACTTTCGGAAATCCATGTGACCACGGACTTTTCCTATCAGAATCGTAAATTCGTTTCAGAACGTCTGGTCCGCATCGGAGACGCCGCCGGCTTCATCGATCCCATCTTCTCCAGCGGAGTGATGCTCGCCATGGCCAGTGGTCAGGATGGTGCGAAGGTCGTTTTAAATGCATTGGAAAAACGCCGCGCGCTCACGCCGGAGATGAAGCGTTTCGAAAAAATGAGCCGCGAGCGCATCGGCATCTACTGGGAATTCATCGAAAATTTCTACAAGATCCACTTTGCCCAGATCTTCTTCCAGCCGGTGAACAAATTCAAAATGGTCTGCGCCATCAATTCCGTGCTGGCCGGTAGGACTAAACTGCCCCTGACCGTACGCTTGAGACTGCGCATTTTCTTCACGCTGGCGTGGCTGAACAAGCACATGCCGGTGGCGAAACGAATCGCGATCCAATAATGAAAAAGGCCCGCACGAATGTTCATGCGAGCCTCTTTGGAAAAGTGAGGAATTACAACGAGCGTAGAGTGCTCTTCACTGCCTCAAAGTCCGGCAGATCCTTCGGGTGCTCCTGCACCTCGGCATATTGGATCACACCTGCCTTATCGATCACGAAGGCAGAGCGTTTTGCCACGCCACCGAAGATGAGGTTTTTCTCAGGTAGGAAAGACTCGTAAGCCACGCCGTAGGCTTCCGCCACCTTGTGCTCATAGTCGCTCAGGAGTGGCAGGGTGATGCCTTCCTTCTTGGCCCACTCCGCTTGAGCGAATGGGCTGTCGCCGGAGATGCCGTAAACGGTGGCATCCAGCTCCTCATAGGTATTGATGCCGGAGGAAAGATCGCACAATTCGGTGGTGCAAACGCCGGTGAAGGCAGCAGGAACAAAGAACAGAACAATGTTCGATTTACCAATCTGCTCGGAGAGAGTCACGATTTCCGGGCCTTCCGCGCCCATGGTGACGAGTTTGAAATCCGGTGCTTTATCGCCAACTTTGAGAGACATGATCGTGATGTGGTATTGTTTTAAAACTCGCCGCCAGCATATAACGGCTCACGCGCATGTCATACGAATTTTCAGAGTTTGGCCAGAACCTTGGCTGTGGGAGCGGGATTGGGGAGCTGATGGATGATCTGGGGAATGCCTTGGCCAATGGCAGTCCGGATTTGAAAATGCTCGGTGGCGGCCAACCTGCCCAGATTCCGGAAATGAATGCCGTGTGGCGTCGGCGTCTGGATGAACTGCTGGAAGAGCCGGGCGGCATGAGACGGGCGCTCACCGCCTATGATCCACCCGGGGGAAATCCGGCATTTCTGGAAGCCATCGCCACCCTCTTCCGGGAAGAATTCGGCTGGGAGATTTCGTCGGAAAACGTTGGCGTCACTTGTGGCGGGCAGACGGCCTTTTACTTCCTTTTCAATCTGCTGGCCGGTCAAATGCCGGATGGCTCGCGCCGAAAAATCCTGTTGCCTCTGGTGCCGGAATACATCGGTTATGCCAATCAAGGAGTGAACGGTGATCTCTTCAAGGCGATCACTCCCTTGATCGAAAAAACCGGCGAGCATGAGTTCAAATACCGCGTGGATTTCGACCAATTGAGCGTCACGCCGGATATCGCAGCCATCTGTGCATCCCGTCCCACCAATCCCACTGGGAATGTTCTAACGGATGATGAGATTGCGCGCCTTTCTTTTCTTGCGAAGGAAAACGGCATCCCGTTGATTATTGATAATGCGTATGGCCATCCCTTTCCCGGCATCATCTTTTCCGAGACCAAGCCCTTCTGGGAGCCGCATGTCATTCTAACATTAAGTCTTTCGAAAATTGGTCTGCCGGGCACACGGACAGGGATCGTCATCGGGCCCCCGGAGATCATCCGTGCGCTGGGTTCCATGAGCGCCATTGCCGGGCTTTCCAATCCCAACATCGGCCAACAAATCGCGCTGCCATTGATCCAGTCCGGTGAAATTCTGCGGCTCAGTCGCGAGGTGGTGCGCCCATTCTATCATGCCAAGTGCCAACTGGCCCGTAGGGCTGCAGAGGAAGCCTTCGGTGATGATATCGAGTGGTTCATGCACCGCAGCGAAGGTGCCTTGTTCCTTTGGCTGTGGTTCCCTGGGCTGCCCATTTCCTGTATGGAGCTTTACGAGCGGCTAAAGCTCCGCGAGGTTCTCGTCATCCCCGGCCACTACTTCTTCTTCGGCCACGACGATGAAAGCTGGAAGCACCGCCATGAATGCATCCGCGTTTCCTACGCCATGGATGAAGCCATCGTCCGCGAGGGACTGCGCATCATCGCAGAAGAAGTGCGGAAAGCATAAGGGGCGGGCATACTTGCCCTGCTCCCTTTACTCTGCCAGACGAATGATGAGCCTGCCCGGCTCAACCTTGAATTCCTCCACCCCGGAGATTTTTCCGGTATGGCCTTTGCCGAGGGTTTCAGAAAGCAGGTCACGACCTTTCAGGCCCGCCAGCCAATCATTCGGTAAGGAAACTCCCCACACCGTGACATCGTCCAGAATCAAACTGGCTTCTCCGGGCTTTTGACTGACGATGAAACGTGCCCGCGCTTTCAATCGCTTGCCACCCACCACCGGAAGATCCGGATCGAGATCCGTTTCGACACGGGCCAGCACCACGCCGGTGCCGAGTTGAAGGCTTACCGTTTTGCCAAGCTCGGTCTGCTCGTTCAGAAGGCCGTTCAACTCACGCTCGGTGAGGATGATTTCCTTGCTACCCTTTTCATAAGTCGGCTCGGCGGGTGTTTGAATCGCATCCACCTTGGCTTCGACCACGGATTTTTCCTGAGGAGTTAGAACCACCGGCTTGATCGGCCGATTGAACCACCACCACAAGCCGCCCAGCACCAACAGGCCGATGATGGAAACAATAACGACTTTCAGAAGGCAGGAACTGCTTTTCTTGGGAATCGGCATCTGTTGAGGATGGTCTATCGACATAACGGGAGCTATAGAATTTCTGCGCGGAAATGTCCACGGATGTCTGCTCAATGCGCCGCCAGCCAGTTGGCTCCGGTGCCATATTCCACGCCGATTGGCACGTCATTTGGCAGTGGTAGTGCGGCTTTCATGGCGTGCAGAATTTTGGGAATAAGTTCCTCTTGTTCGTCCAAGGCGAGGTCAAAGACGAGTTCGTCGTGCACCTGGAGGAGCATTTTCGTCTGATAGTCTCCTTCTCGCAAGAGCGTGGCCACGTTCACCATCGCCAGCTTGATCATATCTGCGGCAGTGCCTTGAATCGGTGTGTTGATGGCGGCGCGCTCGGCATTCCCACGCAGGTTCTGATTGCTGGAATTCAGATCCGGGAAGGAGCGGCGGCGTCCACTGAGGGTGGAGACATAGCCGTTTTTCCGCGCTTCCTGAATCGTGCTGTCCATGAATTCCCGGATGGCCGGATATTCGCGGAAATAGGCGTCGATGATGGTCGATGCCTCGGTGCGTGGGATGGCCAAACGCTGGCTGAGGCCGAAGGCGGAGATGCCGTAAATGATGCCGAAGTTCACCATCTTCGCGGTGCGGCGCATGTCTGATGTCACGTCCGCCGGGGCCACGCCATACACCTTCGAGGATGTGATGGTGTGGATGTCCGCATTGTTTTTGAACGCCTCGATCATCGTGGCATCCTGGGAAATGGCTGCCATTACCCGCAGTTCGATCTGGGAGTAATCGCAGGACAGCAGGGTGAATCCTTCACGTGGAACGAAGGCCTTGCGGATTTTTCTCCCAGCTTCAGAACGGATCGGGATGTTCTGCAGGTTCGGGTCCGTGGAGGCGAGACGCCCGGTGGCCGCTACCAACTGATGGAATGTCGTGTGAATACGTCCGGTGCTCGGCACGATGTGGTTTGGCAACGCATCCAAATAGGTGGATTTTAATTTCGACGCCTCACGCCATGACAGGATATCGGTGATGATCGGATGCTTGCCTTCCAGCGATGCCAGCGTCTGTTCATCCGTTTTGAATTGGCCGGTCTTTGTTTTCTTCGCTTTGTCAGCCAGCCCGAGTTCGTTGAAAAGAATTTCTCCCAGTTGCTTCGGGGAGCCGATATTGAAGGCTCGTCCAGCGTGGGACTGGATACTCTTGGCCAGATCATCGATCTGAATTTGCAGTTCCTTGCCAATGGTGGAGAGCGCTGAAGGATCTGTGGCGATGCCTTCCATTTCCATGCCCACCAACACAGGGAGCAGTGGCCCTTCGATGGTTTTCAGAACCGTCTCCTGGCCTGATGCAGCCAGTAGCGGGCGGAGTGCCTGTGCGATCTGGAAAGTCACATCCGCATCTTCCGCTGCATATTCTGCTAGAACAGCAAGAGGAATGGCAGTGACATCCAGTTCCTTGCTGGCGCGGGATTTCTGAGCATGCGCGAAGAGATCCAGAGACTGCGTCTCCGCCTCGGGCGTTGCTGGCTGGGCAATGTCCTTCAGCTTCACAGGAGTGTAACCGAGCAAGGTTTCTGATAGGTAATCCATCGAGTGCCTGCGCTCGGGAGCCACCAGGGCATCCACCAGAAAGGTATCGAAGAATGGGCCGCTTACTGCGATGCCATGCTGGAGCAACAGAGAGAGATCGAATTTCAAATTGTGGCCGATTTTCTCTGCATCGGAGGCCAGCACCGTCTTCAGTCGTGGGAGTAAGGAGGCCAGATCCAGTAGCGGGAGATACCAGCCATCATGCTCTTTCCATGAGAATGCAATACCTAACAATTTCGAGGTAAAGCGGTTCAATCCCGTGGTCTCGATGTCAAAGCAGAATGACTTTTGTGCGGCGAGTTCCGCGAAGAGCTGGTCCTGCAGTTCCGGGGTATCCGCTAGATGGTAGGTGTGCGGTACGTCGGCAATCGTCTTGAACGTTTCGAAAAGCGTAGGCTGCTCTTGGGCTGCAAAAAGATCCCCTTGTGGAACGGGTAGGGGACCAGCAGCACTTTCGCCAAAGAGCCGTTTCGTAAAGGTGCGGAATTCAAATTCATTGAACAGAACTTTCAACTCCTCTTCATTTCGGTCTGATAGAACAAGATCGTCCCATGTTGCCTGGATCGGCACATCGCGGATGATGGTGGCCAGTTCCTTGGAAAGGATGGCCTGCTCCTTGTGCTGCTCGATGTTTTCCTTCTGTTTTCCTTTCAGTTTCGCCGTGTTCGCCAGCAGGTTTTCAACGGAGCCGAATTCTGCGATCAGTTTTTGCGCAGTCTTCGGGCCAATGCCGGGAATCCCCGGAATGTTGTCGGAAGCATCGCCCATCAGACCTAGCAGATCGATGATTTCTCCCGGCTGATTCACGCCCCACACTTCAGGTAGTTGCGGCAGCCCGATGATTTCATGATCCGTGCCCTTACGGCCCGGCCGCCACATGAAGCAGGTGGGGGACAGCAGTTGGGCGAAATCCTTGTCCGGCGTGACCATGTAGGATTCAAATCCCGTGTCCTCATCCGCCTTCAGCACCAGCGTGCCGATGATGTCATCCGCTTCGAAACCATCCAGCTCCAGCACCGGAATATGAAAGGCCCGGCACAGTCGCTTCACATGCGGAATGGCATCGGAAAGCTCTTCCGGCATCGCATCCCGCTGGGCCTTGTATTCCGGGTAGCGGATGTGGCGGGGAGTGGGTGCGGAGGTATCGAAGGCGACGCCGATATGGGTCGGCTGTTCCTTTTCCAAAATGGCCAACAGAGTATTGATGAACCCATACAGCGCAGAAGTATTGACGCCCTTGGAATTGCGGATGGGCGTTTGGATCAGCGCGAAGTGGGCACGGTAGATCAGGGCCATGCCATCGAGCAGGAAAAGGCGGTTCATGCCAGGAACATGAACGGCGAATCCCGAACGTCCAAGTGGGAACGGTGGAGAAAGTGCCGGCTGATCTGCGATCAGTGCAGGTATTTCCAGACTCGTTGGATACTACCTCAGGAGCCCAGCATGAGCGAGATATGCTCCGCCGTGAGTTCTCCCATGGATTTGCAATCACGGAAGGTATTCAGGCCATGCATGCGATCCAGTTCCTTGGCGAGTCTTTGAACATGCGATTGGGGTGCGATTTCGTCGCGGCGCATCACCCCTAGCAAGGCGCGCAGGCGCACCCGCTCCACCTTGGCGCGGCGGGCCATTTGGGCGTGCTCTTCCGCCACGTATTGGTCAATCGAGCGTCTGTTCAGAACCTCGAAGGCCATGCGGGTAACGGCACGGTTTGAGTTGAAGCGAAAGGCCAGATAGATATTGCCATTCCCCTCATAGGATTGCTGGTCAAAGTCAATCGCACGCACGCGGAACTGGGTTTCCTCGAAGTCCGGAGTGATATCCACCACGTAGTTCACGCTGCGCATGTCCCCCAGCAGGCGGATGAAACTCCGCTCCGTGAATTTTGTGAATTCCTTCGCCAGACGCACACGGTTGCTGCTGTTCTGATCGATGTGTTCCTTCAGGAAAATGTTCCCGGGAATGCCGGCGATGTGCTCCTCGATCAGCGTATTCCCATTCACCAGATAGTTGATCCGGTTGGGAGAAAGGACATGCTCCAGCTCCAGTCCGTAGATGCGCGAGGCATCGGCCTGCTTCACGTAGAAGTAGTCCGAGTTGTCATTGAAAAGGTTGGTAATGCGGACACGGAATGGCTTCGAGTTGCCGAAATTTCCGAAGTCGATTCGATCCACCACCAGGTGCTCATGCTGCCCGCATTCATGGCCAATTTTCAGCTCCGTGTAGATAGCGGTCAAACGGGAGCGGATGATCGGCTGGTCTTCTGGAGAATACATCACCGTGAGCCACAACGTTTCATGGCCCTGCGGGTCTTCATACGGGACCGCACCGGTGAAACGTGTCAGGTCATCGTATACTTGCGGGATATCCCGCAGGCGGTCGAAGTGGTAAAGATACTGCCGTAGTGGCGGCGAGACATCGTATTTGATTTTCCGCTGAGGGATCACAAATCAGATCCTGGAAAACCCAGCGGGAAAAAGCCAGCGCGACGTCACTTCTTCGCAAGCGCAACGAGGATGGCCTTTTGGGCATGCAGGCGGTTTTCCGCTTCCTGGAAAATCGTATCTGCATGCAGTTCCAGCACCTCTTCCGTGATTTCCTTGCCACGATAAGCTGGGAGGCAATGGAGCACGATGTGGCCTGCGGCAGAATTTGCCAGCAGTCCGGCATTCACTTGGAATCCGGCGAACTGCTCTTCCTTTTCCTGTTGTCCTTCCTGGCCCATGGAAAGCCACACGTCCGTATTGATCACATGGGCACCGGTAGCTGCGGCTAGGGGATCGGTGGTGATGGTTACATTTGGAGCGTCCAGCTTTGCCAGAAATGCGGCGGGAGGCAGGCAGGCAGCAGGAGATGCCACGGAGAGTTCGAATCCGAGGTGTTTGGCCGCCCACATCCAAGAAATGGTCATGTTTGAGAAACCATCACCGATGAAGGCAACTTTCTTGCCCTCCCATGTGCCGAGTTTTTCCTGAATCGTCAGCAGGTCCGCGAGGATCTGGCACGGGTGCTCGTCATCCGTCAGCGCATTGATCGTAGGGATGTTCGAGTAGTGGGCAAAGTCCACCACATCCTGTTGAGCGAAAGTCCGGATGATGCAACCATGTACCATGCGGCCCAGTACGCGCGCCGTATCCTTGATAGGCTCACCGCGTCCCAACTGGATGTCATTTTTGGAAAGAAACATCGGGAAGCCACCCAGTTCGCGGATGCCCACTTCAAAGGAAACGCGTGTCCGGGTGGAAGATTTTGTGAAAATCATCGCCCACGTCTGGCCCTTCAGTACCTCTCCGTCGCGTCCGCGATTCGCTTTCAAATGCGCTGCGGATTCCAGCAGGCGGGTGATTTCCAGAGCGGACAGTTCTTCGATGGAGAGAAGATGTTTCATGGGAGAAAAAGTGGTCAGTAGCTAGGGGCTAGAGGCTAGGGAAAGAATAAAATCAAGAATTGGCGTGGCGGCGTTCCAAGGAGTCCATGAGACCGTTGAGCATTCGGCCGATTTCGCCGCAGTTGTTGAGAAATGAATCATGCACGCTTTCGGAAATGTAACCGTGCCGGTGAGCCAATGTGAGTTGGGTTTCCAATTCGTTTAAAGAGCCTCGGGCAATGCTGAGGAAATGAATAAAGTCCGGCGACGTTCTTCGGCCATGTCCTTCCGCGATATTGGAAGGGATGGATGTGGCGCTTCTGTTGATTTGGGACGTCAGGCCAAACAATTCCGCTTTGGGGAAACCGAGGGCGGCGGGATGAATATCCACGGCCAAGTCCATGCTCTTCTGCCAAACCAGGAGATCTCTGTAGGATTTGATATTCATAGCTCTGCATTTCTGGCCCCCGGCCCCTAGCCCCTGAATCCTCTAGGAGAAGCTTGAGAGGACGGAGTGAACGATGGCCAGCGCCTCGTCGATTTCCTCATTGGTGACGTTGAGCGGAGGTAACAAGCGGAAGGTATTGGGGCCTGCAGGTGGGACGAGCAGACCTTGAGCCATCATCTGGGTTACGGCGACTAATGCAGGAGTCTTTCCTTCCGGCACGGTGATGTATTCCGGATTGAGTTCCACGCCGAGAAGCAGGCCCTTGCCCCGGATTTCCTTCACGATGGGAAGGTTCCATGACTTGATCGTTTCCCGGATGCGCACTTCCTGAAGGATGGCATTCACTGCCAGATCCTTTTCCCGGATTTCCTTCAGCACCGCCAGCGATGCGGCACAGACGAGAAGATTTCCGCCGTAGGTGGAGCCATGACTGCCCGGTCCCAGCAAAGAAGAAAGGGAGGTACCTTTTTCATTGATGGCCCGATTGTTCAACCAGAAAGCACCGATCGGTACACCGCCGCCCATGCCCTTGGCCCAGGAAATGCCGTCCGGTTCGATTTCCGGGGCAATCATCCGCCAGGCCATTGCATCGCCGCAACGTCCAAAGCCTGCCTGTACTTCATCGAAGAACAGCAACAAGTCGTGTTTTTTACACAGATCTGCCACAGCCCGGAGAAATTCCGGGGTTGCCACATTTACGCCGCCTTCGCCTTGGATTGGCTCCAGGAGAATGGCAGCGGTTTCCTGTTTCACCGCGTTTTCCAGCGCAGCCAGATCATTGAATGGCAGATGACGGAAGCCCGGGAGGAGAGGATCGAAGCCTTCTTGGATTTTAGCTTGTCCGGTGGCAGACATCGCTCCCAGCGTCCGTCCATGGAAGGATTGGGTAAAGGTCAGCACCTCATACCGTGGGGAGCCATCCGCCTGAGGCCGGGCGTGGCCGAACTTCCGAGCGGATTTGATCAGCCCGTCGTTCGCCTCGGCACCGGAGTTCGAGAAGAAAATCTTACCTCCCAATTTCACATGATGCTCATTGATCTCCTGCGCCAGCTCCGCCTGCAGGGGATTTTGATACATGTTCGAAACATGCATCAGTTCACTCGCCTGATCCCGGATCGCTTTTACCAGCGTAGGATGGCAGTGGCCCAGTGAGCAAACGGCGATGCCCATGCAGAAATCGATGAAACTCCGGCCGTTCTCATCCCACAGTCGGCTGCCCGCACCGCGCACGGGGACCAGCGGAAACCGCCCGTAGGTAGGAAGGACATGTTGGGAGTAAAGTTCTGCGGTAGTCATGATTCTTGGGAAAGGGGCGGAGGCTAGCGTTATCCGCAGAAATGGCAAACCACGAATTTGCCACCTTTTTCCCGCATCAGTCTCGTTTCGCGTTCGTCGGAGCGGAAGAGCAGGAACTGGCCAACCATGCCAGGCCCAAGGAAAAGACGGCCAAGACCAGAAACAGTGCCCCTAGGGAAAGGTGACCTTCGATGTTGCCAAGATCAGTCGCACGCATGCAGAGCAGCGCTACGGAGCCCAAGGCAAAGCCATTGGCCATAATCATGCCATTGTAAAAAGCGATCTTGGACAGAAGGGCGGGCCAGCGTGGTTTTCCGGTGGGACGGGAGATGGGAGAATCATTCATGCAGAGGTGGGGGGGCTGCAAGATGTCATGAGTGGCCCACATGCGCCATTACGCCTTCACGTTAAGACCTTAGTAACCATCGGAAGATTTATAAATGACCATTCACCCAACAGAAAACCTGCCCCATGGGGAAGCGAACCACAAAGATTCCCCACGGAGCAGGCTTTGACTGGAAAGGGTTGGCTTGGGCTTACGCTGCCGCCAGTTCCCGCACTGGTCGACGGAGAGGGTTTCTGTGATGGCGATGCTCCACGAGCAGAGGCGAAAAGGCCTTGATATAGGTGGAGGCACTGCGCTCACCACTGGTCAGGCCCGCGCGCTTTTCCTCTTCATTGCCGAAGAGGGCGAGGCTTTCTTCCAGTAGATCTGCCAGATCCTGTTGATCTGTTGGATCGGTAAAGACAGCGCTCAACACATCGTGGGAGGCCTTTACCGCTGCGGCAGCTGCGGCCTCGATGGTGGAACCCTCGGAGATTTCCTTGAAGATATGGCCGTTGCCCGGATCGATCACGGAGTGCAGGGCATCGTAAGTGGCCAGAGAGAGAATGGAACGCACGCGCCCGGCGAAGATCCGGTTGTTTTTGATGCGTGCGATGTAGCGATCAGCGATGTGATCCCAGGTCTGCTCGATCAGATCGAGCTTCGGAGAGGATACTGTGGTCAGCAGGGGCTCGCTGTATTGAAGGAGCGGAGCAAAAGTGAGATTCATAAATTTGGATGATAGAGGTGGATGGGTGGAGAGTTGCTCTCCGGGTTGTGAATCGTCGTTCAGCTTATAGCTGTCTCCGTTCCAACTTTGGAACGGAATGAAATCGACTGGAAGAAACAGGAATGCCGGGGCGAAAAATGGGCCACCGGTCGGCGATCAAGCACACCGACAACAACAGCAACACGCCATCATCTGGCGGTCAGTGGTGTGGATGGCGATCAGGTATTTCATTGGGAACGGCGTCATCCAAGCGTGGGACATCACCTCTTGCAATAACAAAATACTAAAATAGGTAATTTAGTCATGAAGTATTCTTCCTCATGGCGTGATAGAGCTCCAGTTTCCATGGACTGCGTCCAATTGAAAAAGCCACACGGCGTAACCGTGTGGCTTTTTTGTGAATCAGTTAGTCGGATAGACTGAATTAAAACTTCGCCACGGCAGCAGCTTTGATTTCCTCCAGCTTGCTGCGGTCCGGTGCTGCGCCGCGTGCTTGGTCCGGCTTGCCGCCGCCCTTGCCGCCTGCGATGGCTGCTAGGTCACGGAGCAGGTCGCCAGCCTTGAGGCCGGAGGCGAGGGCTGCCTCACCGCAATAGGTGGCTAGGTGGAGTTTTTCGCCATCGTCCACGATCAGGAAGGCCGGGCCGCTGAAGTTCTTTTTCTTGAGGCCGTTCTGGAGCTCCTGAAGCAGGGAACCATCGGATTCGAAGGAAACGACGATGGGTTCACCCTTTTCGATGAGTTCTGCCAGTGCCTCATCCGCCAGCTTCGCAGCAGCGGAGGCCTGGAGTTTCTTGAAGCGCTTCTCTGCTTCGATGACTGCTTCCTTGCCGGCTTCCAGCGAGGAGCGGACTTCGGAAAGCGCGTCATTGATGGAGCGGATATCGGCAGCGGCGAAGAGCGCATCTGCATTCAGCACAGGCGGCGGTGTGATGGAAACCGGAGCCTCGCCGATGCCTGCGAGCTTTGCATTCACGGGAGCCAGCTTGGCCTGGATGGCATCGGATTCCTGGGAAAGCTGCACCACCACATCGCGCAGATAGGACAGCGCGCTGTCACCACACACGGCCTCGATCCGGCGGACACCGGAGGCGATGGCTCCCTCGGACTTGATTTTGAAAAGGCCGATCTCGGAGGTGTTGCGCACGTGGGTGCCGCCGCAGAGTTCCTGAGCGTAACCGTTCAGCGCACCCGGCTGACCGCCGATCTGCACCACGCGAACCACATCGCCGTATTTGTCCCCGAAAAATTGCATGACATCGGCCCGGCCCTTCACTTCGGAGTGGGGGACTTCCTTCCAGCTAACGGAATCCTGTGCGGAAATCGCGGCGTTCACCTTTTCCTCCATCGCCACCAGTTGTTCCGGTGTGATGGCGGCGCTGTTGAAGTCGAAGCGCAGGCGGTTTTCATCCACGGAGGAACCCTGTTGGGCGGCATCCTTGGAAACGACCTCGTGCAGCGCCCAGTGGAGAAGGTGGGTGGCGGAGTGGTGTGCCTCGATGGGGCGGCGGCGGGCGGTATCGAGGGAAAGGATCACCTTGTCACCTGCCTGGATGGCGGCATCGCTGCTTACGATGTGGGCGCGGGCTTTGCCAATCTGCTGGGTGCCGGTGACTTCTAACGAGGCATGGCGGTTGGAAACCGCCGCCACGGTGCCGGTATCGCCGGACTGGCCACCCATTTCCGCGTAAAACGGTGTTTTGTCTGTGATGACAAACAAAGCGTCTTCCTGTGGATGGATTTCCAGCACGGTGGCTTCCACTTCGTCCGTATCGAAGCCGACGAATTCCGTCACTGCATCCGTGGAAATATCCAGAGCGCGGACGACGGTGGTTTTTTGAGCTGCACGCGCGCGCTCGCGTTGCTGCTCCATCAGTTCCTCGAAACGAGCCATGTTCACTTTCAGACTGCGCTCAGCGCAAAGCAACTCGGTGAGGTCCACCGGGAAGCCGAAGGTGTCATAAAGTTCAAAGGCGACTTCACCGGAGACCTTGTTGTTTTTAACCTCCGGCATCGCATCTTCAAAGCGCTTCAATCCTCTATCAAGTGTCTGATTGAAACTCGCCTCTTCCGTCTCAAGTGTTGTTCTAACCGTCTCCTCCCGGTTCTTCAACTCTGGAAAAACGCCACCCATTTCCTGAGCGAGCGTTTCCACCAGTGCGCCGAAAAACGGCTTTTCACCGGAGAAACCAAGCTGGCGACCGTATCTAACGGCGCGGCGGAGGATGCGGCGCAGCACGTAGTTCCGGCCGTTGTTGCCGGGCATGATGCCATCGGCGATGGAGAAGGAAAGGGTGCGCAGGTGATCGGCGATCACGCGGAAGGCGATTGCCGTTTTCATCTCTTCCGTGAAGGCGGAGCGGTCGGCTCCGAGTTCTGGATAGATATCCACGTAAGTCTTGCCGCTCAGTTCCTCCAGCTTGCGGAAGATCGGGGTGAAGACATCCGTAGCGTAGTTGCTTGGTTTTTTGGAAAAGTCGGTGAAGCCCTTCGTGTTCTGTATGATCGAACACGCGCGCTCAAAGCCCATGCCGGTATCGATGTGCTTCGCAGGCAGTTCGCGGAAGGAGCCATCCGCCTCCGCATTGTATTGGATGAAGACGAGGTTCCAGATTTCGATGCAGAGATCGGAATCGTTGTTCACCAGATTGCGCCCGGTCACCGGATTGCCTTCCGGAGTGAGGTCCACATGAAGTTCCGAACACGGGCCGCAGGGGCCGGTTTCGCCCATCATCCAGAAATTGTCCTTCACGTTTCCGTGGACGATCTGCACTTCAGGATCGCAGCCCTTTGAGCGGAACAGTTCGGCCCAGATGTCCCAGGCCTCTTGATCGAATTCGCCCGGATCACCTTCCTTCGGAGCATACACGGATGCGTAAAGGCGGTGGGCAGGAAGGCCCCAGCGTTCAACGACCAGTTCCCATGCCCAGGCGATGGCTTCTTTCTTGAAGTAGTTTCCGAACGACCAGTTCCCCAGCATTTCAAAGAACGTGTGGTGATAGGTGTCATAGCCCACATCCTCCAGGTCGTTGTGCTTTCCACCTGCACGGATGCACTTCTGCGTATCGGCAGCGCGTGGTGGATCATACGGAGCTTTTTCCACGCCCAGGAAATACGGCACGAAGGGATTCATCCCCGCATTCGTGAACAGCAGGCCGGGTGATTGCGGCAGCAGCGATGCGGAGGGGACGATGGTGTGCTGTTTCTCGCGGAAGAAATCGAGGAATGAGTGGCGGATCTCTGCGGCAGTCATGGTAGGCGCTGGGAAAGTCTGGATTCCGGGTGGTCTGGAACGGGCGGGGAGAATGGTGGAACGCCGGGCCAGAAGTAAAGCCTTGCAGTGGGGCGGCTTCCATTTGCCAGACTCCTTCTTCGCGTAGCTTGCCCACGATGCCGGAATGTGGATGCTGGATGGCGACTTCGTGCGTCTCATGAAAATCGCTTACACCACGCATTTTTCCGCCGATAATGTCCACTCATGGTCCGGGACCATCTATTACATCCGGGAGGCGCTGCGGCAGGCTGGAGCGGAAATTTCCACCGTTGATGGGCTTACGGAAAAAGGTCGCGTGAGTGGCCGCCTGATAGAGGTGGCCTACCGGCATCTGACGGGGAAAACCTTCATCCGCTATCGCCGTCCTTCCACACTGGATGCCTACGCACGGCAGGTGGAGGCGGTTTTGGAAAAAGCTCCAGCCGACGTGGTTTTCAGCCCGAGCACGTTCCCCCTCGCCCGCATGAAGCCCGGAACGCCCACCGTTTTTTGGTCGGACGCGTGTTTCGCCGGGATGATCGATTTTTATCCCTACACCTCCAATCTCTGCCGCAGAACCATCTGGGAGGGAAACCAAACGGAGCAGGACGCCTTGGACCGCTGCTCACTGGCGATCTATTCTTCGGACTGGGCAGCACGGACTGCGCTGGAGCATTATAAAATCGATCCTGCCAAGGTGAAGGTCGTCCCCTATGGAGCAAATATTGAGACAGGGCGCACGCGGGCAGAGGTGCTCGGCAGCTTGGAATTCCGGCCCATGGATCGCTGTGAACTGCTATTCATCGGGGTAGAGTGGGAGAGAAAAGGTGGGGACATCGCACTGGAAACAGCGCTGGAACTCAATCGACGCGGCCTGCCTACCCGGCTGCATGTCGTCGGCTGCGCGCCTCCGGCCAAGGCTCCGGATTTCGTCATCCGCCACGGTTTCGTTTCCAAGAAAACGCCGGAAGGCCGGGTCAGGCTGGAGAGTCTGCTTGCCCAATCGCATTTCCTGATCGTCCCATCCCGGGCGGAATGCTACGGTCTCGTTTTTGCAGAAGCCAGTTCCTACGGGTTGCCTTCCCTGGCGGCAGACGTGGGAGGGATCCCCACCGTGGTGAGAAATGGGGTGAACGGTCAGCTGTTTCCGCTGGCCGCTCGTGGCCACGAATTTGCCGAGCATGTGGTGGAATTACTGCAGAATCCAGCCGCCTACCGGGAACTGGCCCTCCATGCCCATGAAGAATATGAAAGAAGATTGAATTGGCAGACTGCGGGCGCTGCCGTGAAAGACCTGTTGGACCGTTTGTAGGATTCAGGAACCGGCAGGCGGAGCCGTTGGCACCGGGGAGGTTTCTGAATTAGGTGCGGCTGGGGCAAGTAGTTGCTTGAACTCAGTTCCCCACTCTTTGGAAGAGGGATGGGAAAGGTATTTCTGAATGTGTGCCAACATTCTTTTGGAGCCTTCCACCTTGTCACCACTTTTGAAAAGATCCACCTCCATCTTCCAGAGGAGTTCGGGTAATTCCTTTATCTTGAACTCCTCATACGCCGGGGAGTGCATGTTTTCGGCCATTCCGATTTTCGTTTCGTTATAGACCGTATTCTTTTCGTTGGGCGAATTCTTGGTCTGATAGGCTTCATTTTCCTTATCCTGTTTCGCCTGCAGTTTTTTAGCGTAGTTGCCCATGACGTCACGGATCTCCAGTTCCTGCTCGATCCGTTTCATCCATCCAGCACGCAGTTCCGCGAGCGTACTCGGTTTACGGAGCGGGGGAAGAATCACTTTGTCATACAACTCTTCCAAATTCAATGGACTGCGGGGCCAGTCCTTCAGTTCCACGCGGTCGATGCCATAGGCTTTTGCAAAAACGGTGGAAGTGACGGACTGTGTCAGCACCTGTTCCTGATCCGCCATTTGCTTGAGATCGTTGAACAGGGCGTTCAAGCATTCCTTTGCTTTGTAAACGAGTGCTTCCTGATTCGGTTTACTGGAAGCTGCTTCCAGCGTCAGGCTCAGCCAGCGCAACTGATAGCGGAGTGCGGTGCGGAATCCAAGCTTACCCAGATTTGCATCCTCCTTCTTTTTCCATTCCCGGAAATCCTGATTCTTGCGATTCAGGTCCGTGTATTCCACCTTTTCCACGCTCATGATGTAGAGAGCGAAGGCTTTTTCCTCACTGGAGGCTGCCTCCCGGTAGGCAGTTACGGCCACCCGGTAGCGCGCATCGATTTTTTCCGCAGCTGAATTTTCAAGCTTATCCAGTTGCTCAAGCAGGGCCTCCCTGTCTGTAGGAGATAAATCCTGAGCATGAAGACAGTTGAGGCTAAGCACCGAACAAAGGATGACGGGTGAAAATCGCATGGGTTACTCCAATTCCGATTTATAACGGGCGACAAGCGGGAAAGTTTCATCCTTTTGAAAGAAATTTCCAAATTTTACGAACTTGGAATCTGGATTCCTCCACGCATGATGCCTGCGTTCATTCCTTTTCGCCCATGAGTCCTGCTTTCCGCCGATTACTGGCGCTGGTTGCCGTATTTGTCACTGCCTTCCTTGCCGTCTCCATTTTGAAGACGTGGCGGAGTGGTGGAGACTTGCGCAGCCTGCTGCCTGGGTTGAAAAAGGAAACCGGGAGCTTCCGCCCGGAGCATTTCACCCTGCCGGAGAAAGCGCCGCTGGAACTCGGCCAGGTGGAGCTTCTTTCCCGGCTCAATCAGGAATACTCACGTCTCACCGAGGCTGTCGTGCCCTCGGTGGTCAGCATCGATACGACCGGTGTCCGGACTGAGCAGTTGGTGGATTACTGGGGGCGGACCCGCGTGCGCCAATCTCCTTCCAAAGGACAAGGCTCCGGCATCATTGTGACCAAGGAAGGTCACATTGTAACGAATCACCATGTGATCGCCGGCCAACAGGCCATCAAGGTGACCACCCACGATGGGAAATCCTACAAGGCGACGCTGATCGGGGAGGATAACCTTTTGGACATTGCCGTGCTCAAACTGGATTCCACCGAAACTTTCCAACCCTTGAAATTCGGTGATTCAAGTCAGGTGCAGGTCGGCCAGATGGTCTTCGCCGTGGGCAATCCATTCGGACTCGGGGAAACAGTGACGCAGGGCATCATTTCCGCGAAACAGCGCTCCATCTCGGAAAATCAGCGGGATCTTTTCCAGACGGATGCCGCCATCAACCCTGGAAACTCCGGCGGGCCCTTGGTAAACTTGCGCGGGGAAATCATCGGCATCAATGCCGCCATCTTTTCCACGGACAAGCAGAACCCCAGCTTTCAGGGTGTGGGGTTCTCCATTCCAGGAAACGAGGTGAAGGATGCCCTTTTCCAGATTTTGGAACGCGGACGCCCCATCCGTGGATTTCTGGGAGTGGAGATGGAGGAAGTGGCTCCCATCGTGAGAGCCATCACCCCGGATTCTCCTGCCCAGGCTGCGGGGCTGCAGGTGAAGGACAAGGTGGTTTCCTTCGATGGAGAGGCCATTCGCTCCACCACACAGCTCATCGCGCTCGTCCAGCGTGCAAAGGTGGGGGAAAAAATCCATCTAGGCATCACCCGGGAAGGGAAGGGGATGGAAGTGGTCCCCACTATCGCCGAGAGCAAGAATGGCCCCTTGCAGGTTCAGCCATCCGGTGGCGAAGCCAATACCCGCCTGCGGAAAGCGACAGAGATTTTACAAGCCATGGGAGTGGAAGTGCGTGATCTCACTCTCCCGGAACGTGCAAGTGGCTACAATGGTGCGGTGGTGACCAAGATTCTTCCGAATACCCTGGGGATCGATAAATTGCA
>Ga0157370_10001975_pt1 | contig 25220 bp, 19 predicted proteins | sample C35metaG_FD_113463 | JGI IMG/M metagenome (GOLD analysis project Ga0157370, IMG submission 113463) | Corn rhizosphere microbial communities from Kellogg Biological Station, Michigan, USA - C3-5 metaG | ecosystem: Host-associated > Plants > Roots > Rhizosphere > Soil | place: USA: Michigan...
CGCACAGGCCAGCGATGCCGCCGACGCCACGCGAGCGCGACGCCTGTCCGACATTCGCGCCTGGCATCCTGGAGAGAAGATCGTGGCGTTCTCCCAGTTCGCGGACACCATTCACGCGATGTTCCGTCTGCTGCGGAACACGACCGGCATCGCCGCGCTTACGGGGCACGGCGCGCGCGTGGCCGGTGGCTCGCTCACACGGACCGAGGCGCTGGCGCGATTCGCGCCGCGCGCATCGGGCGCTCGTCCGCCGCGCGCCATCGAGCGCATTGATCTGCTGCTCACGACGGATCTCCTGAGTGAAGGGATCAATCTCTCCGATGCCTCGGTCGTCGTGCATCTCGACCTGCCATGGACTGGTGCCCGCCTGGAACAGCGGGTGGGCCGATCGCGCCGCATCGGCGCCAGCCACCAGTGCACCAGCGTGTACGCGCTCGCTCCACCCGCGTCGTCCGAGGAATTGCTGCGCGTGGAGGCGCGCGTGCGGGCCAAGCTCCGCGCCGCGAGTCGCGCGACCGGCATCGCCGGTACCATTCTGCCTGGTCTGGCGGCGATGGCGAGCGACGAGAGCGCGGCACGCACGCGGGAGCGGATCCGGGCGGTGCTGGGCCGATGGCGCGAGCGTGCGGGTGTGACGCCGGCACCGGCTCATACGCTGCCACCACCGCCCGCAGCGTGTCCCGCGCCACCCGCATCCACTCCCCACCCGGAGTCCTGCATCGCGTCAGCTGTGCGCGCAACGCGCCCCGTACTTCTCGTCGTGCTGCGCGAGGGCACTGGCGATGTGCTGTCGCTGGCGGCGCTCGACGACGGCGAGCTGCAGGCCGATCCGGCCATGGTGTTGCGCGCGCTGCTCGAGCTGGACGGCGGCGATGCCGCGGCGCCGGTGAACGCGGCGTATATCGCAGAGCCGGCGAACGCAGACCATGTCACGGTGCCACCGGACGTGATCGAACGCGCCGTCGCGACGGCGCAGCGCTGGATCGAGCGGCATCGCGCGGCGCTCGCCACTGGCGCCTCGCTCACCCTGCATGCGCCGGCGCGGCGCAGCGCGCTCCGGCGCATCAGCATCATCACCGCGCGCGCTCCGCTGCACCGGCGGCCGGAGTTGGCGGCGCTGGCCGCCGGTGCGCGACGCGCCGTCAGCGTCCCCTGCGGCGTCGGCGCCGAAGCGGTGCTGGGCGAAATCGGACGCGCGCCCATGCCGGACGAAGCGTGGCTGCGCGCCCTTGCCGCATTCGGCGATGCACACGGCGCGCGCGGCGCGGAGGACGCAGAGAGTGCGGCGGGCGCGCGCGAACACGGCGCCGGCAATCCGGCGCCCCGCGTGATCGCGATGCTGGTGGGTGTACCCGAGCGCGGCGCGTCGTGACGCCGCGGCCGCGGGGCGCTATGCGGTCGCGGTTGGTGCGACGTTCATTCGTCGCACCAGCAACTGCACGCAGAGCGCGGCAAGATCCGCCGAGCTGTACTGCCGCGTCGGCGCGTCTTCGGCGCGCCAGTGCCAGTCGTTGCCAGCCTGTTCGAGCAGGAGCACCTGCTCGCGTACCACCGTGGCATGGCGCCCCGCGCGCGCCGCCTCGCCGGGGAACGTCACCGTCCCGTCCCATTCCAGCACGAGCAGCTTGCCATCGTCGCTCGCGTTGGCCGCCCGGTGCAGCCACGAGGCGCTCACCGCCACGCCGTCGGCCTGCACCACGCAGCGCTCCGGCGTGTGGCGCATGTCGAGCGCCACGCCGGGAATCACGTCACGCGCTTCCGCCACGCGGCGCTCGATCTCCGCGATCAGGGTCCGCAACTCCCGCTGCGCGGCCGAGGCGGCCTTGTAGGCGCCGGTGGCCACGCCGTGCGCCGGTGTGAGCGCGAACTCGTCCCGCACGAGGCTCAGGTGCGGCACCATCTGCGTCGCGGCCTGCGTCACGCCCCCGGCGCGCCGCACCGCTTCGGTAATCCCGTCCACCACGTGCGCCAGCCCGTCGTCCGTGAGGCTCATGTGGGCGTCGGCATCGGCCACCCAGTCGGGTGAGAGGGCGTCGGACTCGAGCGACACCACGAACAGGAACTCGGGTCCCTGTCGTTCGACGCGCGTCTCCAGCGCGGCCTGATCGCCGCGCGTGCACGCCGTCTCGCCCCACAGCCGCTGGTGCAGCACGACGACCACGCGCGCATCGTTCTCGAGCACGTCGGACACCACGTTCTTGCGTCCGTCGCGGTGCTCCCAGGCGGCGAATACCGGGCGTTTCAGCCGCGGCTTCAATTCCTGCAGGAGTGACCGCGCAGTGAGCGAGTCGAAGGCGACGCACGAAATGGCGGCGTCGTAGGTGAAGGAGGTGGACATGGCTCTTGTTCCGCGCCAGGGGACCAGAGACCGCACACGGCGCGCGGCCTGGGGCGGGAGCGCGACTGGCGATGTCGCGGCCGACAAAAGTTCAGCCCGCCGCTTGCGCGGTGGCCTGCTACAAGGTAGCACCAAACGAGCGCGCGCGCATCCGATACAGATTATGGGCACACGCGTCCGGCGGCTCGTTCAAACCTTTTCCCGCATTCGGTTATCCCATCCCGTGACGGCAGCCAGGCACGCACCGAATGCTCGCAACGATGCCCGACGTGGCACAGACAACTCCCACGGGTAGCGCGGTACCCTCCCCGGATGTGGCGAAGGCCGCGTCGGGCGACCGGGTGGCCTTCGAGCGCCTGTACCGCACGCATCTGTCGCGCGTCTACTCGATCTGCGTGCGCATGACTGGCAGCCGCGAGCGCGCCGACGAGCTCACGCAGGACGTCTTCGTGCGCGTGTGGGAAAAGCTGCCGCAGTTTCGCGGCGAGAGTGCGTTCTCCACCTGGCTGCATCGGCTGGCGGTGAACGTGGCGTTGAACGACCGGGTGGCGGCACGGCGGGAACGTTCGCGCGCTGCGCCCGGTGGCGACGATGACGACGATGACATGGACGCGTTGCCGGACACGAGCCCGGCTCCCCGGCACGCGGAGCGAATGGACCTGGAGGCGGCGATCGCCACCCTGCCGGCCGGGGCTCGAAAGATCTTCGTGCTGCACGACGTGGAGGGATACAAGCACGAGGAGATCGCCGAGATGTTCGGCATCAGCTCGGGTGGCAGCAAGGCGCAGTTGCACCGCGCCAGACTTCTCTTGCGTGAGGCGCTGGAACGATGAACGACACCCTTCTCTCCTGCGACGCGTTCGACGCGATGCTCTCCGATTCTCTCGAGGGCACGCTGGACGCGACACGGCAGGCCGCGCTCGAGCGGCACGCGCACGAGTGCATCCGGTGTGGCGCGCTCCTCGGCGACCTGATGGCCATCACGACGCAGGCCCGGTCGCTTCCGGATCTCGTGCCGGCACGAGATCTGTGGGACGGCATCGCGGCGCGAATCGAAGCACCCGTCGTGACGCTGCCGGCTCGCCGTGGTGCCGGTCCGCTCTGGCGCCGGCGCCCTGCCGCCTGGATCGGCGCCGCCGCGGCCGCTCTGGTGGTGGCGACGGCTGGCATCACGTACGTGGCCACGCGGGCCTTCGATCACGGCGCGGTCGGCAGCGTGGCCGTGACGACGCCAGCCACCCCGGCCGCCCCGGCGGCGACAGCGTCCGCGCGGCTCGCCGGCACGATCGGCGCGCCGGCCGCCAGGCAGTTGCGGCCGGAGCAGGTGTACGACCGCGAGATCGGAGCGCTCGCGGCGATCCTGCAGCAACGCCGCGCCCAGCTCGATACGAGCACGGTGCGCGTGATCGAACACAATCTCCAGATCATTGACGCGGCCATTGCGCAGAGCCGCGCCGCGCTGGCGAAGGACCCGGCCAGCGGATTCCTGAACGATCAACTGAACAACGCGCTGGATCAGAAGGTGGAGTTGCTGCGAACCGTGGCACTCCTGCCGGCGCATACCTGAGGATGCAATCCATGCGACGCAGCTGGCTCGTGGGGACGGCGGGAATGCTGATGATGGCGGCTCCGCTGCTCGCCCAGAACGAAGGGGATTTCCAGTCGCGGCTGGACACCACCGTCGCGCTCGCCGCCAACGGCACGGTACAGCTTTCGCTCGTCTCGGGTGACATCATCGTCACGAGCTGGGCGCGCAACGAGGTGAAGATCCACGCCACGAGCGAGCGCGGCATGCTGCAGTTCGACGCGAGCCCGTCACGCGTCCAGCTCCGCGTGGAGTCGCAGCACGATGAAATGGGTGACACACGCTACGAGGTGACCATCCCGGCCGGTGCGCGGCTCAGCGCCAGCAGCGTGTCCGGCGATGTGCGCTCGCAGGGCGGGAGCGACGTGGAGCTGCATTCGGTGAGCGGCGACGTCACCGCGGAGAACGTCTCGGGACACGCCGACGTCGAGAGCGTGTCGGGCGGCGTGACGATCACCAGGGTGGGCCGCGGCGCAAAGGTCTCGTCGGTGAGCGGCGACGTGCAGCTCAGGGACATCACCGGCGACCTCTCCACCCAGACGGTGAGCGGCGAAATCCAACTCGATGGTGTGAAGTCGTCCTACGTGCACACGCAAACGGTGAGCGGTGACACCCGCTTCCGCGGCTCGCTCGCCGCCCAGGGACGCTACGAGTTTCGCTCGCATTCCGGCGACGTGGAGCTCACCGTGCCTCCCGCCGGCGCCAACGTGAACGTCCAGACGTTCAGCGGCGACGTCGAAAGCGCCTACGCCATGACACTCAGGCCCGGCACCTCGGAGGGCCAGCGCAACATGCAGTTCACGATCAACGGAGGCGGCGCTCAGGTGAGCATTACGACCTTCAGCGGAGATGTCACAATCAATCGCGCTTCGGGCGCCAACAAGGAGAACTGACCCCATGCTCCGTACGTTTTGCGCCGCGCTCGCCGCGGCGGCCATCGCCATGCCCCTGGCCGGCCAGCAGGCCACCACGTCATCCGGCAATACGTTCGACTGGAGCGGGGACATCCCGGCCGGCAGCTGGATTCGCGTGCGCGATCTGAACGGCGGTATTTCCGTGGAGCCGGGCACCGGCAACACCGTGCAGGTCCACGGCGAGAAGCAGTGGCGGCGCGGTGATCCCTCCCGCGTGCGATTCGAGGTCTACAAGGGCAGCGATGGCGTGACCGTCTGCGCCCTCTGGAACGAGGATGATACGTGCGACGCGAGCGGCATGCACTCGCACGGCGATCATCACACGCACGACGGCGACGATGTGTCCGTCCATTTCACGGTACAGCTTCCGGCTGGCGTGAAGGTGGACGTGCAAACGGTGAACGGCAGTCTCGATGTGAAGGGCGCCCGCGCGCAGGTCGTCGCGACGACGGTGAATGGACGCATCGACGCGGCAACGACGCAGGGTCCGGTGCGCGCCGAGACCGTGAACGGCTCGATCAACGTCCGCATGGATTCCCTGGCGGGCAGCGGCGACCTCGACTATTCCACGGTGAACGGATCCGTGACCGCCACGCTTCCGCCCACGCTCAACGCCGAGCTGGAAATGGAAACGGTGAATGGCTCGATCAGCAGCGATTTTCCGCTCACGGTGTCGGGCAAGCTGAGTCCGCGTCACATCCGCGCCACCATTGGCTCCGGCGGCCGGGAGCTCAAACTGCACACGGTGAACGGGAGCGTCGAGCTGCGGAAACTTGATTGACGGAAGGGGCGTAGGGTGTGGTGGATGGTAGCTGGTAGCTGGTAGCTGGTAGCTGGACTACCAGCTACCGACTCCAGCTACCAGCAACCAGTAACCAGCTACCAGGAACCACCCATGCCCCGCCTCGTTGCTCCGATTCTCACCGCCGCCCTCCTCGCGCTCACCGCGTGCGGACGCGAGCACGTGGAGGCCAATGCCTTCGCGTGGAACGGCACCGTGCCGGCGGGCGGCTGGCTGCACCTCCGCAATCTGCAGGGGCGCATCACCGTGGACTCCAGCCCGTCCGCCGATGTCATGGTCACGGCCACCCTGCGCTGGCGTGGAGACCGGGGTGATATCAGCTTCGAGCGCCGCGCCCTTGGCAACGACATGCTCATCTGCAGCATGTACGGCAGGGGCGGCGTGTGCGACACGAGCGGCTACGCGGCGTCTCCGCACGGGCATGGCACCAACATCGTCGGCCTGCATTTGGGAGGCGGCAATGCCCGCGTGGATTACCTCGTGCGCGTGCCACCCGGGGTGAAGGTGGACGTCAGTACGGTTCAGGGAGCCCTGCTCGTGAGTGGTGCCACGAGCGCGGTGACGGCTCATACTGTTGATGGATCAGTGGGGGTGCAGACCGCCTCGGGACCCGTAGACCTGCGCACGGTGAATGGCAGCGTAAAGGCCAGCGTGGCGGCGATCGCGAATCCGGACGACATCAGGATCAAGACGGTCAACGGGTCGGTGCGCGCCCAACTCCCGGCGACGCTGCAGGGCGCGTTCGACCTGGAAACCGTGAATGGCAGCATCCGGAGCGACTTTCCGCTGGCCGCGAGCGGGTCTGACCATCATCACGTGACGGGAACGATCGGAACCGGTAGCGGCGACGTGCGCGTGAAGACCGTGAACGGAAGCGTCACGCTTTCCAAGGGCACCTGACCGGCGCAGGCGCCGGCGTGTGGTTCAGTAGGCCGGACTCACGGTCCCGTTCGACCGCACCTGTTCCAGCACGCGCGCCAGTTCGCTGCTCACCGGGCGAAAGTCCCGCCGCGGCTCGAAGTACTGCGGCAGCAGCTCGGCGTGATCGATCCGCGTGAGATCGAAGTGTTTCCAGCCGTGTGTGTCATGCGCGGCGTCGGTGTGTCCATCGCCGTCACCCTGCACCTGATAGGCCTCGAGCATTTCGGTGCCGTCCGCGCGGCGCACGATCGCATGCGGCTGCACGACGCCCGGTCCCCCACCCCCGTACATGATCCGCAGAACCCGACGCTCGTCCAACGCCCGCACGATCAACTCCCGACTCATAACGCCTCCGCAGGGTTCCACGTGTTCGCCGCAGCGACTGAGCACCTCCAGAACATTAGGAAAAATTGTGCCGCGGCGAAAGGTGGACACGCCGGCTGGCGGTTTTCATCGCCCGCCCCCGATCCTGGCTAGATTGACCGACGTGCACCTTCCCCGCGCCTGCGCCACTGCCGCCATTCTCCTCCTGCTCGCTCCGCTCAGCGGACTGGCACAGAACACCGCACGAACAGATTCCCTCCTGCCCGACAGCACGACCATTGCACGCCACGTGCCCGGCGCGCCCGGCAGCACACGCAGATTCTACACCCATTTCGCGCTCGGTTTCGTCTCGAGCATTCTGGCCCACGAGACGGGCCACATCATTGCGTCCTACGCCGTGGGTGGTCACCCAAGCTTCGGCTTCGACCGCGGCAGGCCCACGATCTATTCCGGACTCGACGCCACCCTCGAGCCTCACAAGCAGTTCATCTTTTCCGCAGCCGGCCTTACCGTGCAGATGCTCCTGGATGAAGCGTTCCTCGACATCCCCCACGCGCGGAGCGGCGGCTTCGAGCGCGGGATACTCACCGGCGGCATCGCCACCGTGGTGTTCTACACGACGCTGGGCCGGAACGACCGCGTGAGCGACATCAACTTCATGTCGGAGACGTCGTCGCTGTCCAAAGATCAGGTGTCGCTGATTTTCGGCAGCATCGCCCTATTGCACGCGGTGCGAATTCATTTCAAGGGACGCTACGCCCACTTCTTCAGCGCTCCGGCGCCGGAGGGGGGCATGCGGGTGGGACTGGCGCTGGACAACCGGTAGCGAGAATGACACCGCCCGCCCCCCGGTGCGGTCTGGTGCATCGCGTGCGCAGGGATACGGCCGGCCCGGTCAGGGCGTCACTTCCACCGCAACTCCATCCGGGAATCGGGCCAACACGGTCACGGGAACCCGCGCTAGCAGCGAGTCCGCTCGCTGGATGAAGTCCGTCCCGCGATTGAATGCGATGATGAGGCCGTGGCGCGCGCGCACTGTGTCCGCGAACGCATGGACCGTCGCGGAGTCGAGGTCGTCCGGGAGCGATCGCGCCATGCGCCCGGCGTGAAAGTAGAGCGCCGTCGGAACGTTCGTGAACACCGGACGGCCGTTGCCGTGCGTGCGCACCCAGTCGATCAGCGACGAGCCGAACCAGCTCTCGTCAGCGTAATCGTTCCCCGTCTCCAGCGCGTACTGCACGCTGTCGAGCGTGACGAGCAGTGAGCCGGTGCCCCACGCCGCGAGCAGGAGACAGGCGCCGAGTCGCCACACACGACGGCGCGCAGGCCACCAGAGCGCCAGCGCGACGACGACCGCGATCTCCACGACGAGGATGAGCGGCGAGAGCAGCCGCTCGTCGAGTGGAATGCCCGGATCGGCCACGACGCGTGACAGCACGACCACGCCCGAGTACGCCACCGCCATCACCGCCAGTGCGGCGAGCAGCCGGGCGGCGTTCGGGCGGGCCCCGTCCACGCGGCGACGTGCGGCGATCGCGAAGAGCCAGACGAGGAGCGCCGCGACGAGAACGGCGGCGACACTTCGCATCCAGCCGTCCAGCGATGGCGCCAGCCAGCCCGCCACCGTTCCAGCGCCCTCGCGAATCGTCGGCCCCAGTTGGCCGTACAGGCTGAACTGCCGGATCGTCTCATCGTGGTTCTCGTGCGCGGTACGCGCGGCCCACACGACGAGCGACAGCACGCCGGGCAGCACAGCCACGAACGCATCGCGGATCCGGCGGCGTGGGTCGCCACGACGCAGCAGCCACCAGAGCCCAACGGCACCAATGGCGCACACACCCGCATAGCGCACGAGTGCGGCCGCGCCCGCGGCGACGCCGGCGCGCAACGGCTTCCCGGGCGCGCGAACCATGAGCGCCAGCGTGATCGCGAGCAGCGCCAGAAAGAGCGGCTCGCTCAACACGCTCTCGTGGACATCCACGAGCGCCGGTGTCACCATGAGCACGACCGCAACCAGAATGCCCGCTCCTGTCCCCACGATCTCGCCGACGAGCCATGCCACCAGCGCGATCGTCACGAATGCCGCGGCCGCATCCACCAGGCGCGCGCTCTGTACGCCTGGCATCCCCAGCGCGACAGGCACCGCGATCGCTGCCGGATACCCCGGCGGAAAATGCGCCAGCGCCATCGTGCTGTCCGTATTGTCCCACCCATCGTCCGGCACGAGAAACGATCCGCCATGCGCGGCAAACCACGCCGCGCTCACGTACGACACGGCGTCTGGATCGAGGCCAGGACCGGGCGGGTCCGTGATCACGAGCACGAGGAAAAATGCGATCGCGCCCAGCGCGGTCGCGATGGGAATGCGGAAGGTGGGCATCGGGGGCTGGGGTGCGCTCTGGTCGGCGCGGCGAAGTATAGCCCTGAATTCCACTCCTGACATGACGGCACCCGGTCAGCCACACTTGCCAGAATCGCCAGTCGAGCACATTATAAATTGCTCACGGTATGGCGTGGCCCCCGCACTGGCAGACATGCTCAGGATTCGAACGCTCGGCGGCCTCTCCATTGAGGGGCCGGCAAGCCCCTTAACTGCGGAGCCGCGTTGCCTGGCGCTTCTGGCACGCCTGGCTGCCGCGCGCGACGATGGCATCCGGCGAGAGGACGCGGTCACGCTCCTCTGGCCTGCGCAGCCCCCACCGAACGCGCTCGATGATGTGCTCGGCGCGATTCGCGTTGGCATCCATCCCCAAGCAGTCACGGCCGACAGCGCGCGCCTGCGCCTCAGCAGCGACGTCATCGCGTCGGATTTCTCCGACTTCCAGCGTGCCGTGGACCAGGGCGATCTGGAGCTCGCGGAAGAGCTCTATCAGGGGCCGTTCCTGAACGGGTTCCGGCTTCCCGATGCACCCGCGTTCGAGCGCTGGGTCATGCATCAGCGCGAACGTCTCGATCACCACTTCGGTGAAATAACCGTGTACGACGACACGGCACCCGCTGCACCGGACGCGCATCCGGCGGCCACCTCCGCCACGCCGGTGCGGCGGCGCAGCGCCGGCACCTGCGAACAGGGCGCCGTGATCGCGGCACAGTACGTCATCGAGCGTGAGCTGGGCCATGGCGGATCGGCCACCGTGTACCTCGCGCACGACCTCAAGCACGACCGCGACGTCGCGCTCAAGTTCGTGCGCGCGCGCGTTGCCGACGCCATGACGGTGGACCGCTTTCAGCAGGAGATCGCGGTGCTCGCCCGGCTCCAGCATCCGCACATCATGCCGCTCTACGATTCGGGAGAAGCGGGCGGCTCGCTGTATTACGTGATGCCGTACGTGAAGGGCGAGACGCTGCGCGAGCGGCTGCTGCGTGAAGGACGGCTCGCCGTGGACGACGCGCTCCAGATCGCGAGCGACGTGGCCGAGGCGCTGACGTATGCGCACGCGCACCACGTGATCCATCGCGACGTCAAACCGGAGAACATCATCCTCGTCGGCGACCACGCGATGGTGGCCGACTTCGGCATTGCCCGCGCCGTGCGTGAGGCCGCCCAGGCCCGCATCACGAGTGCGGGATTCGTGGTGGGTACGCTGGCGTACATGAGTCCCGAGCAGGCCACGGGTGATCCGGTTGATGGCCGGTCGGACCTCTACAGTCTGGCATGCGTGCTGTATGAAATGCTCTCGGGGGCTCCGCCCTTCGCCGGAGGCAGCGGTCAGGCCGTGCTCGCCCGTCGCCTCACCGAGGTGGCGCGCCCGCTGCGTGAGACAGGCGCCGTGGTCCCGGCGGATGTTGAACGTGCCGTCGCCCGGGCGCTGGCATGCAATCCGGCCCAGCGGTTCCAGAGCGTAGCGGATTTCGCCGCGACCGTTGCGCCGGCGCAAACCGGACCGGTGGCGATCGTACGACCATCACGGGTTGCCAGGGCGGTGCCGTGGGTCGCCGTCGCGGCCATCGTCGCGGTGCTCGGCTCTACGCTCCTCGCCATGCGACCGGCGAGCGTGGATCCCGATCTGTTCGTCGTGCTGCCCTTCGTGCACCGCCAGGGCGCGGCGTCCCGGCTCCTCAATGGCGACAACTGCCAGCAACTGCTCTACGACGAGTTCCAGCAGTGGAGCGGCGTCCGCCTGGTGGATGACATGCGCGCGCACGACGCCGCCAGCCGCCACGGCACAGCGCCGTTGTCGCTCCCTGAAGTGCTGGGCATCGCGCGGAGCCTGCGTGCAGGTCGCGCCGCCTGGGGCGAGGTGTGGCAGGTGGGCGATGCGATCCATGTCCGCGGGTCCGTCTACGACTCCCGGCGCGGCACGCTCATGCGCCAGTACAGCGTGTCCATTCGCGCGGACCTGGCCGATGCCGAACAGAAGTTCGGCGAGCTCGTGGACTCGCTGCTCGTTCCGCTTGCCGTATCCGGCGCCGCGGCGCCGGAGGACGACGACGCCATGAGCGGCACGCACTCGGTCAATGCCCTGCGCCTCTATTTCGCCGGGCGCGACGCACTCACACGCTGGCGGCTGGACAGCGCACAGCACCTGCTGCGGGCCGCGGTGGACAGCGATCCCAACTACGCGCAGGCACAACTCTGGCTCGCGCAGGTGGGACTCTGGAGCGGGCAGCAGGGATCCGCCGGCTGGCGATCCACCGCCGAGCGTGCGGCGCTGCTCTCCACACGGCTCTCCGCGCACGACAGCATCCTGGCGGCGGGCATGCTGGCGCTGGCGCACGCCGAGTATCCGCTGGCGTGCACGCAGTACGACGTGCTGGTGGCGCGTGACTCGCTGGACTTCGCCGCCTGGTATGGACTGGGCGAGTGTCGCAGCCGCGACCGGCTCGTGGAACGAGACGCCGCCAGTCCTTCCGGCTGGAGCTTTCGGAGCAGCCAGAACGCGGCCATTCAGGCATATCTCCGCGCGCTCCGTATCGTGCCATCGTTCCAGACCGCGTTCAGCGGGGCGGCGTTCGCGCGGCTACCGGCGCTGCTCTACACCCAATCGAATCTCATTCTGCGCGGCTACGCCGTCAGCGAGGATACGGTCTGGTTCGGCGCCTTTCCGGAACTCCACGGCGACACGCTCGCGTTCATTCCGCGGCCCATCGCGGATGTGTACTCGGGCCGGCCGGGCACGCAGCCGCCCTCGCACGCCGCGGCCGTTGCCCGCAATCGGGACATGCTGCGCAACGTGAGTGCCCAATGGGTCCGCGCGTTTCCGCTGGACGGCGTGGCGCACGCGTCGCTGTCGCGCGCCCTGGAGGAACTGGGCAACATCGCCAGCACGCGGGACTCGAGCGGATCCGCGCTCGATCAGATCCATCTCGCGCGCCGGTATGCGCGCGACGGCGGTGAGGCCATGCGCTACGGCGCCGACGAGGTCCGCCTGCTCGTCAAGCTCGGCCGCTTCGCGGACGCGCGCGTGCTGGCCGAATCGCTCGTGGTGTCGCGCCCGAATCCCACGCCGCGGGAAGCGCTCGCGCTGAGCGGCCTCGCCGAGCTCACCGGACACATCGAACGCGCCGCGGCGCTCGGGCGTCAGTCCGCGGCCGACGCGGACATGAACGCCATGACGGGCGACGTCGTGGCGCCGCTGCCGCCCACGGCGGCCGGACTCGCGCTCTACGCATTCGCGGCCAGCGGCGCCTACAGCGACAGCGTGCGCCAGCTCGAGCATCAGGTGGATACGCTCATCGAGCGCTGGTCGCCCCCGCAGCAGCGTGCCGTGATGAGTGAGCTGCTGCGCGATTGGGCCGCCGTGATGGCCTTCCCCACACTGGGTCGCAGCAACGTGCACCGCGAGCACGCCGGCGGCGACATTCAACTGGAGATGCAGTACACGCTGGCGCGTGGCGACACGGCCGGCGTGCGCCAGCGATTCGACTCGCTTGCGCGGCGCCGCCAGTTCGATGTGCCGGGTGACGTCGCGATCGACGTGGCGTTTCAGGAAGCGTGGCTGCGGTTGATGACCAGCGACACGTCAGCCGCCGTGCAGCGACTGGACGTCTCGCTGGGCGCACTGGCGACGCTCGGACCCGATCTCGTGAGCGACCCCGCGCAGTCGGCCGGCCTGGTGCGCGCGATGATGCTGCGCGCCGAGCTGGCCGCGCAGCACGGCGACCGTGTGAATGCCGCGCGCTGGGCCACGCCCGTCGTCGCGCTCTGGCAGGATGCCGACCCCGCGCTGCAAGGCGTCGTCGCCCGAATGCGCGGGCTCTCGGGCCAGTGATCCGGTCTGATGCAGCATCGCGGTTCCACCCTGACGCGGAGGAGATCGTGAAGCACACTGGCTGGCGGTACACCGCCGGCACGCGGCGTCTGCGTGCCGGTCTGACCCTGTGCGGAGTCGTTGCAATGCTGGGGGGATGCAGGAAGGAGCACGTGCGGGCGGCGGGCCCTCCTCCAGCCACGAAGATTTCGATACCGGATTCGCTCCGGAAGGCGATTCTCGCGGCAGCCGCCAGCACGTACTTCGATTCATCGTCCGGCCACGCGGGCACGATCACACTGCCCGGCCACCGGTCATCCACCACGATCGCGCCGGACAGCGGCGCTCGCGATCTCTCGCGCGATTCGCTCGCGCATGGCGCGGTGGTCGCGCGCATTTCGAGCGAGGAGCCATTCCGGCCGCTCGGCATCGATCAGGGGCATACGTTCGTCTGGATGGATAGCGCGAACGGGCGCCGGACCCTGATGGTCCCCGAGACCGCCAACCACGACGTCTACGAAATGGCCACGGTGCTCGGTTCGCATACCATCTCCGACTCCGTGCCGTCGTCCGCACACTGGTTCGCGGATACGGTGACGGTTCCGGGGGACGCACCGGCAGTGAGCTACTATTTCAATTCCCGCTGCAACAATACGTGCTGCATCAGTCCGCCGCCGTCCAGTGCCGCTTTTGCGCGGGTGGATTCCGCGTTCAAGGCGATGCTGGGGCCGTGAGCGTGCGGCGTGTCAGCCGGTGCACAGAACGGGTAGCACGCGACGGGTAGCACGCGACGGGTAGCACGCGACGGGTAGCACGCGACGGGTAGCACGCGACGGGTAGCAGGTGCTCCCACTTGCTACCGGCTGACTTCGCTGCCCCTTGCATCTTCGGTATTTGTTCGGTATCATCGTCCCCCCGCCTCATGGGGTTCACGATGCCGACGCACACACAGCCGCCTGTCCTCTTTTCCGCATCGGTGCAGCGATCGCTGCGCTCGCTTCCCGTCATCGGCGAGCAGCGCGACATCACGTACTACGCCGCGCCGGCCCGGAGCATCCTCAACAATCCGGATGTCACCGGAATGGAGGGGTTCTGGTCCATCAATCCCTACATCGGCTGCGCCTTCGGGTGCGCGTACTGCTACGCGCGCTACGCGCATCGGTACGTGATGGAGCGCGCGGCGGCGGATGACCGGCTGGCTGGCCGCGCGGAGCACGACGCCGGCCGCGTGCCGCCGTGGCTCGCCTTCGAGCGGCACATCTTCGTCAAGCGCAACGCGGCCCGGCTGCTCGCCCAGGCGCTGCGCCAGGGGAGCGAGCGGCATCTCGCGCTCGTGCACGGCGACGGCATGGTGATCGGCACGGCCACGGACCCGTACCAGCCCGCCGAGCGGCGCTACGGCGTGACGCGCGCGCTGCTGGAGGTGCTCGCGGAGCATCCCGGGCTGCGCGTCACGATCATCACGAAGAGCCCGCTCGTCACGCGCGACGTGGACCTGCTCGCGCGCATCGCGCGGAATTCGTCGCTTTCCGTACATATTTCGCTCATCACGCTCGATCGCGCGCTGGCCCGCCGCCTCGAGCCGCGCGCGCCCACACCCGAGGCGCGGCTGCGCGCGGTGCGCCGGCTGCACGAGGCGGGCATCGATGTCGTCGTCAACTGCATGCCCGTGCTGCCGGGCATCACCGACCATCCGCGCGATCTCGCCGCGCTCGTCCAGCGCGCGGTGGAGGCGGGCGCGGCGGATGTGGCGACGGATGTGCTGCGCCTGCAGCACGAAGCACGCAAGCGCTATCTCCCGTTCATCGCGCGGGAATTCCCCGAGCTGGCCGGCCGCTACGCGCGGACGTACGCGCAGGCGTCCGTGCCCGGCGAGTCGTACCGGCAGGGGCTGTCCGCGCTCATGGAGCGGCTGCGCCGCGCGCACGGCCTCCGTCGTCGCCGCTACGGGGAGCGCGACACCGGCGCGGGTGCGCCACCCGGCGCCGCGAGCGCATCGCTCGCGGATATCCAGCTCGTTCTTCCGCTCTGACCCCGGCCGCTCGCCCCGCATGCCCACGTCCGCGGCCGCGCTGTCGTCGCTCCGGAATCACCTCGCGGTCATCACGAACGCGAAGCCCGATGTTCCGCCGGGGCTCGTCTCGGGAATCACGGCGCTCGATGCCGCGCTCGGCGCGCGCGGCGTGCCGCGCGGCCGGCTCACCGAAGTCGCCGGTGTACGCGGGAGCGGCAAGACGACGCTGCTGCGGCGGCTCGTGATGGAGACCGTCGCACGCGGCCATGCCGTGGCCTACGTGGATGCCGCGCGCACGCTCGCGCCGCGCGACTGGGCGCGGGCGGCACGGACAGCACCGGCAGCCCGGGCAGCCCGGGCAGCCCGGGCAGCGCGAGCCTGCGGCCAAGGCGGCATGAGTGACGACCGCAGCGGCGGGAGCAGGAGCCGCGGAACCGGCAACGACCGGTTCTGGGCCATTCGTCCCCGGGATCCGGGCAGGGGCGCATGGTGCGCCGATGTGCTGTTGCGCAGCGGGGCGTTCGCGCTCGTGATCCTCGACGGCGCGCCGCCGCTCCCGCGCGCGGTGGCGGCCCGGCTCACGCGCCTGGCGCGCGACGCGAACGCCGCGTTCATCGTGACCAGTGACGGCGATGCCCCCGCCACCCTGCTCGCCGCCGCGCTCCGGCTGCGCCTGGCGCGCGCGCGGCGACACATGACGATCACCGTGGAAAAGGGAGGCATCCGCACCATCGTGGAGGTGGACTATGCCGTCAGCGTGGCGCATCGCCTGTGTACGCATCCCGAGGTTCCCGATCGCCGCGGTGTGGCGCGCGCGGGAGGCGACACACCGGAGCGACAGCGAGAACAGCACCAGTCTGTCTCCGTCCCCGTCCCCGTCCCCGTCCCTATCCCCGTGCCCGCCTCCATCGCCGGTCCCATCGCCGGTCCCGTGGGAACAGTTCCCGGTCGCGCTGCTGAACGGCACGCGGCTCGGCGCGACCTCGCTGGCCGCCACGCGGGCGGGAGTCCGCGCGGGCATGACCGTGCCCGAAGCCCGCGCGTGCTGTGCGGCGCTGGAGATCATTCCATGGGATGATCATGCAATTGTCCCGGCCATCACGGCGGTGAGCGCGGCGCTGCTCGCGGCGAGTCCGCGGGTCACGCCGGTGGCGCGGGAGCCGGGGCTCTGGTGGGTGGGCGCGAGCGGATTCGGCGCACTGGGTGGCGAGCCCGCGCTGGCGCGCGCGCTGCTCGCGATCGCGCGATCGTGGCACCCGCTCGCGCGCGTGACCGTGGCCGGCTCCTGCGTCGCCGCGCGCGCCGCCACCTGGAGCGCCTCCGCGCGCGCGAGTGGTCTGGTGATCGTCCCTCCCGAGCGCGATGCGCGCTATCTGGCCGCCGCGCCGCTCGCCCTCATCCCCATGAGCGAGGAGCTGCGCGAGACGCTCGCTGCGCTCGGCATGGGCACCGCCGGCGCGTTCGCCGCGCTCGACGCGGACGACGTGGAGCGCCGCTGGGGCGCGGAGGGGCTCGCTGCCTGGCGCCTGGCGCGCGGCGAGGACCGGCGCCGCCCCGTGCTCGCGCGCGTGGACGAACCGCGCGTGGTGGATGCGGAGCTGCCCGCGCCCACCTCCACCATGGAGCCCGTGCTCTTCCTTGCGCGCGCCGCCATCGATGCGCTCGCCACGGCGCTCGTGCACGACGGCCGTGCCGCCGCGGCCATTGCCGTCACCCTCACGCTCGACAGCGCGCGCAGCGCGCTGCCGGAGGGCGCGCCACCGCACACCGTGACGCGCGAGGCACGCTTTCCCCGCCCCACCGCGCGCGCCGTGCACCTCTTCGACCAGTGCCGCGCGCTGCTCGAACGCTGGCCGCTCACCGCGCCCGCGTGCGGCGTCAGAGTGGCCGTGGTGGCCACGGCGCCGCTGTCCGGCGAACAGGGCGACCTGTTGACCCCCGAATGGCGCGATGCCGCGGCCGCCGACGCCGCGCTCGCCCGACTGCGCGCGGAGCTGGGCGCGGGCACCGTCGTGCGCCCCGTGGAACGCGACGAGCACCGGCCGGAGCGACAGGGCGAATGGGAGGAAGAGCACCAGGCTGCGGGCAGCCGTCAGATGGCAGGCGACGATGAGCTGCCCACGCCAGGCAGTGGCCCGTCCACCTCAGATGGTGGTCCGCATACGTCAGACGCCAAAGAGCTGCCCGTAGCTGCACGCAACCGGGCAGCTGCCGTGCTCCGCCTGCTCGAAGCACCCGAAGCCGTGGAGGTGGAGCGTCGCAGCGGACGCCCCGCCGCGGTGCGGTGGCGGGGACGGCGTCACACGTTCGCGCGCCTGCATGGCCCCGAACGCCTCTCCGGCGACTGGTGGCGCGACGACGGCTACCGGCGCGAATACTGGCGCAGCGAGGACGAGGACACGGACGATCTCCTCGTGTTCGAGGAGAACGGGACGTGGTACGTGCAGGGGTGGTTTGATTGAACGGCGGTTGCTGGTTGCTGGTTGTTGGTCGTTGGTCGGTGGTCGGTGGTCGCTGGTCATTGGTCAGTGGTCGCTGGAAGGGAGTGGGGCGTCTCGCTATCGGCGACCGCCGTCAAACGATCCCATCTGCATTCCTTGGATAACGCTCCCGGGCAGTGGCTACCGTACATTTGGCGCAACTCCACTGACGGAGCGGCGCCGTGAAACACAGAGGCTATCAAGGACTTGAAGCCTGGCAACAGGGAATGGAACTGGCTGCTGAAGGTTACCGCGTCGCCGCCAGATTGCCTGACAAGGAACGTTTCGGACTCTGCGACCAGATCAGGCGATCCGCAGCGTCAATTCCCGCGAACATCGCTGAAGGGCAATCCCGTGAACGTCCCCGGGAGTTTGCGCGCTTCCTGCTCATTGCGCGAGGTTCCGTGGCAGAACTCGAGACGCATGGTCTCCTCTGCGTGCGCACGGGTTACTTCATGGATCAGGAGATCGAGCCACTGATGGCACTCGCCGGAACCACGGCCAGGCTAATCTCCGGGTTGCTCAGGCATACGCGGCTTGTCGCCGGTGGAGGGCAGAGAAATTGACTACTGTCGTTCGTTTGACGACGGTCGCTGGTCGTTGGAAGAGAGTGGGGAGTCCAGCGACCAGCGACCAGCGACCAACGACCGTAGTTAAACCAGCGACCACTCACCAGCTACCGAAGTACCCCTCCATCTCAATGCGCAACGCATCCTGATCCGCCGCGGGCTGCCACTCGAGAAACTCCGTGAGAATCTCCGGCCGTTCGTCCTCCGGCCGCCAACGTTCCACGAGCCGCGCCGCCACGTCGATGATCCAATACTCGGGGACTCCCTGGCGCTGATAGAGCCGGCGCTTGACCAGCCGATCCGCCCGCGCCGTGCCGGGCGAGAGAATTTCCACGGCGAGAAGCAGGCGGCCGGCCTCTTCCCACGAGCGCGGCGAGCGCCCCTCGATGAGCGGCACCACGAAGAGATCGGGCTCCACCATGCGCTCAGCGCTGAATTCCACATCCGCCGGTGCATAGAACACGGCGCCGAGTGCATGCGCAGAGACGTAGGAATGCAGCCGCAGAAACAGCGCCTTCGATGCCGCCTGGTGCTCCCATGTTGGCGCCGGGGTCACGAACAGCTCTCCGTCAATGACCTCGTAACGCTTGCCGTCATCCGGAAGCGCACGCACCATGTCCGCCGTCCAGCGAAGGGTAGCCTGTGCCATACCCATACTCTTACCCTCCGGGGAAAAGCCACGCAACCGTGCATGGCCCATGATGCCGCGCCCCGGACCGGGCTGCGTCATCGTTCGCGTTCGGGCCGCATCACCCGCTTGCACGCCGGCCGAGGCGCTTACATCCCGCGCACCCGCTTCTCCGTCCTCCCGGACTGGAACTGCATGTTCTCGATTTCGGACTTGCCCACTTTCGTCTGTGTAGTGAGCAGGCAGCGGTTGAACGCGCGATTGTTCGTGTTCTCCAGCAGCGTGTCACTGCCAAGGTTCACCAGTACCCAGCGGCCCACGCTGAGGTTGAGATCCGCCTTCGGCACGAACTGCGAGCTCACGTTCTTCACGAGGAAGGCCTGAGCGTTCACGCCGTTGTACTCGCGCGCTGCGTCCGCCGGTAGCACCTCCAGATCGAACGCCACCATCGTATTGATGTTCGTGTGCGTCGCGTTTCCCGTGGCGTCGAAAATCACGCCGTTGTAGTTGCAGAAATAGTGATCCGTGAACTTGAACATCCGGAGCGCGGAGTACGGGTAGTTGTGCGTCATGACGTTCCCGACCCATTTGGAGTCGATCACATCCTCCGGCATGGTCACGAAGTTTCCCTTGTACCACGTCTGCCCCTTGGCATCTTCAGCGTTCCCCTTCCGCATTCCTTCAATGCCCAGGACGCGTGTCGCCATGTAGGCGAAGTTGTCGTTGAACCCGCCACAGGCGCAGAAGTTCGCCGCACCCTTCACCAGGCCGCCGTCCGCGACCGCGCCGGTGGAACTGGCCGTCCACGACCAGTGGGCGCGCCCGTACGTCCAGAAGTTGAGCATCAGGTCGGTGAGCAGCTGCGGCGCCTGCACGGTCCCATCACGAAACGCCGTCTCGAGATTGTTGGGCTGCGTGATGATGGTCCGGGCCGGCGCGGTGGCGGCGAAGCCCAGCGCCGTCAGCTTGTCTGCCAGGGGCGTCGCGCCGCCACCGCCGCGAGCGAGGTATTCCCGCCGAGTCGTCCAGGTCATGATCGGAGTACTCCGTGAGCGAAGTATTTGTCGAACATCCTCCGGGCGACGGCCAGCGCATCGCCGTGCGGTGCCGTCGGGAATGTACCGGTGCGGCGCGACCAGCGCTGCTCCCACCGGCACATGTCCGCCGCAAACGGCGCACGGTCGAACGCCGTCCCGTCATCCAGCGAGCGATTCAGCCGGCGGAAGAACTCGCGCCAGCGCGGGAGATAGTAGTCCGCGAACATCCCCTGCCACTGCTTGTAGGCGTACAGGTTGAGATCATCGTTCTGCCCCTCCGTGCACTTCGTTCCCCAGAGCGTGATGATGTTGCGCGCGTTCCACTCGTAGAGGCGCCGCTCCGCGTCGGTGGTCCCCCAGCGCCGCGCGTCCGCGAGCCACGGACCCAGCAGGAACTCCCGGCGCGTGCCCACGAGCGTGTCGAGATCCTCCAGCAATCCGGTCACGCGCCCTTCCGCCCTCACGAGCGCTGCCCGGTCCTTCCGCTCGTAGGCCTGCTGCACCGCGTTCACCAGGGGCAGTCCGAGCTGCCCCATCACCTGGCGCACGAGATTCACGACGTCGTAGCGATACGCGTCGTTCGCGCCCAGGCGCGGCGCCGCATCCAGCAGCAAGCGCGCCGCCTGCACGAGCTGCGCCGTGTCGTACGGCGCCACGGGCGACGTGCGATACGCACTGCCCGCCTGCCAGAATCCCGGTCGCTCGGCGAGAAACGTCCCCGTCTGCGGCGCGGAGCGATAGGCGGTCGCGAGCAGGATCCGCCACGCGGCCCACGCCGACGAGTCGCTCTGGCCATAGCGACGACTCACGTAGTCGTGCACCCAGGCCTCCAGCGATGGCACGCTGTCACGCCAGCTCATGTCCAGCACGAAGTCGGGAATCACCGGGTTGTAGCCCAGTCCCTCCATGGTCATGCCGATCCCGTCGAGACGCCCGTGTACCGGACTGGCCAGCGCCGCCTGGAGATTGCGCGCCATGGCCGGCAGGTCGCCGCTCACGCTCACCTGGCCGCCAAAGTTGTAGAGCACGTTCCAGATCCATGGTTTCCCATAGAACGCATCGCGCTCGGACCACACGGGGTGCCGATCGCCGTACAGGTCGAGCACCAGCATGTGGTCATCGGGCACAGCGCCGAGCAGCGCGCGCGCCTGCGGCTCCTTCCAGAAGCCGGCCTGGTAGTAGAGGAACCACCCCTGGATCACCCACACCGCCGCGCTGTCGGCCGCGTGCATGGGTTCGTAGATGGCGCGCCCCATCCCCGCCAGGAATGTGGAATCGTTCGTGGGCGGGTTGATTTCGTTGAACGGATCGGCCGCGTAGACGTGATCGGTGCCATAGAGCTCGCGCTGGCGCCTGATGAAATCCGCGCCGATCCGCTGGAAGAGCGGGTCTCGCGGATCGAGAAACCAGGTACCCGGAAATCCGGCCGACCAATCGGCGGTCTGGTGAATGTGCGCCGCTGGAATGACGCGCGTGATGGACTCCGGGACGTGCCCGGTGAAACCCTGCAGCACCGGCGTCATGCCGAGTGCGCGCTCCCGCGCCAGGATCCGGCGCTCGAGCGCGATGTGCGTGGTGATCCAGTGCTGCGGCAGCGGGCCGCCCAGCCCATCGATGTTGCCCATCCACCCCCAGGGCAGGTAGGCCGGCCCTACGAGAAAGCGGCCAATCTGCGCATCGGTGAAGCCGAGGTCCCTGAGCACGAGCTGCCAGGTGGCTTCCTGTCCCGTGATCGCGAGCGGCAGATTCACGCCCTTGAGCGCCATCCAGTCGATCATCCGTTGCCAGTCGGACCAGTCCCACCACGCCATGCTGTACGAGAACGTGCAGTAGTTGAAGAAGTAGCGGTAGCGCCACGGCGACGTGATGCGCACCGCGTGCTCCACGCGCGGCAGCGGCACCGGCAGCCGAACCGGCTGGAGCGGATTGCTCACGTTCACGCCGGCCGCATGCTCCAGGTACCAGTCGAGTGCCGACGCCAGCGCCACGCCGCTCGATCCGCGCAGCACGACGGTATCGGCGCGGTTCTCCACCTCGAAGACATCCAGGCGCCCGGCGCGCGGAATCATCTCGAGCGCGAACAGGTGCGCCGCATCGGGAACGACGCGCGCGACCAGCGCGGCCGCGGCGCGGCGCTGCTGCGCGGTGTCCGCTCGCGCTGAGTGCTGTGGCTGCGCCAACGCGGGAACCGCGATGGCGGCGAGCAGGAGAACGGTGGCGCTCATTCTGAGCGAAGGGCGATCATGGGATCCGCGCGCGTGGCGCGCCGCGATGGGATGAGGCTGGCCATGCCCGCGACGACTATCAGCGTGAACGTGACGCCGCCGAACACGAGTGGATCACGCACCGACGTGTCATAGAGAACCGACGCGATCAGCGTTCCGGCGACGAGCGCCAGCGCGAGGCCCGTTCCGATTCCAACGAGTGTAACGCGCAGACTCTGGCGGAGCATGAGCCGGACCACATCATCCGCGCGAGCGCCGAGCGCAATGCGAACGCCCAACTCGTGCGTGCGCTGCTCCACCAGGTAGGACACCACGCTGTAGAGTCCCACCGCCGCCACGAGGAGCGCGAGCAGGCCGAATGCGCCGAACGTCGCCACGCCCAGCCGCCAGGGCCGCAGCTGCGGGTCAATGTGCTGCTTCAGCGTTTCCACATCTATGCGCACGTCCTGTGGGAACTCGCGCGCCAGGACTGCTCGTACGGGACCCACCAGTGTCCCTGGATCGCCGGACGCGCGTACTATCAACGACCGCGCCAAAGCTCCGCGTTTGTGCTCGAGCGGAAGCGGCTGATAGATCTGCATGAAAGGCTGTTCAATCACACTGAGTTGATGCGTGTCGTGCGCGACGCCCACGACTTCCGTGCAGGGCATCGTATCGGGCGCAAAGCCGAGCTTGACGCATCGGCCGAGTGCGGACGTGCCAGGCCAGAGAGCGCGCGCCATCGTCTCGTTCACGATCGCCACGCGTGCGCCGGCCTGGTCGTCCTGCGTAAACCCACGCCCATGCACGATGCGCGTGCCGACGGTGCTAAAGAAATCAGGCGTTACATAATTGCCCGATCGCGGCAGGGGTGGCAGCGAATCGAGACCAGGCACGCTCATGGACGCTCCACCCATCCCGAAGAGCGGCGCGACCCACGAGATGGCCACGTTCGCGACGCCCGGCAATGTCTGAATGCCCATCATGGCATCTTTGAGACGGACATAGTAGTCGACCGGCAGCTTGCCGTTCCCCTTGCGCAGATCGGCGGAAATGCTGGCCACAATGAGCCGGTTCGTGTCGACGCCGAGATCAATGTCACGCACGTGCACGAGGCTGCGCACGAACAATCCTGCTCCGATCAGAAGCACGACGCTGAGCGCCACCTGCACCACCAGCAGGGTGGCTCTGATCACCGGCGGCCGGCCCAGATTCGCGTGCCACCCGGCCTTGAGCGCCACAGTGAGATTCGGGCGGGTTGCCTGAATCGCCGGCAGCATGCCCGCGAGCATGCCCGCCACGATGGTCACTGCAAGAGTGAACGCAACGATGCGCCCATCCACGGGCGGCCCGGCCCACGCAATGTCGGGCACGAGCAGCGCGCGCAGCAGTGCTCCGCCCCACGAAGCAATGAGCAGTGCCGCGGCGCCGCCCAGCAGAGCGAGCAGCATGCTCTCCGTGAGCAGTTGCGCCACCAGCCGGCGCCGGTTGATGCCGAGCGCGAGCCGTACCGCGATCTCATGCCGGCGGCGTATGGCGCGAGCGAGCAGCAGGTTGGCGATGTTCGCGCACGCGATCAGCAGCACGATGGCCGTCACACCCAACAGCCGCGTCGTGATCGCCGTCTGCTGTCCCAGGTGCCCGGGTCCGCGCGTGGCGATGATCGATCCCATGCGCGCACTGAGCCCCTGCGTGTATCGCACGACCCCTCCGGCGTGCTGAACATCGAGCGTGGCGGCAGCACTCGCCTGTCCCATTGCGACCCCAGCATGCAGTCGTGCGACCACGAGATACGTCTCGTACTGTAGAGGCGCTGCGCGATGGTTCGGGCCGAACGCCACACCCACACCGGCCGCAATGGGAATCCACGCATCCGCCGCGGCGAGATCAACTCCGTTGAAGTGCCTCGGCGCGATGCCGACAATGACGTACGGTGACGGGTTGAACCCGGGGAATCCTGCTGAATCGAGCCGTACCGTCTTCCCCAGCACGTCTGGATTGCCGCCGAACTGGGACTGCCAGAGCGCATAGCTTAGCACGATCACCGGGGTTCCATTGGGCCCGCTGTTTTCATCCTCAGCCATGAAGCGCCCGAGCGCCGGCCGCACCTTCAGAACGGGGAAGAAACTCGGCGTCACCAGCTCGACATTCACGCGGCGAATTGCGCGGCTATCACTGGTCGCAAGCGTCAGCCTGGCGGGCCCCAAATACGCGGCCACACCGCTGAACGCGACGGTGTCGGCCCGCAGTGCAGCGTACTCTTCATAGCCAGTTCCCGGCGAAGCACGCTCACCCATGATGGGCGAACGTTCCACCGTATAGAGTCGCGCGACGCCATCCGGCTCGTGCACCCCAGCCGGCGCTCGCAGCAGCAAGCGATCCGCGAGCGTGAACAGCGCGGCGTTCGCACCAATGCCGAGCGCCAGCGTGACTACGGCAAGCACGGTGAATCCGGGACTGCGGCGGAGCGTGCGCACGGCGAAGCGCACGTCCTGCCTCGCGGCATCGACAAGCGACAGCGTGGTCATGCAGCACCTCTCGTTTCCGGGTGTGAACGTTGTGCCTCTCAATCACGCGACAACGGTGCGACGAACCGCGCCCGCGCGGCTGCTTGCACCAGATTCACCACCGCCATATTAGATTTCCCGCCCACGTCAGGACAAGCAGGAGAAGCATCCCATGTGGCGATGTTGCCACCGCTGTACCGCGCCGCGCAGGTTCGCGGTGCCGCTGATCGTCGTGCTGTGTATCGCAGGTCCCGCTTCAGGGTGGTCGCAGGGGTTGGGCAGCATCACTGGGGAAGTCCGGGTCTCCGGCACGAGCATTCCACTCCCGGACGCTGCTGTGACTGTATCGGGCACCGCTGGTGTCATCCGATCCGGCAGCGACGGCCGATTCGCCATCACATCCCCCGCCGGTGTCCCGCGCGTGCTGATCGTGCGGCGCGTGGGCTATCGCCCCGACACGCTTTCCGGCATTGTGGTCGCGCACCGTCACGTCAGGCACGTCGTCGCGCGGCTCGAGCGGCTCGATGCCATCCTCGACACGGTCGCGGTGCGCTCGCTGGCAGCCGGCATCGACCCCTCGGGTGCCGTGCCGTCCACGCATCTCTCGCGCGATGACATTGACCGCACGCCGCAGGTCGTGGACGATGCCTTTCGCGCCGTCACGCGCGTGCCCGGCGTCTCGGCCAGCGACCTGTCGGCGGGCTTC
>Ga0157370_10001978_pt1 | contig 25174 bp, 19 predicted proteins | sample C35metaG_FD_113463 | JGI IMG/M metagenome (GOLD analysis project Ga0157370, IMG submission 113463) | Corn rhizosphere microbial communities from Kellogg Biological Station, Michigan, USA - C3-5 metaG | ecosystem: Host-associated > Plants > Roots > Rhizosphere > Soil | place: USA: Michigan...
TTATCATCGTCATAAACATCTCTGTCTACTCCAACACCAGCAGCTACCCCCATTCTTTTTAAGTCTACATAACGGTGTCCTTCAAAACATAGCTCTCTTCTTCTTTCCAAAAGAATATCCGCATATGCCTGTTGAGCAGACGTATAAGTAATTGTAGCAGCTAACGACTGTTTAGATCTTGTTCCTCTGATTGATCTAACACGGGTTGCAGCAGTTACTAAATCCCCTTCATGTACAGCTACTTCAGCTAAAATCAGATACATTTCTGACAATCTGAACATTTTAATATCATTTCTTAAAGCCATTGTAGAACTTGCAAGAGGAGCAAGTTTACCAGGATATTTATCAATAACAATCACATCGTCTTCTCTAGAATTTGGTCCTGTAGGATAAAGCTGATCAAACTGGCTTGAAGGATCAACAAATACATCATATCTAATATCTCCTCCTGGCAATTGATTAAGGAGTGAAAATAATTTTCTACTCATATCGAAGTTTACAGATCCATTAATATCAGTTGAGTTTGTAGTCCATAACCCTGCAATGTTTGACCAACTGCCTGTTGCACTGTTTGGTCTGTATAATGACCATAAAATTTCTCCTCTACCACCATTCGCTAGAGCAGCATCTTTCCACATATTAGTATATGCAGTACCATTACCACTTGACAAAGTTAAACCACTAGTAGTAATAGCAGCTGTAGCATTAGCTTTAGCGTTAACATCATCACCTTTGTAGTTATAATATCTTGCTGCAATTGCATTAATTCCTGCTTTTTTATCTAAATAGTTTTGAGGCGATGTAGATGCAATAGTACCCGCAGTAATATTACTTGCATTCCAGTTTGTAAGAGCATACTGTAAATCTGATTCAATCAAAGCAAAAATTTCAGAGTTTTTCACTCTTGGTAATTTTGTAGTAAAAGGATCTGCTGGTTCTGTGCTCAGCATTACCCCTAGAGCATTAGGGTCTTTCATATTTGTAGAGAAATATGACTCTAATGTAATATATGCATATGCTCTGATTGCTCTAGCATGAGCTAAAACATTAACATACAGTAATTTATTGTCATTAGACAATGAATTATACTGAATCAAGTTACTTCCTTTTAGAAGGATATTTACCTTGTTAATAATGTTATAATTACTCACCCAGATTCCTGAAGCTTGGCTTGTAGTAGAGTTAAGTACAAATCTATGAGTTAAGATATCTGAAGTACTTACACTGCTTGGACCAAATCCGACTTCATCTGTAAACAGAGAGGTAAAAAAGATCTCACTTGTAGGATTTACAGCCGGGTAAACACTTCCGTTAAGAAACTTCTGCATATCTTCTACTGATTGAAAAGCAACATTCGCATCATTAATCTCCCCATCCTGGACAATTTCTAGTGCATCGTTACATGACGTCAGCACTAAGAAAAACGATAATATATATAATACTTTTTTCATTTTAATAAATTTTTAAAAATCAATTTTCACCCCTACTGTATACATTCTCGGGTTAGGATATACACTTAAATTTGTTCCTGTAATTGGTTCAGGATCGAAACCTCTCCATTTTGTCCACGTATAAAGGTTTTCCCCTTGTACATATATTCTAAGCCCTGTAATTGGTAGGTTTTGCAATTGCTCTTTTCTAAGCTGATATCCAATTGTTACGGATCTCACTTTTAAGAAAGAAGCATCTTTCAGGAAATAGTCAGAATCTGCTGTATATCCCCAGTTGGTAGCTCTTAAACTTGGAGTATCAGAATTTGAATTCTGAGGAGTCCATGCATTTAATAAATCTGTTGACATGTTTGAAGATCCAACAGCACTAGATCCTAATCCTTCAGGGTTTGCTAGCCAATAAAGTGCATTATCAAATTTCTTAACCCCTTGCTGGAATGTAAATAATCCGTCAAAGAAGAATCCTTTATAGTTGGTTTCAAAACCAAAACTTCCTGCATACTTAGGAATAGGACTAACGTTCATGAATTGTGCATCTTCCACTTTTGGAGCTTCCGTAACTCCTCCGTCTTTAGAATAGAATAACAAGTTACCATTACTCTTATTAACTCCGGCATATTTGTAAACATACCATTCATTCACAGTATGACCAGCCATATTAACAGCCGACCCTGGTTCCGGATCTCCATAAATCTGATACTCATTAACTTTATTATTGTTATAAGCACCATTAGCAAATACACTGAATGTAAGATCATTCGTTTTGATAACATTATAACGTAATCCAAGTTCAATACCTTTATTCGTCATTGCTCCGTTGTTACCATTAATAGTGTAAGATCCTGAAGAAGCGGAAGTTGGAATTGTACTAAATAGGTTAGTTGTTTTCTTATGGTACACATCAAGAGTACCTTCCAATTTATTATTAAGTAAAGTAAAGTCTAATCCAATATTTGCCTGAGCAACATCTTCCCATTGCACAAATGGATTTCCGTAAGCGAAACCAAATCCAATACTATTACCATATCCTGTAGGAGAAGTGTATAAATCTCTTACAACCTGGCTAGCTGTTAATAATGGGTTTGCACCAGGGTTTGCAGAAATAATATTCTGGTTTCCATTTGTTCCGTAAGAAGCTCTTAGCTTAAGAGTATTGAATGTAGACCCCTCCATGAAGCTCTCTTTATCAATATTCCATCTACCTGCTACAGACCAGTATGTTGCCCATCTGTTTTCTCCAACAAATCTGTATGATGCATCTCTTCTTAAAGTTCCCTGGAAACCAAACCTTCCTGCGTAGTCATAGGTTACTGTTCCAAAAATACCTAAAGTACCTGCTGTAATTCTTGAAGCACTTACTGAAGGGACATAAGGGGATGTTGCTGTGTTATCAAACGGCACATATCCTGTACCTGAACCAGGCACATAAGTTCTTGGATCTAATCCGTTCTGTCTTCTTGTTGTAGATCTATAATTTACCTTGTTGTATTCCATGTTAACGGATGCGTCCACAGAATGCTCACCTAGCTTTCCGCTATATAATAAAGACACTACGTTGTTGATCGTTAAGTCTCTTGTTGTAGTCTGATCTTCGTTACCTGTATATTTAGCAGTTCCTTGTGTAGCTAATGCCAGGTATGACCAAGGAGCTCTACCAGATATTCTATCACCCTGTCTGTAATCAATACCTAGTTTATTACCAATGGTAAAGTTTTTATTGATTGCATAAGTAGCACCCAAGTTTGCACCAATAGATACCTGATCTACCATATTTGGAAGATTCCCTTTTGTTAGAAGGTTTTGCAATACATAGATATTATTACCATTATTAAAATTTGTCTTAATATCATTGAACAATGCCTGTCCGTTTGCGTATTTAGTTGGTGACAAATATGGTAAGCCCATAAGAACTCCAAGCAGTGGATTCTGTACAGAGTTATTACTAATACCTGGTGTTGTTTCTTCGTTTAATTCGTTTCTTCTTGAAAATGCAAGAGCAATCTGTGAATTAACGTTTAGCTTATTATCTTTTGATTTAGCCTGGATATTTGATCTAACAGTAAATCTTTTGAAATCTGTAGTTGGTACAGCTCCTCCTTGCTCCATATAACCAAATGAGTTATAAGAAGACACATTCGCTCCACCTGTTGAAAGCGCTACGTCATGAGACTGGAACATTTCTGGTTTAAAGAATAAACTCTTCCAATCTGTATCAATTCCAGCATCTTTAGCTTTTTGTGCTGTTCTATAGTTGTCCGAGTTTGTTTCATTATAACCATATAACCTCATAATCCCCATATACTGATCCGTATTGGCAAGATTATATTTATCAAGTGGTCTCAATGACATACCTGTCATCCCAGTATAGGAAAGCTTAAATCCACTGTTATATTTACCTCTTTTTGTTCTGATAACTACAACCCCGTTAGCACCACGGTTACCATAGATTGCTGTAGCTGCAGCATCCTTCAAAATAGTAGTTGACTCGATGTCATTAGGGTTCAAGTTTCTATATTCTGAAGCATTTGATGGAATATCATCAATAACGATTAAGGCATCTGTGTTACCATTAATAGAACTCGTACCACGAATCAATAAGCTAAACTTAGCAGAACCCGGGCTACCAGAACCACCGTTCATGATCACCCCTGGAGCTGACCCTTGTAAAGAAGTTAACATATTGACATTTGGCCTGTTCTCGAAGAATACCTCCCCAACAGTATTAGAAGCAACAGTTGACTTAGGTTTTGTGATACTTTTTGAGTAACCTAGCAAAACTACTTCATCAATTGATGTTTCTTTTTTTACCGTGTCCTTTTTCTTAGTTGTTGTCTGCTGCTGCGCAATTACCATTCCTCCAAAGAAAAATAGCGCTCCAGCACTCAATACACGTAATTTAACATTCATATTAACAAATTTTAATATATTTAATGGGCAAATATGTTAATAAATATTAACATCCGCAAATTAAACCCATGTTTAAACTACGCTTTTTTTTGATATTTCGTTGAAATTTTAAACAAAACAAATAAGATTCAATAATTATAGCCTGTTTTTATTACATAAAAAATAGTTTTTTTTCAGTTTTAATTCGCTTTAACAAATTATTAATAACTTAAAAAATATTATTTAGAATTATTATAAATTACTGAGGTGTAAAAATAAAAAAACCACTTTATAAAAAAGTGGTTTTCACATATTTAGGATATAATTATTTCAATTTTTTCTTAACAGCTACTTCTTCGTAAACTTCAAGAATATCTCCGGTTTCAATGTCGTTGTAACCTTTTAGGTTCAGACCACATTCGTAACCTTTTGTGACTTCTTTAACATCATCTTTGAAACGTTTCAAACTCTCAAGCTCTCCGTCAAATTTAACAATACCGTCTCTCAATAAACGTACTTTAGACTGTCTTGTCACTTTTCCGGTAAGAACCATACAACCTGCAATTGTTCCTACTTTAGAAATCTTGAATACTTCACGGATCTCAACATTACCGATAACCTGTTCTTGAATTTCAGGAGAAAGCATTCCCTCCATCGCTTCTTTTACTTCATCGATTGCTTTATAGATTACAGAATATGTTCTGATTTCAATTTCTTCACGGTCTGCAAGTTCTTTTGCATTAGCACCAGCTCTTACGTTGAATCCGATGATAATTGCATCTGATGCTGCAGCCAGGTTGATATCAGATTCAGTAATCTGACCTACTCCGGAGTGAAGAATTTTAACACTGATTTCTTCTGTTGATAATCTTTGTAACTGATCAGAAAGTGCTTCTACAGAACCATCCACGTCTCCTTTCAGGATAATATTCAATTCTTTGAATTCTCCTAAAGCAATACGTCTACCCAATTCTTCAAGTGTCGTATGTTTCTTGGTTCTGATTGACAATTCTCTCTGTAATTGTTCTCTCTTATTGGCAATAGCCTTACCTTCACTTTCATCAGCATATACACGGAATTTATCACCTGCAGTAGGCGCTCCGTCTAATCCTAAGATGGTTGCAGGAATTGATGGACCCGCTTCTGTAAGATTTTTTCCTCTTTCATCAAGCAAAGCTTTTACTTTACCGTGATTTTTACCTGCTACCACATAGTCTCCAACTCTTAAAGTTCCGGTTTGTACCAGCATTGTTGCTACATAACCTCTTCCTTTATCTAAAGATGCTTCAATAACAACTCCATTTGCGGAACGCTCAGGATTTGCTTTTAAATCAAGCATTTCGGCTTGCAATAAAACTTTCTCCAATAATACATCTACATTATTACCGAATTTAGCTGAAATTTCTTGTGCCTGAACATTTCCACCCCATTCTTCCACTAAAACCGAAGGGTTTAAGCCTGAAAGCTGTTGACGGATGTTATCAGGATTTGCGTTAGGTTTATCAACTTTGTTAATTGCAATAATCATTGGAACCTGTGCCGCTTGAGCGTGAGCAATAGCTTCTTTTGTTTGTGGCATCACATCATCATCGGCAGCAATTACAATAATTGCAATATCCGTGATCTGAGCACCTCTGGCTCTCATCGCTGTAAACGCTTCGTGACCTGGTGTATCTAAGAATGTAATTCTTTGTCCATTTTCCAGCTTCACGTTATAAGCACCGATATGCTGTGTAATTCCACCAGATTCACCAGCAATTACGTTAGTTTTTCTAACATAATCCAGTAATGAAGTCTTACCATGGTCAACGTGCCCCATTACAGTAACTACAGGAGCTCTTTGCAATAAGCTTTCTTCAGTATCAACTTCTTCTTCAGAATCTGTATCTTCAAGATCAGCATCTGAGAATTCGATTTTATAACCAAATTCATCTGCTACTAATAATAAGGTATCAGCTTCAAGTCTTTGGTTCATGGTAACCATTACACCTAATGAGAAACAAGCAGAAATTACTTCAGTTGGAGAAACATTCATTAAGCTTGCCAATTCACCTACAGTGATGAATTCTGTTACTTTCAGAGTTCTGTCTTGCGCTTCAAGCTCTTGCTGACGCTCATCTTGTTCTCTACGGAATGTTCTTTTATCTTTTCTGTGTTTTGCAGATTTAGATTTACCTCCTTTATTAGTAAGTTTTTCTAATGTTTCTTTGATCTGGTTTTTAACTTGTTCGTCAGTTAATTCAACTGGCATAACCCTTTGCCCAGGTCTGTTGTTCTGACCTCCTTTCTTGAAGCCACCACCACCTTGACCTTGCGGACGGTTTCCACCACCTTGGTTATTTCCGAAACGGTTTCCACCTTGGCCACCCTGACCTTGCGGACGGTTTCCTTGACCACCTTGACCCTGACGGTTTCCTCCTTGGCCACCTTGTCCACCATTGTTGTTATGCGGACGGTTTCCTCCTTGGCCTTGACCACCTTGGTTGTTGTTATTATTATTTCCTGAGTTTTGATTATTCCCCTGACCTTGTTGGTTATTCTGGCCACCAGGTTTTTCAATTCTCTTTCTTTTCTTTTTTGCTCCAGAACCTGGTTTTGGCGCAAACTGAGTCAAGTCAATCTTCTCCCCAACGATTTTAGGACCGTCAAGTTTCTGATACACTGTCTCAATTTTCTGAGGCTCCTGAGATTCAGGCTCAGCCTCAGCAGCTTTTGGAGTTTCCACTTTTTTCTCCTCCACAACAGCTGGTTTAGGAGTTTCTTTAACTGTTTCCACAGGTTTCACTTCTTCTTTTTTCTCCTCCATTTTTGGCTTGTCTTTTTTCACAGGTCTGTTTCTAGATTCTATTTGAGACAAATCAATTTTATCCAAAACTTTGAATTCCTGCTTTTCAGGAGCTGCTTTAACTTCCGGTTGTTCTTCTTTCACGATTTCTTCTTTCTTTTCTTCAACCGGTGTTGCAACAGGAGCCACAGGAGCTGCAGGAGCTTCCTCAACTTCAGGCGTCTTAGGTTCTAGATCAATTTTACCTAAAATTCTAGTTTCTGGTTTATTTGCTTTAGCTCTTATCACTTCAGGGGTTTTCTTTTCTTCAATTTCCAGTTTTTCTTCCGGAACTTTAGTGATCACCACCTCATGGGAAGCTTTTCTTTGTTCGCCGTCTTTAGCAAACTCAGCCTCCAATGCAGAATATGCCGATTCTTCCAATTGAGCGTTAGGATTGCTTTCAACTTCGATACCCTTTGATTGTAAAAACTCTACTAATCTGGACATCGAAATGTTGAATTCCTTAACCGCTTTATTTAATCTAATTTTTGGCATCTATATTATTTACTGTTTTTAATTTTTAAAATTAAAGTATTTCTTTTTTACTGTTTATTAAGATTTATTTACAATCTTAATCTTCAAATTCTTCCCTTAGAATACGTTTAACCTCTTCGATTGTTTCTTCTTCAAGGTCTACCATATTTAAAAGACTCTCAGTTTCTTTATCCAATACTGATTTTGCAGTTGTAAGTCCTACTTTCTTAAACTCATCCAAAATCCACTGCTCGATATCATCGTTGAATTCTCTCAATTCAACATCATCATCCTCGCTGGACTCTCTGTATACATCAATTTCATATCCTGACAACCAAGAAGCCAGTCTAATATTCTGTCCTTGTTTTCCAATTACTTTAGAAATCTCTTCAACAGGAGTATACACTAATGCATAGTTTTGATCCTCGTTGATGTCAATTTTATTGACGGTCACATTTCCTAATGCTCTCTTCACCAAAATCTCAGGGTTTTTAGACCACTGAATAACATCGATGTTTTCATTTCTCAACTCTCTTACAACGCCATGAATTCTGGATCCTTTTACTCCAACACAAGCCCCTACCGGATCAATTCTGTCATCATAAGCATCTACTGCAATCTTCGCCTTTTCACCAGGAATTCTTACTACCTTTTTCAGCATAATTGTTCCGTCCTGGATCTCAGGAATTTCCAGCTCCAATAACTTCTCAAGGAATTTAGGTGCAGTTCTGGAAATAATAATCTGTGGTTTAGAACCTTTGAAATCTACTGTCTCGACAATAGCTCTGATATTCTCACCCTTTTTAAAGAAATCGGATGGGATCTGGTTTTCTTTTGGTAAAATAAATTCATTTCCTTCATCATCCAGCAAAATCACGTGCTTGTGACGGATATGGTGGATTTCTCCAACAACTATTTCTCCAATTTTATCTCTAAACTGCTCGTACAGCATTGCATTATTGTGCTCCTGAAGTTTTGTAGCCAGAATCTGCTTAAGGGTAAGAATATTTCTTCTTCCTAATTGCGCAACAGGGATTTCCATTGTAAAGTCTTCACCTACTTCGAAGGTAGGGTCAATCTTCTTTGCTTCAGAAATTTCAATTTCCAAATCATCATCTTCAGACATTTCGTCCTCTACAATTGTTTTATTTAAAAATATCTGAAAATCTCCTTTATCCGGGTTTACAATTACGTCAAAATGATCATCTGAATCAAATCTTTTTCTCAAAAGAGTTTTCAGTGAATCTTCAATAATTGCCATAAGATCAATCTTACTGATCCCCTTTTCGTCTTTAAAATCACCAAAGGATTCAATCAACGCTATATTATCCATCTATTCTTTTTTCTTTTTAAAATTTAATTACTACTAATGCTTTTTTGATCTCAGAGTAAGAAATTTCTTTCTCCTCTTCTACATCTACTTTTCCTTTCCCGATATCTTTCGGTTTGCGGTAACGTAAAGTAAGTGTGATCTTCTCTTCATCTACTTTCGACAATTCTCCTTCAATTTTAGAAGAATCCTCCAGCATTACCTCAATTTCTCTTCCAATATTTTTCCCGAACTGTCTTGGTGTGGATAATGGCTCGCTCAATCCGGCAGACATCACCTGAAGGCTGAAGTCGTGCTCTTCACGATCCATATTGAATTCTATTGCGCGGCTTGCATCCAGGCAATCCTGCAGAGAAACTCCGTTATCACCATCTAAAATCACTGTAATATCATCCCCTGCAGAAATTTTAAGATCAATAAGAAACAGATCTTTTCTGGTCTCAAGGAATTCATTTAATAATTCTTCAATTCTTTTTCTAAACTCCATAAATATTTATCTTGATTTACAGTACGAAAAAAGGCTTTCTTCCGAAGCCTTCCCATTTTTTCCGTAAATCCAATGCAAATATACGATTTTTTTCTAAAAACACAAAATTATCTTAAGTATCAAGTAAATAGCGTCAGACTCATTTACAATAAATTAAAGGAATATGTCACAGTATTTTTATATTTTTGTACTTAGAATTTAAAAACAGACATTTTGAATATAACGATTGTAGGAACAGGTTACGTAGGGCTGGTTACAGGAACAACCCTTGCAGAACTTGGCAATTCAGTATACTGTGTTGATATTGATGAAAAAAAAGTAGAAGGCATGAAAAACGGCGTAGTTCCCATCTATGAGCCGAACCTTGAAGAAATGTTTTTGAGAAACATTCAGTCTGAAAGGTTATTTTTCACGACCAATCTAAAAGAAGCTTTAGACAAAAGCGAAGTAATATATCTGGCTCTGCCTACACCTCCCGGTGAAGATGGCTCTGCAGATTTATCTTATGTACTTCATGTAGCCAATAATATTGGTGAACTGATGACAGAGTACAAAGTGATTGTCAATAAGAGCACCGTTCCTGTAGGAACTGCGGACAGGGTAAGAGAAACCATCTCTGCTAAAACAAATATCCCTTTTGACGTAGTTTCAAATCCTGAATTTTTAAGAGAAGGCTTTGCCGTTGAAGACTCCATGAATCCCTCACGAGTAGTTGTAGGCGCAAGCTCCGAAAGAGCAAAAGACATTATGTCTAAAATTTATCAGCCTTTTACCAATACCGGAATTCCCATTATCTTTATGGATGAGAAATCATCGGAACTTACAAAATATGCAGCCAACTCGTTTCTAGCGGTAAAGATTACCTTTATGAACGAAATTGCGAACTATTGCGAAAAAGTAGGTGCTGATGTAGATAAAGTAAGATTAGGAATGGGTAGCGATGACAGAATAGGCCATAGATTCTTATTCCCGGGAATTGGATATGGAGGAAGCTGCTTCCCAAAAGATGTAAAGGCTCTTATAAAATCCGGAAAACAAGAAGATTTTAATTTCCAGATTCTTGAAGCCACTGAAAATGTAAATACCACCCAGAAAGTCATTTTAGTATCTGAAATTGAAAAATATTTTGGCGGAAATATCAAAGGGAAGAAAATTGCCATGTGGGGACTTTCCTTCAAAGCAAATACCGATGATATCAGAGAAGCTTCATCGTTGGACAACATCGCACTTTTATTGGAAAAAGGTGCAGAAATTATAGCATATGACGCCGTTGCAGAAAACAACGTTCAGAAACTTCTTGGCAACAAAATACAATACGCCAAGGGAATGTATGATGCATTGGAAGATGTAGATGCATTATTTATTGCTACAGAATGGTCGGAGTTTAAGAATCCTAATTTTGAACTTATGGCTAAAAAAATGAAAAATAAAGTCATTTTTGACGGCAGAAATATGTACCCATTGGAAATCCCGGAACAAAACGGATTCCATTATAAAAGTATAGGAAGAAAGACCATCTCAAAATCAGAATAAAAAAATGAAAAATATCATCATTACAGGAGGTGCCGGGTTCATCGGCTCTCATGTTGTAAGAGAATTTGTAAAAAATAATCCGGACACCACAATCATCAATCTTGATGCTCTTACTTATGCCGGGAATCTGGAAAACCTAAAGGACATTGAAAATGAGCCTAATTATGTTTTCGAAAAAGCAGATATCACAAAACCTGAAGAACTTAGAAAAGTTTTTGAAAAATACAATCCAGACGCTGTTGTACATTTGGCAGCAGAAAGCCATGTAGACAGAAGTATTACAGATCCAATGGCATTTATCAATACCAATGTAAATGGAACTGCCAATCTTCTGAATCTTTGTAAAGAGTTCTGGACATTAAACCCAGATCATACCCACGGAAGATTCCCGGATGAAAAAAGAAACAATCTTTTCTATCATATTTCTACTGACGAGGTATATGGAAGTTTAGGAGAAACAGGATTCTTTTTAGAAACCACTTCATATGATCCTCAATCTCCGTATTCCGCTTCCAAAGCAGCTTCTGATCATTTGGTAAGAGCTTACGGAAATACTTATGGAATGCCTTTCATCGTATCCAACTGTTCCAACAATTACGGTCCGAATCATTTTCCTGAAAAACTGATCCCTCTTTGTATTTCGAATATCATTAACGAAAGACCACTTCCTATTTATGGTGACGGTAAGTACACCAGAGACTGGTTATTTGTTATTGATCACGCCAAAGCAATTCATCAGATTTTTAAAGAAGCAAAAACCGGTGAGACTTACAACATCGGTGGATTCAATGAGTGGCAGAATATTGATCTTGTAAAAGAACTGATCAAGCAAATGGATGCAAAGCTGGAAAAACCGGAAGGCTATTCTGAAAAACTGATCACTTTTGTAAAAGACAGACCAGGCCATGATAAGCGTTATGCCATTGATGCTACAAAATTGAATAAAGATTTAGGATGGAAACCATCAGTAACATTTGAAGAAGGCTTAGGAAAAACTATAGACTGGTATCTTGAAAACAAAGAATGGCTGGAGAATGTAACTTCAGGAAATTATCAGGATTACTATAGCAAACAATACAACTAAATATATTGTTATTGAGATAATTAATAAGAATGTAATTTCATTCTTTATACTCAAAAGAAATTCACACAACACAAAAGAAATAAGCGTAATACGCACCAACACATGAAAGGAATAATATTAGCCGGAGGTTCCGGAACAAGACTTTACCCTCTAACAATTGCCGTAAGCAAGCAGCTGATGCCTGTTTATGACAAACCCATGATCTATTATCCGCTTTCCACACTACTTTTAGCCGGAATCAAGGATATTCTAATCATCACGACACCACACGACCAGGAAGGTTTTATTAAACTTCTGGGAGATGGTTCTCAAATCGGCTGCAACATAGAATACGTTGTACAGCCTAGCCCAGATGGCTTAGCACAAGCCTTTATTCTAGGTGAACAGTTTATCGGGAATGATCCTGCTGCCTTGGTATTGGGAGACAATATTTTCTACGGTTCCGAAATGGGAACTTTATTAAAAAATAAAACCAATCCTGAAGGAGGAGTTGTTTTCGCCTATCACGTTGCCGACCCTGAAAGATATGGAGTTGTAGAATTTGATAAAGACCTGAAGGCTGTTTCTATTGAAGAAAAACCTTTACAACCAAAGTCAAACTATGCTGTTCCGGGACTTTATTTCTATGATAATAATGTGGTGGAAATCGCCAAAAATATCAAACCTTCTGCAAGAGGTGAGCTGGAAATTACTGATATTAACAATGTCTACCTAAACAGTGGAAAACTAGAAGTAGCTGTTCTTGACAGAGGTACTGCCTGGCTGGATACAGGAACTTTCGATTCTCTTCATGATGCTTCAGAATTCGTAAGCGTTATTGAAAAGAGACAAGGGTTTAAAATCGGCTGTATTGAAGAGATTGCTTTCAGGAATAAATTCATCAATGAAGATAAACTTCTAGAAACTGCTGCCAAATATGGCAAAAGTGGCTATGGAGAGTACCTGAAGCAACTTATCGGTAAATAATAAATACAATTTATAAAATTCTCAAACTATTGGCTTTAAAGCCAATAGTTTTTGTTCATACCAGCAAATATCAATATATTAGTTGTTAATTTTTAATTTTATTAAAATGAAAAATTTTAAATTAAGTAACAGGGTAATAAATAATTATTATAAATTTGCAAAAAATTACACAAATGAATGAACCACAACAGACGTGGACTGAGACGATTGATGCTGATCATTCGTTATTTGACTTGAAGCTAAAAGAAGTCTGGAGATACAAAGATCTTGTTTACATGTTTGTAAAAAGAGACTTTATATCCAGTTTCAAGCAGACGATTTTAGGTCCCATTTGGTTTTTTATTAATCCCATTTTAACCACCATTGTATATCTTGTCATTTTTGGAAAGATTGCAAAGCTACCTACAGATGGGGCTCCCCCACTTCTTTTCTATTTGGCAGGTGTTACACTCTGGAATTATTTTTCTGCTTCATTATTGGCTACATCATCTACTTTTACAGGGAATGCCGGAATGTTTGGAAAAGTTTATTTTCCTAGACTGGTTACTCCAATATCTATTGTCATCTCCAATCTTATGCGATTTGGAGTTCAGTTCCTTTTATTTATCCTTGCCTGGGCATATTATTTAAGCAAAGGAGAAGTACATCCTAACATCTGGATTCTTGCTACTCCATTTCTGATACTTCTTATGGCTCTTTTTGCTTTAGGCGTTGGGATGATATTTTCGTCCCTTACTACAAAATATAAGGATTTAGCAATGCTGCTAGGGTTTGGGGTAAGTTTGTATATGTATGCAACTCCTGTAATATTTCCGGTCTCTTCATTACCGGGATTCTTTAAAAAACTAGCTTATTACAACCCGTTAACAGGTATTTTTGAATGTTTCAAATATGCATGGATTGGCGTAGGAGACTTCTCCCCTGCCATGCTTGGAATCAGTACTGGTATTATTCTTATCCTTTTAATGATAGGAATTGTTGTATTCAATAAGGTTGAAAAAACTTTTATGGATACGGTGTAATTATTTTCTTGTAATAATTTAAATTTAAAAAAATGCTGGCTTTAAAAGCAGAAAATATATCAAAACAATACCGTCTGGGACAAGTCGGTACCGGAACACTGTCTCATGATCTCAACAGATTCTGGCATAAAGTAAGAGGAAAAGAAGACCCTTATCTGAAAATTGGAGAAGCCAATGACAGAACTACCAAAGGAGATTCCGAATATGTATGGTCTCTTCGTGATATCAACTTTGAAATCCAACAGGGAGACGCTGTGGGAATTATCGGAAGAAATGGCGCAGGGAAATCAACACTGCTAAAAGTGTTAAGTAAGGTTACCAAGCCCACTACAGGAAGAATCTTTACTAATGGCAGAATTGCTTCTTTATTGGAAGTAGGAACCGGATTCCATCCTGAAATGACAGGACGTGAAAATGTTTTTCTTAATGGTGCCATTCTAGGAATGACAAGAAAGGAAATTACCAGAAAGTTTGATGAAATTGTAGACTTCTCAGGTGTTGAAAGATATATTGACACTCCGGTTAAAAGATACTCATCAGGAATGTATGTGCGTCTTGCTTTTGCTGTAGCAGCGCACTTAGAATCTGAGATTTTAATTGTTGACGAGGTTTTAGCTGTAGGTGATGCAGAATTTCAGAAAAAGTGCCTCGGAAAAATGAACGATGTAACAAGAGGAGAAGGCCGAACTATTCTTTTTGTGAGCCACAATATGACAGCCGTTAAGGAATTATGTACAAAAGGAATTCTCTTAAACCAAGGGCAGATTGATTACCAGGGAGATATTCTTAGCACCATTATAGAATATCAAAAAAGCAGTGCAAGAGAAAGCTCTTATCGATACAATGGTAATCTGGATGAGGCTATGGGTAATGAAAACATCAGAATAAAAGAGTTTTCAGTGTCTCCTATCAATGGAGATTTGTTAGATATTGATTCTGGAGTGCACGTAAAACTTGTATTTCATAATTACTGCCCTGACATCACACTTGACACCACTTTTGAATTGAAAAACTATGATGAATTAGTCATTTTCCATGTTGGAAAATTTGTTTCAGCAAAAGGAGATGCAAAAGTAGGTGAATATACAGTAGAGTTTGATATTCCGACAGGGCTTTTGAATGCTGGAAATTATTATTTTAAACTTTACTTTGGAAAAGATCAGAAAACGCTTCTCTATGGGATTGATAACTTCATCGGCTTTGAAGTAGAAAATGTAAAAGTAGGAGACGTTATGTATATATATCCCGGAGTAACGAGACCTGAATTTGAATATAAAGTACTAACACCATAATATTCTCAAATATTAGTTTATCATCTTATCAAAAACAACCTTATGACAGGCCCTCATCTCATAACTTTGAATAAAATAGGTTCTCCTGAGCTCGGATATATTACGATTGCTGAGGAACAAAAAAATATACCTTTTGATATCAAAAGAGTGTATTGGACATATTATACCCCACAAGACGTAAGCAGAGGTGGACACGCCCATAAGAATCTTCAACAAATCATTGTTGCTGTATCAGGAACCATTACATTCAATACAGAAGATAAAAATGGAAAAAAAGAGGCTTTTATATTAGATACTCCCAATACAGGTTTATATATTCCCAAATTAGTGTGGAGGGATATAAAATTTAGCCATAGCGCCGTATTATTATGTCTGGCATCTGAGCTTTACGATGAGGATGACTATTTTAGAAATTATCAGGATTTTAAAAACCACCCCAATGAAATTTAATAACAGAAACGTCTCAATAAGTGATAAAGCCAGAATAGGCAAAAATGTAAAAATAGGTGACAACACAGTAATTTACGACAACGTTATTATTGGTGATAATTCTATTATTGCTAATGACTGTATTATTGGAGAGCCGCTTAATGATTATTACTTTAAAGATGATTATATAAATCCTGAAACCATTATTGGTGAAAATGCTTTAATAAGAAGTCATACCATCCTATATGCAGGTTCTCGTTTCGGAAATAATTTTTCTACCGGGCACAGAGTTACAATAAGAGAAAACTCTGTTTTCGGAAATAATTGCAGATTGGGAACCGTTACAGATATACAGGGACATGTTACTTTCGGTAACAACTGCTGGCTTCACAGCAATGTACATATTGGTCAAAAGTCTACCATAGGAAATTTTGTTTTCATTTATCCTTATGTAGTGTTTACTAATGATCCCACTCCTCCTTCAGATGTGTGTATAGGCGCTACTATCGGAGATTTCTCTCAGATAGCAGTAGGTACTGTTTTATTGCCCGGAACGGTAATCGGAAAGCATTGTTTGGTAGGTGCACAATCTCTTGTAGGAGGTAATTATGAAGATTATTCTTTAGTTCTTGGGAATCCCGGAAAAAAGATCAAAGATGTTCGTGAAATGAAATCGAGAGAAACAGGAAAATCTCATTACCCGTGGCCTTATAATTTTTCAAGAGGTTTGCCTTGGGAAAAAGAAGGCTTTGAAGAATGGAAAAAAGAAAACGGATACGAAAACGATTAAGTAAAATAATTGAAAAACAATAGTTTCAGATACGATATTTCTTTTCTGCGTGCATTTTCGGTACTCGCAGTACTTTTCTATCATTATAAATTTCAATGGTTTAAATCCGGATTTATTGGTGTCGACATATTTTTCGTTATTTCAGGGTTTTTAATGACCAAAATTATTTTATCTTCCTTTGATAAGGGAAGCTTTAATATCTGGGATTTTTACAGAAGAAGAGTGATCAGAATTATTCCTGCACTTTTAGGAGTGGTGGTAGTGTTCTCATTCCTCATATTTCTTTTTCTTCAACCGCAGATTGTCAACTTTTTTAGAAGTGCTTTTTCCAGTGTCCTGTTTTTTTCTAATATTTATTATTATCTGAATAATGGATACTTCGACGCATCCTCTCAATACAACTTCCTGTTACATTCTTGGTCCCTTTCTGTGGAATGGCAGTTTTATTTAATCTATCCGCTCATATTACTTCTTTTAAAGAAATTATATACCACTAAAAAAAACATTTTTATTGCAGTCTTTTTAGCATTAGCCATTATTTCATTTGGTGCTATGCTGATTCATAGGAGTTATGACCCGGATTTTTCCTTTTACATTTTTTATCCCAGAGCCTGGGAAATGATGTTGGGAGGACTTGCATTTTTATTGGAAGACAAAATACAGCATATTCCGAAAAAGGTAAAGCTGGTATTGGCTTTAACTTCTCTTTCAGCAATAATATCTTTTATTTTTCTCTTTCATGCTTCTTCGTGGCCATCGTTGTACACAACAATTCCAGTGTTTTTTACAACATTGCTTATCAGCCTGAACTATGAATTCATAACGTACAAAAATAAAATAGTTACCTACCTGGGAAATATCTCTTATTCCCTGTATCTCTATCACTGGCCATTGTATGTACTGATTCTGTTTTTTGAGGTGGATAACAGTTGGAAATATCGCGCTCTGGCAATATTGGTGTCGTTTATTCTTGCCATACTATCCTATGAAGGAATTGAAAAAAGAAACTATTCTGATAAAGCGAAATCTGTTCTGGCAGTAAGTCTGATTATATTCATTTTTTCATTTTCAATAACGAAAGTAGATGCTGAAAATTATACAGATGAAAATAAAAATCTGATCAATACAACTTCAGGCTATAAGTACAGCAAAAAAGCTGAACATCAATATAAACTTGATATTAAACATCTTTCACATAAGGATTATAAAACAATTATACAGAATTTGGATGTTCCTGTTTCTGATAAAAAAAATATTGTTCTTTTAGGAGACAGCCATGCCGGAATGTTTTCTGAAACTGTTAATAATATCTTTGCGGATAAAAAAGAGGTCAATCTTATCCAGATCACTGCAGATGCCACTTATCCAATGGAAAACTCTAAAAGTGCCTATTCTAATTCTGTAAACTATTTCAATTATATATTCAAAGAGTACTTCCCAAAGTACTATAAAAATATAGACCTTATTATTATTAATGCTAATTATTCAGGGTATCCAGAAAAAGAGATAAAAAATAACCTCAAAATAACTGAACAATATTTTTCAAAATATAATATTCCTACTCTTTATATAGGGATGACTGACGTTTATGCCATAGACTTTCCTACCTATTATTATATCAAGAAAAAGTACCATGCAAATATGTATACAGAGGAAAAGAAGTTTAAAAAGACTGAAGAATTTAATACTTTTCTAAAAAATTATTTAGGTGACAAGTATATTGATCTGCTTAATGTAAAGATTAATAAAGTATCTCCAGAAAATTATCCCTACATCTATGACACCAATCATTTAACACTGTTTGGTACAGAACAATATAAAAATATTTTATCACAAAATGTCCTTAAAAGTAGCATAAACAGAAACAATAAAAAAAATGATTAAGCCCTTAACTTCCTTAAGATTCTTTTTTGCTTTTTTTGTCTTTTTAAGTCATTTATCATACTTAAAAGAAGACAAAAACTATAAAGGCATATTTGAATCTGTCTTTTCAGAAGGCTTTTTAGGAGTGAGCTTCTTCTTTATATTAAGCGGATTTATACTTGCACTTAATTACAGAGATAAATTTATTAATAAAAAAATCACACTAAAAAAGTTTTATATTGCGAGACTTGCCAGGATTTATCCTTTGCATTTTATAACAATGCTTGTTTCTATTTTTGCTCTTGGGAGTGGTTTTAAAAATTTGTTATATAATGTTTTATTAGTTCAAAGCTATATTCCGGATTCTAAGGTTTTTTTCTCATATAATGCTCCATCTTGGAGTATTTCAGATGAAATGTTTTTTTATGCTTTGTTTCCAGCTTTAATAATTATTGTCTATAAATTATCTAATTTTCTTAAAATAACAATATTAGCAGCATTTATATCTCTTATCCTTTTTTTAAATTTTATATTAGTTGATGAGAAAGAAGCTCATTATTGGCTGTACATATCACCATTTATAAGAATTTTTGATTTCCTTTTAGGAATTCTATTATTTTATCTGCTACTTTATCTTAAAAATAAACAGCCGGAGCTAAAACAATCTTCACTCAATTTTTTAGAAATAGGTGGCATTATTACTCTAGTAGTCTTTTTGATTTTCCATGAAAATATTGCTATAAATTATAGATTTTCAATTTATTACTGGCTGCCCATGTGTATGATCATCTTAGGAGCATCAAGTTCTTTTATTTTTAAAGAAACTACCACCTGGACATCAAAAGTTCTTTCATGGAAAGGCCTTGTATATTTAGGTGAGATAAGTTTCGGATTTTATCTTATCCACTATTTAGTTTTAACATACACACATAAACTTAATGGTTTAATTGGGATACATCTTAAGAATTTTCCCTTTACAGTAGAAATGTTTTTCATCACACTTATTACAAGTATATTTGCTTTTGAATGCATCGAAAAACCATTAAATAATAAAATAAAAAATTTATTCTCATGATTAAATTCCTCGACTTACAAAAAATCAATTTAAAGCATCAGGAAGAAATTGAAACAAAACTTTCACAGGTTTTCCGTTCCGGATGGTATCTAATGGGGCAGGAACTTTCATCTTTTGAAAGCAATCTTTCTCAATATATAGGAGCTAAACATGCTATTGGTGTTGCTAACGGTTTGGATGCGTTACGCCTTATTCTTCGTGGATATATTGAAATGGGAATAATGGATCGTGGAGATGAAATTCTTGTACCTTCCAATACTTATATTGCTTCCATTCTTGCCATTTCAGACAATGGCCTGATTCCTGTTCTTGTAGAACCTGATATTAATAATTATAATATTGACATTGCAAAAATTGAAGAAAAAATCACTTCAAAAACAAAAGGAATTCTGATTGTTCATTTATACGGAAGAACTGTTTTCTCACAAGAACTTAAGGGTCTGGCTGGAAAACACCATTTAAAAGTAATAGAAGACAACGCTCAGGCTATCGGAGCAATATGGGACGGAAAAAAATCCGGTAACTTAGGAGATGCAGCCGGCTTCAGCTTTTATCCTGGAAAAAATCTGGGTGCATTAGGTGATGCAGGAGCTATTACGACCAATGATGACGATTTGGCAAAAGTAATCAGGGCATTGGCAAATTATGGATCTAATCAGAAATATGTCAATATTTATCAGGGATTAAACTCCAGATTGGATGAAATTCAGGCTGCGGTTCTCGGTGTTAAGCTGAAATATATTGATGAGGAAAACACGGTAAGAAAAAATATTGCGAAAAAGTATATTGCAGAAATATCAAACCCCAAAATAATTCTTCCGGAAAATCCAGCGGAGGCAAATGAACATGTTTGGCATTTATTTGTCATCAGAACAGAAAACCGTGATGAGCTTCAAAAGTATTTAACTGAAAATGGTATTCAGACACTGATACACTATCCTATCCCACCCCATAAGCAGCAAGCTTATAAAGAATGGAATGACCTGTCTTTCCCGATCAGTGAAAAAATACATGAAGAAGTATTAAGTTTACCTATCTCTCCTGTAATGACGGAAGAAGAAGTTGAAAAAGTAATAGAAATAGTAAACGGATTTTAAAGTTTTTACCTCTTAAAAAGCTCGTATTCAATAAAGTAAAATATCATGACAGAATTGCCTCTGGTTTCGATTTTATGTCTTAGCTACAACCAAGAAAGGTTTATAGTAGAATCTTTAGAAAGTTTCAAATCTCAGAAATACAGTAATATTGAGATTCTGATTTGTGACGACTGCTCTAAGGACAATTCTGTAGAAGTCATTAATAGCTGGATTAAAAATAATCCTCAGCTGGATATCCAGTTTATTCCCCATTCTCAGAATAAAGGGATTTGTAAATCATTGAATGAACTCCTGAACATATCAAAAGGTAAGTATATTGTTACAATAGCCCTGGATGATCTTATGGAGGCTGATAAAATAGAAAGGCATGTGGCTATTCTTGAAAAATCATCTCCTAACGAAGCTTTGGTGTTTTCAAATGCTCACATAATAGATGATAATTCAGTACGTTTTCAAAATACTTTCATTCCTTATTTTCACAGATATCTGACTATTGAATCCGGGAACTTTTACAAAACATTACTCGAAGATAATTTTCTTCCTGCAATGTCATGCGTCACCAAATCTTCTTTGATAAAAGAGATTGGAGGCTGGGATGAGACGTTAACTTTTGAAGATTATGACATGTGGTTGAGATTAAGCCAAAAATATGACTTCATCTATGATGACTACAAATCCTGCAGCTATAGAATGCATGCTACAAACTCTCATAAAAAGAAAAACTTTTTAGATGTATCTTTTTTTGATATTTATCTGAAACACAAAGAACAGCCTGAAATGAAAAAGAAAATCCTAAAACTTATTCATGAGGCTTATAAAGAAAACAGATTGACTGAAAATCACAAAAAATACCTTAGAGAACTTGATAATAAAACACTTACCGAAAAATTAATTTTAAGAAATGTAGGAAAGTTTACCTTCAACACACTGCATTATCTACAAAAAGTGTATTATAAAAGTTGGTAACATTATTCTTAATCAATTATGAAAAAAATAAAGCCCCTTGCATTTTATCTCCCTCAATACCACCCTGTCCCTGAAAATGACGAATGGTGGGGAAAAGGATTTACAGAATGGACGAATGTAGGAAAAGCCCAACCTCTGTTTGAAGGACACGAACAACCTATATATCCCGGAGATCTGGGCTATTATGACCTGCGTGTTCCTGAAGTAAGAGAACAGCAGGCTCAGATGGCGAAAGACTATGGAGTACACGGATTTATCTATTATCACTATTGGTTTGGTAACGGGAAACAATTACTGGAACGTGTTGCCAACGATGTGCTAAAATCAGGGAAACCGGATTTTCCTTTTTGCTTCTGCTGGGCCAATGAAACATGGTCGGGTATATGGCACGGATTATCAGAAAAAATACTTGCAGAACAAGTTTATCCTAATGAACAGGACTTAATTGCCCATTTCGAATATCTTCTCCCTTTCTTCAAAGACGAAAGGTATATAAAAGTGGACAACAAACCTCTTTTAATCATCTATGATTCCAATCATTTACAGAATGGAGACCCTCACTATATTTCAAAATTCCGCGAACTTGCAAAGCAGAACGGATTTGATGGTTTATATGTAATGGCATCCAATAAACTCCGTGATGATCTTGATTTTAAATCTATGGGATATGACAGTAAGATTTCCAATGCTTTTCAGAAAGCATGGCTGCCTCATATTGATAAAAAAGAATATATCTCTCATTCTCAATATTATAAAAACAGAATAAAAGGATTAATCGGAATCAAGAAAAAAGAACAGCCTAAAGTCAGAATTCAGGACGCTGAAGCTGTCGTCAATGATTTAAAGTTTGAAGAAAGCAATGTTCCTACTTATCCATGTGTACTGCCTAATTGGGACAATACTCCAAGAAGTGGTTACAGAGGTATCATATTGGCGAATAATTCCCCGGAACTATTCGAAAAACAGGTTGAAAAAGCGGTAGAATATCTTGAAGATAAAAAAGAGTATCCGGAACAGTTTTTAATTGTTAAATCCTGGAACGAATGGGCAGAAGGAAATATTCTGGAGCCCGATAGAAAAAATGGTTTCGGATATTTAAATGCATTAAAAAAAATACTGAATAAACACAGCCGAAATGAGTAAATTCAGCGTACTTATTGCCAACTACAACAATGGACATTTTTTTGAAAAATGTTACCAAAGCTTAGTTGCCCAAACTGAAACAGACTGGGAAGCTATCATTGTGGATGATGGCTCTACGGATAATTCTCTGGAGATCATCAAAAAAATCATCGGGGATGATCAGCGGGTTAAAATAAATCTCAATGATCAAAACAGAGGAATCGGATATACAAAAAGGAAATTAATTGCTCTTGCAGAATCAGAAATATGTGGTTTTTTAGACCCTGATGATGCATTAACCCGACATGCTCTGGAATTTGTTTTAAAAACCCATTCCGAAAATCCGGAAGCAGGATTGGTGTATTCCAATTTTGTACGGTGTGATGAATACCTCAACCCGGTATCTGTTCATAAAGCCAAACAAATCACAGAATTAGATCAGTCTTATTATAATTTCAATGCGGAAATTTCACATTTTGTTACTTTTAAAAAGAAGATTTATGAGAAAACATCCGGTATTGATCCTTTTCTAAAAATTGCCGAAGATAAAGACTGGTACATGAAAATGTGCGAGATAGCTCCGGTAAAATATATTGATGAAGACTTATATTTATACAGAATCCATGACAGTGGTATCTCTACCACTAAAAATTCTGAAAAAGCATTGTTCTGGCACTGGGTAGCCCTGATAAAAATGGCAGAAAGAAGAAACATCAGCGTGGAAGATCTTTTTCTTCAAAGCTATGTTCCAAAAAATAAATACGATCATGCTCTCAATCAACTGAATCATGTAAAAAATTCAAGATGGGCAAAATTGGGTAATAAACTTGGTTTTTTTAAAATATTTAAAAACCTTTAAAATCTATTGAACCTAAAAGATTTAGCAGATAGTAACGAACATCTTAATTAGACAAAACACTTATGATTATTGGTAATGGAATTCTGGCAAACGCCCTTAGGCTTTATGATAAAGAAGATGTTATTTTTTTCGCATCAGGAGTTTCCAATTCACTGGAAAAGAACCCTGCTGAATTCGAAAGAGAAATAGCTCTCCTGAAATCAGTGATTAGCCAGAATGCTGATAAAAAGCTGGTCTATTTTTCCACATGCAGCATTTACGATCCCAGTAAATCTGGCAGCCCTTATGTTCTGCATAAACTTACGGTTGAAAAAACTATCGCAGAGCAATGTTCAAGCTTTGTTATTTTCAGAGTAGGAAATGCAGTAGGCCGTGGGGGAAATCCCAATACACTGATCAACTTTCTTAAAAACTCAATCGTATCAGAAAATAAACTCACAATCCACAGCAATGCGAGAAGAATTCTGATCGGTACAGATGATATTGCAGCATTTGTAGCCAAACATATACAAGACCTCAACAATGAAATTATCAATCTGGCCTATCCTTACCAGTATTCACTGCCAGAGATTTTGGTCCAGCTGGAGAATCATCTTGTTAAAAATGCGGATTATGAAAGTGTAGATGAGGGTTCTTTTTACAATATAGAATTCGACAATTTTACAATAGATTATTTTGAAGGATTATCACCTGATGAATACCTGAAAAAGCTTTATTCATCTTATTTATGACAGTTCATTCAGCAAAACACTTAATACCCCTCAATGATATAGAAGCTTCCCCTTCTGTTTCCGGAAAAAATAATTTTGTACCTTCGGCATCATCATTAAGGTTGGAGGAATAAGCATATTAAAAAAGCTGTAACCTTGTATAAAGTGGAAAATAAAAAACACATTAAACCTCTTGAATAAAAATGAAAATGAATCCCAAAATATCCGTAATTGTTCCCTGTTATAATCAGGCTCAGTTTTTAGATGAATGTCTCCAGTCTATATTGGATCAGACATATGAAAACTGGGAATGTATTATTGTGAATGACGGATCTCCCGATAATACTGATGAAGTGGCTGATAGATGGGTGAAAAAAGACAGTCGCTTTAAATACCTTTATAAAGAAAACGGCGGTTTATCTTCTGCAAGAAACGCAGCCCTGGAAATCGTTACCGGAGATTATATTCAGTTTTTGGATTCCGACGACCTCATCCACCGGGAAAAGTTTTCAAAAAGCCTTGCCGGAGACAAAGAATATCCATTGATGGTAAGCCAATATACAATCTATAGAAACCAGACTCACCTTCCGGGTTATAAAGATGTAGAGCAGAGTTTCCTTACATTTGACGGAATTGTGTACGGCTGGGATCTGAGTTTTTCTATTCCTATCCACTGTGCTTTGATCCATAAAAAACTTCTGGAAGGTTTCCTTTTTGACACAAGTCTTACCAGCTGTGAAGACTGGGTAATGTGGATTTATATCACCAAAGATAATCCCGATGCTCTTTTGATTAATGAGCCCCTCGCTCATTACAGAAAAGATGTCAATGATAATATGTCAGCAGATCCTCTCAAAATAATGAAGCAGCGCCTTAAAATTTTACCAACATTAAAAAAACTTTATGGCGAA
>Ga0157370_10001980_pt1 | contig 25171 bp, 25 predicted proteins | sample C35metaG_FD_113463 | JGI IMG/M metagenome (GOLD analysis project Ga0157370, IMG submission 113463) | Corn rhizosphere microbial communities from Kellogg Biological Station, Michigan, USA - C3-5 metaG | ecosystem: Host-associated > Plants > Roots > Rhizosphere > Soil | place: USA: Michigan...
GCGAGCGACGTCGTGTTCGACAAGACCGGTACGCTCACCCTCGGCCGGCCGCGCGTGCTGGAGACGCTCACGCTCGCCGCGGTCCCGGCGGAGGACGCGCTCGCGATCGCGTCGGCCGTCGGCCGCGGCTCGACGCATCCGCTCGATCGCGCCCTCGCCGAGGCGGCCATCGGCCTGAGGCCCCACGCGGTCGAAGCGCATCGCAACCATCCGGGAAGCGGTGCCGAGGGCCGGATCCACGGGCACCGCTATCGCATCGGCCACGCTTCGTTCTGCGCGCGGCTGCACGGCAAGCCGGTCCCCATCGCATGGCTGCACACCGCCGACACCGTCGTGTGGCTCTCGGACGACGCGGGATGGATCGCCGCCTTCCGCATCGGGGATCGCGTGCGTCCCGAGGCGCCGCGCGCGATCGCCCGATTGCGCGCCATGGGGCTCACGGTGCACCTGCTCACGGGCGACGAGCCGCGTGTGGCGCACCGCGTGGCGACCGACCTCGGCATCGATCGGATGCGCTCGCGTGCGAGCCCCGAGGGCAAGCAGGAGTATGTCCGCGACCTCCAGCGCGCGCGACGGCGCGTGGCGATGGTGGGCGACGGCGTGAACGACGCGCCCGTTCTCGGGCTCGCGGACGTCTCGATCGCGATGGGCGAGGGCGCGGACCTCGCCCAGATTCGCGCGGACGCGGTGCTCGCCTCGGGTTGCCTCGACGATCTGGTGCGCGCCATGGAGCTCGCGCGGCGCACGCGCGCGGTACTGCGCCAGAACCTCGCCTGGGCGCTCGCCTACAACGCGCTCGTGCTGCCGCTCGCCTTCCTCGGGCACGTGACGCCGCTCCTCGCGGGCATCGGGATGGCCACGAGCTCGCTCGCGGTGGTGGCCAACGCGCTGCGCATCCGGCCGCGCGGGCGCACCTGAGATGGACATCCTCTACCTGCTCGTTCCGCTCTCGGTCGTGCTGGCGCTCGTGATCGGCGCGGCCTTCTGGCTCGCCGTGGACGGCGGCCAGTTCGACGACCTCGACCGGCCCGCGCTCGATGTCGTGATCGACGACGACCGCCCGCCGCAGCCCGGCGCGCGGGAGCTGCCGGAAAGCGACCCAGGGGGCGGCTAGGAATTTTCCTAGCGCGCGAGCCCCTGTCTCCCCGGCGCAACGCCCATCGAGCGCCTTTGATGCGTGTCAACTCGACCGCGCGTTTCGCCCCCCAAACTCGCGACGAGTCCAACACCAACACCCACGGAGTACAGATGAAAACGCTGATCGTGTCCGTCTCGGCCGTCCTCCTCGCCGGTTCCGCCATCCTCGTGAACGCCGCCGACGACGCGGCCGCGGAATCGCTCATGAAGAAGAGCGGCTGCTTCAAGTGCCATTCGGTGGACAAGAAGAAGGACGGGCCCGCCTACCACGAGGTCGCCACGAAGCACAAAGGCAAGCCGGACGCCGAGCAGGAGCTCTACAAGCATCTCACCACGCAGCCGATGGTGAAGATCGAGGGCAAGGAAGAGAAGCACGCGAAGCTGAAGACCGACGACGACGCGCAGATCAAGAACGTCATCCAGTACATCCTTTCGCGCTGATCGCGGAACCGGCCAAAGGGAGGTACCGCGATGCTGCGCACGATCTGGGGGGCCATGCGGGCGCGCTATCCGTCGCGCCGCCAGGCGATCGTCATGGTGAGCGTGCTCGTGCTCGTGCTGCTGATGGTCGGCGCCGGCCTCGTGGTCGCGGGCGCCGCCGGCCTCGCCTGGACGGAGACGCTCGGGTTCTGCACCGGCTGCCACGAGATGCGCGACAACGTCTACAAGGAATACAAGGACACCATCCACGACAAGAATCGCGCCGGCGTGCGCGCGATCTGCTCCGACTGCCACGTCCCGCGCGAGCCCGGCCCGCTGATCCTGCGCAAGATGCAGGCGACCTTCGAGGTGATCGGGCACTTGCGCGGCGTGATCAATACGCGCGAGAAGTTCCTCGCCAAGCGCGAGGAGCTCGCCCACCACGTGTGGAAGCGGATGAAGGAGACCGACTCCCTCGAGTGCCGCAACTGCCACGACGCCCAGCACATGGATCCGTCGCTGCAGTCGGCGGGCGCGCAGGCGAAGCACAAGCTGATGCAGACCCAGGGCAAGACCTGCATCGACTGCCACTACGGCATCGCGCACGACGAGCCGAAGGGCCCGACGCCCGAGGAGCTCTACCCGAACATCAAGGTGCAGCGCTGGAAGGAAAGGCCGAGCGACGCCCCGGCCACCTAGCGCGCACCGAAACGCAAATGCAAGGCGAACGAGAATGACATGCGCCCCCCGCATCCCGCCCGTGCCCCCGGTACCGGCGGGATTTGTTTGTTTCCTTCGCAAGGAGTACCCACGATGAGAAGGTCCCACCGGTTCCTCCAGGCCCTCGCGGCGGCCGCGGGGCTCGCGCTGTTCCTCGCCGCAGGACCCGCCCCCGCCGCGGATGCGCCCGCGGACGCGGCGGCCAAGGCCGCGAACAAGGACCTCGTGCTGCGCGGCGACGCGAAGTGCACGCGCTGCCACGACGAAGGCGACGACTACCCGGTGCTCGCGATCGGGAAGACCCGCCACGGCACGATGGCCGACGCACGCACGCCCTCGTGCACCAATTGCCACGGGCCGAGCGAGGCGCACCTCGCCGGCGGGGGCTCGAGCGGCCAGCGCCCGCCGCCCGACGTGCTCTTCATCGGCAAGCACAAGAGCAGCGCCGACGCGATCAACGGGCAGTGCCTGAATTGCCACAATTCCGACGCCAAGCGCACGCACTGGGCGGGCAGCATGCACGAGGCGCGCGGCGTCGCGTGCACCAACTGCCACCAGATCCACACCGCGCACGACGCGGTGCGCGACAAGCTCACGCAGCCCGACGTCTGCTTCGCCTGCCACAAGGAGCAGCGCACGCAGATCAACAAGCCGTCGCACCACCCGATCCCCGAAGGGAAGATGGGGTGCTCGGATTGCCACAATCCGCACGGCTCCGTCGGCGAGAAGCTGATGAAGCGCGACACGATCAACGACACCTGCTACACCTGCCACATGGAGAAGCGCGGCCCGTTCGTGCACACGCACGAGCCGGTGGCCGAGAACTGCGCGAACTGCCACAACCCGCACGGCACGACCGCCGAGAACATGCTCAAGGCGCGGCCGCCGTTCCTGTGCCAGGAGTGCCACACGCCGCACGGCGCGTTCGTGGGGCAGGTGATCGGGCAGGGACAGACCGGAACGATCGCGGGGCAGCCGCCCTCGATCACCGGCACCAGCGCGGGCAAGGCGCCGATCAACTTCATGATGGCGCGCGGCTGCACGAACTGTCACACGGAGGTGCACGGCAGCAACAACCCGAGCACCAACAATCCGTCCCCCCAATTCATGTTCCGCTGATCGCCGGAGAAAGATGATGAAAGCAGCCAACAGGCAGTTTCGGTGCAGCAGGACCCTCATGGCGCTCGCCATGCTCGCGGTCTTCGGCCCCGCCTGGGCCGACGACGACGCGGTGACCGAGCTCTCGAAGCCGTCGAGCGACGTCTCCGTCGGCGGGGCGTTCGTAAGCGGCGACCAGCACGACCGCTCGCTCTTCGGGCAGTACAACGGGTTCCGCAAGGACGACGCCTACCTGATGCTCGACTTCGACTGGGTGAAGCGCGACGACGCGACCGGCACTTGGGCGATCGTGCAGGGACGCAACCTCGGCACGACCAGCCGCGAGATCCGGGGCCTGTACGGACCGCAGGGCAACTGGCAGGTCTACGGCGAGTACTGGGAGCTCACGCGCTACTACCCGCGCACGATCAACACCGGGATGGATGGCGCCGGGTCGACGAACCCCGTCGTCACGCGCCTCGCCGTGCCCGGCACCGGCTCGGACCTCGACCTGAAGACCGAGCGGAAGCGCGCCACCGTGGGCGGCCAGAAGTGGATCACGCCGCACCTCATGTTCGAGGCGTCGTTCGTGAACGAGGACAAGGACGGCGCGCGGCTCTGGGGCCGCGGCTTCACGTGCCCCTCGAGCGCCGCGCCGACGCCCATCTGCACGTCGCTCGCCTCGGGCGCCAACCAGTACGCGCTGCTGCTCCTTCCGGAGCCCATCAGCTCCAACACCAAGCAGATCGAGGCGAAGCTCAACTTCATGGGCGAGAAGTTCGCGCTGGTGGGCGGCTACTACGGCTCCTGGTACGACAACGACTTCAACACCCTGAACCCGACCGTGGTGGGCAATCTCAACAACCCGCTCGGGCTGCCGATGGGCACGCCGACGGGCGTCGGGCTCACGCAGGGCCTGCGCAACATCCTGCAGCTGCCGATGGCGCTGCCGCCGGACAACCAGGCGCAGCAGTTCTACCTCGACGGCAACTACGCCTTCACGAACACCACGCGCGCGACGTTCAAGTACGCGTACACGCACGCGACGCAGAACCAGAGCTTCTCCGGGTCGGGGTTCAACGACGCGCCCGCGGGCCGCAGCGACCTGGGCGGCCGCGTCGACACGACGCTCGCGCAGGCGGGCGTCACCTCGCGGCCGATGCCCAAGCTCTCGCTGCTCGCCAACGTCCGCTACGAGGACCAGGACGACAAGACGCCCATCGACCTGTACAACAAGGAGGGCACGACGACCTGGACCAACGGGCACACCGGCCACACCAAGACGAGCGGCAAGGCCGAGGGCAGCTACGCGCTGCCGTGGGATTTCCGCGGCACCCTCGGCTTCGACTTCGAGAAGGTCGACCGCGGCGAGTTCGTCTCCACCGACCAGGTGGCAGGGCTCACGGCGCTGCGCCAGAACACCTACGAGCGCGGCTGGCGGCTGGAGCTGAGCCGTCCCATGGGCGACTATGCGACCGGCCGGCTGAGCTGGGTGACGAGCCAGCGCGACGGCTCGACGTGGTTGAAGCCCGCGAGCGGCTCGGCGACCGGCGTCTTCCCGGCCGATCCGGACTGCGCATCGTCGGGCAGCAACGCCTGCATCTGGAACCGGACCGGCATCATCCCGTTCATCTTCGAGGACCGCAAGCGCGACAAGATCCGCTTCCTCACCGACGTCACGCCGATGGAGAAGCTGGATGTGCAGTTCGCGATCGAGTACGGCAACGACGACTATTCGGCGCCGACCGAGAAGGGCCTCGACAGCACCCGCTACAACCTGTACAGCGTCGACGCGTCCTATGCGGTGAACGACAACTGGAAGCTCACCGGCTACTACTCGTACAGCCAGCAGGGCATCAACCAGGGCCACAGCAACGGCTACATCCTCAACTTCAAGGACAAGAACACGACGGCCGGCATCGGTCTCGTCGGGCAGGCGAGCCCGCGCCTCAAGCTCGGCGGCGACATCATGTACATCCTCGACAAGAACGTCTACAACACCGGGATCGACGCGCTCGCCACCGCCGCGAACCAGGCGCTCTTCAACTCGGGGCAGCTCTACGTTCCGGACGCGACGTACCGCGACGTGCGCTTCAAGGTGTACGGCACCTATCTCCTGCAGAAGAACTCCGACCTCAAGATGGAGGTCGTGCACGATCGCACCAAGCTCGACGAGTGGACGTGGGGCTGGGCGGGCGTGCCGTGGCTCTACTCGGACAACACGACGGTCACGCTGCAGCCGGTGCAGAACGTGACCTTCGTGAGCCTGGTGTACACCTATCGCTTCCGCTGACGCTCCAGGCGGAAAGGCATGCGGGGCCGTGCGCGGCCCCGCCTTTTTTTGAGAAGAATCCGAGGGGTGCCGGTTGACCCGCGTCAACCGGCACCCCACCTCGCTGCGGCAAGGTAAGGCTTGAAGCGGCCGCGAGCCGCGTCGCAGGAGCAGCCCCTTGCCGGAACTGATCGAGACCGACATCGCCATCGTGGGTGGCGGAGGCGCGGGGCTGCGCGCCGCGATCGCCGCGGCCGAGCTCGACCCGAAGCTGCGCATCGCCATCATCTCCAAGGTGTACCCGATGCGCAGCCACACGGTCGCGGCCGAAGGCGGCTCCGCCGCGGTGACGCTCGCCGAGGACAGCCTCGAGAACCACTTCCACGACACCGTGGCCGGCGGCGACTGGCTGTGCGACCAGGACGCGGTGCAGTACTTCGTCGAGCACTGCTACGAGGAGATGGTGCGGCTCGAGCACTGGGGCTGCCCCTGGAGCCGGCTCCCGGATGGGCGCGTCAACGTGCGCGCCTTCGGCGGCATGAAGATGGAGCGCACGTGGTTCGCCGCGGACATGACCGGCTTCCACATGCTGCATACGCTCTTCCAGACGTCGATGAAGTACGCCGCGATCCGCCGCTTCGACGAGCATTTCGTGTGCGACCTGCTGGTGGACGAAGGCCGCGTGAAGGGCGTGCTCGCGATCGAGGTGGCGAGCGGCGAGTTCCGCGTGATCAAGGCGCGCGCGGTGGTGATCGCCACCGGCGGCGCGGGACGCGTGTTCCGCCAGAACACCAACGGCGGCATCGTCACCGGCGACGGCATGGCGCTCGCGTACCGGCGCGGCGTGCCGCTTCGCGACATGGAGTTCATGCAGTACCACCCGACGTGCATGCCGGGTTCGGGGCTGCTCTTCACGGAAGCGTGCCGGGGCGAGGGCGGCGTCCTCGTGAACAAGGACGGCTATCGCTACCTGCAGGATTACGGCCTCGGCCCGCCCGATCCATGGCCGCGCAAGAAGGCGATGGAGCTCGGCCCGCGCGATCGCCTGTCGCAGGCGTTCTGGCACGAGCAGAGGAAGGGCCGCACGATTCCCATGCCGGGCGGTGATGCCGTGCATCTCGATCTGCGGCATCTCGGCCGCGCGAAGCTGCACGAGCGCCTGCCGCAGATTTGCGAGCTCGCTGAGCAGTTCCTCGGCATCGATCCCGCGCAAGCGCCGATCCCGGTGCGTCCCGCGGCGCACTACACGATGGGCGGGATCCCGACCGATGTGCGCACCGCGACCTCGCTTCCCGGGCTCTACGCGGCCGGAGAATGCGCGAGCAGCGGCATCCATGGCGCGAACCGGCTCGGCTCCAACTCGCTCGCCGAGCTGTGCGTGTTCGGCCGGGTCGCGGGCGAGGAGGCGGCGCGCTTCGCCTCGTCGGTGCAGGGCGGCAACGGCGTGGCGCTGCGCTGGCAGGCGCAGGACACCGCGCGCGAGGCGCTGCGCGCCCTCGAGCGGCCCGCGGGAGGCGAGCGGCTCGCGGCGGTGCGCGACGAGATGGCGAAGGCGATGGAGCGCGGCTGCGGGATCTATCGAACGGCGGCCGAGATGGAGGAGACGTGCCGCACCCTCTCGGAGCTCAAGGCCCGCGCCAACGCCGTGAGCCTCACCGATCGCGCGCGCGGATGGAACACCGAATGGCTCGCCGCGCTGGAGCTCGGCTTCCAGCTCGACGTCGCCGAGGCGATGGCGCATTCGGCGCTCGCGCGGCGCGAATCGCGCGGCGCGCACCAGCGCCTCGACGAGGGATGCGGCGAGCGCGACGACGCGAATTTCCTGAAGCACACCCTCGCCTGGCGAGTGCACGCCGGGTCGCCGCGCATCGGCTGGGCGCCGGTGGTGATCACCACGTCGCAGCCCGGCACGCGCGCCTATGGCGCCGCGGGCGAGGCGGCGCAGAACGAGCGAAAGGCGGATGCCGCCCATGCCTGACAGTTTTCACCCGAGCGAGGTCACGATCGAGGTCCTGCGCTACGATCCCGCCGACGCCGGCGGCCCGCGCACGCAATCGTGGAGCGTTCCCTACACGCCCGACATGTCGGTGCTGCAGGCGCTGCAGTACGTGAAGGACCACCTCGACGGCTCGCTCACCTTCCGCTGGAGCTGCCGCATGGCGATCTGCGGCAGCTGCGGCGTCATGGTGAACGGCGTGCCGCACCTCGGTTGCCGCACGTTCGTGCGCGACTTCCTGCCGGGGCCGGTGCGCGTGGAGGCGCTCGCGCACTTCCCGATCGAGCGCGACCTCGTGGTCGACGCCGAGGACTTCATCGAGAAGCTGCGCGAGATCCATCCGTGGATCCAGCCGAAGGTGGCGCGTTTGATCGAGGAAGGTCCGTACCGCCAGACGCCCGAGGAGCTTGCGCGCTACGAGTCCTTCAGCCATTGCATCAACTGCATGCTGTGCTACGCCGCGTGCCCGCAATACGGGCTCGACCCGAAGTTCCTCGGCCCCGGGCTCACGGCGCTCGCGCACCGGTACAACAGCGATTCGCGCGACGGCGCGAAGGACGAGCGCATGGAGCTGCTGCATTCCGAGGAAGGCGTGTGGAGCTGCACCGCGGTCGGATACTGCTCCGAGGTGTGCCCGAAGCAGGTGGATCCGGCCAACGCGGTGAACCAGAACAAGACCGCGAGCGCGCTCGACTGGTTCGCGCGCTTCCTTCCCGGGAGAAGCTGAGATGGCGATGCGCCACACGTACGTGCGCTCGATGGACGGCTGGTGGCGCCGCGACCCGTACTTCCTGCGCTACATGGCGCGGGAGGCGACCTCCGTGTTCGTCGTGACCTACGCGATGATCCTCCTCGCCGGCGTGATCCGCCTGTCGCACGGCGAGGCCGAATTCGCCGCGTGGCTGGACGGGCTCGCGAGCCCATGGTCGGTCGCGTTCCACGTCCTGCTCCTCGCGGTCTTCGCCTACCACACGTGGAGCTGGTTTCGCATCCTGCCGAAGACGATGCCGCCGGTGACGCTCGGCGGAAAGCGCCTTGGCGCCGGCGCAATCACCGGGCTCGGCATCGCGGCTGCGGCGATCGCCTCGGTGGGGCTCTTCGCGCTCGTGGTGGCGCTCGCATGAGGCCGCGCTCGAACCAGCCGGTGTTCTGGCTCCTCTTCGGTGCGGGCGGCATGCTCTCGGCGCTCGTCGGCGTCGCGCTCGTATTCATGACCGGCATCGCCGCGCCGCTGGGACTCGAGCCGCGTGCCGTGATGAGCTACGGCGATCTCCACGCCTTCACGCGCAACTGGGCGGGCAAGGCTTTCGTGTTCGCCGTGATCTCGCTCTTCGCATGGCACGGCGCGCACCGCATCTACCATACGCTCCACGACCTCGGCGTGCCGACCGGATTCGCCGCGAAGCTCGCGTGCTACGGCACGGCGTTGCTGGTGACCATCATCGCCGCCGAGGCGCTGCTGAAAATCGGGTTCTAGGGGACAGTCCCCTTTTTCTCTTAGGCGGAACGTTCGCTCTTACGGAAAAAGGGGACTGTCCCCTCGAGCTAGCGAACGATCAGGACCGGCGTCTTCACCATTGCGATGACACGCGTGGCGACCGAGCCGAGCACGAGGTTGGAGAGCGCGCCCTCGCCGTGGGAGCCCATGACGATGAGGTCCACCTTGTTTTTCTTCGCGGCGGCGGCGATCTCGTCGGCCGCCTTGCCGGTGACCCAGGTCGCGGTGTAGCGCACCTTCGCCTTGTCGAGCGGCTTGGTCGCCATGCGCAACGCAGCCTCGCTGTCTTCCTCGAGGTAGCGCTTCACGGCGCCCTTGCCCACGGCGGCCGCCGCGCCGGGATAGGGAATCGGCGGATGCACGTGCAGCACCAGCACCTCGGGCGGCTCGGCGAACCACGAGAGGTGCGTCACCAGGTGGCGCGCGGCGCGGCGCGTGAACTCGGAATTGTCGGCGGCGAGCAGGATCTTCATGGACGATCGCGATGGGGTCGAAGCCCCATTCTAGATCAGGCGCGGATCACGAGCTTCTGGTAGAGGCCGCCCCAGAACGTTTCCTTCGTGATCGCGCCTTCGCGAACCGGCGGCATCCATTCGCGCACCTCGTGCGCCCACAGGTCCATCGCGAAGGGCTCGAGGCCGCGCAGGATGAGCTTCATGAGCGGGCGCAACGGATGCCAGCGCGCGGGCCTGTGGTAGTCGACGATCACGAGCTCGCCGCCCGGCTTCACCACGCGCATCGCCTCGGCGAGCGTGCGCCGGCGTACCTCGAGCGGCATCTCGTGCAGCAGGAAGAAGAGCACCACGCGGTCGTAGGAGGCGCTGGCGAAGCGCAGGTCGGAGGCGTCGCCGTGCACCAGGTTCACGCGCGGGTCGGCGGCAAGCTTGCGCCGCAAGTTGGCGAGCTGGATCGGCAGCACGTCCACGACGTCGAGCGTGGCGTCCTCGGCGAGGCGCGCCGTCACGCGTGGCGTGAAGTCGCCGTACACGCACGCGACCTGCAGCGTGCGTCCCGGCAGCGTCTCGCCCAGCGCGTCGAGCGCCGCGTCGCGCAGCTTCGCGAAGTTGCCCCACAGGATCAGGTTCACCAGCCATTGGCGCTCGAACAAGCGCACGGCGCGCGGATGGACATAGGCCCACCAGTAGGTGTCGTGGAGGTACTGCGGAATCGCCGTGGCGGGCTGCATCGGTTTTTCTCCGTTTGCGGGAAGCCCCCTGACTATGCCGGCCGGCGGGAAGCCTGTTTTGACGCGAATCAACCGCGCCGGGGGCCGTCGGACACGATGCGCCCGTCCACCAGCTCGATCACGCGCTCGCAGCGGTCGGCGAGCCGCGGGTCGTGCGTGACGAAGAGGAACGCCGTCCCGCTCGCCCGGTTCACCTCGCGCATGAGCTCGAAAACGCCGTCCGCGGACTTGGTATCGAGGTTGCCGGTCGGCTCGTCGGCGAGGAGGAGCGGCGGGTTCATGGCGAGCGCGCGCGCCACGGCGACGCGCTGCTGCTGCCCGCCCGAAAGGTTGTTCACGTAGCTTCGGCGCCACGGCGTGAGGCCGACCTTCCCGAGCAGCGCCTGGGCCTTCTCGCGCATCGCCTCGTCGGGCCGGCCGTGCTCGAGGAGGAGCGGCATCATCACGTTCTCCTCGGCGGTGAAGGCCGACAGCAGGTAGTGGTACTGGAACACGAATCCGATGGTGTGGCCGCGCAGCTTCGTGATCGCGCGCTCGTCGAGGACGGACGTGTCCTCGCCCTGCACGTAGAGCTTGCCCGCATCGGGCCGGTCGAGCAGCCCCATCACATTGAGCAGCGTGCTCTTGCCCGAGCCCGACGGCCCGATGAGCGCCGCGAATTCCCCCTTGCGAAGCACGAGGTCGATCGAGTGCAGCACCTCGTTCTCGGTGGGCTTCGCCTTGTCGTACGACTTGCGGACGCGCTCCAGGCGCAGGACCTCGTCAGGCACGGATGGCCACCACCGGATCGAGCTTCGCGGCGCGCCGCGCCGGCGTGACCGCCGCGGCGAGCCCGGTGAGCGTGGCGATCGCCGCGGCCCACAGCACGAGCATCGGATCGAACTCGAGCAGGAAGAGCGGCGTGCCGTCGGGGTTCTTCAGCATCGCCTGCCACAGTTGCAGCGCACCGGCGGCGATGCCCGAGCCGAGAAACGACCCGACGAGCCCCACGATCCCGCCCTGGATCAGGAACACGTTCATCACTTGCCGGCGCGAGGCGCCCATCGCGCGCAGGATCCCGATCTCGCGCGATTTCTGCACGACGGACACCACCAGCACGCTCGCGATGCCGAGCGCGACGGAGATCCCCACCGAGATCCGCAGCACGATGTTGGAGATGGTCTGCGCGTTCAACGCGATGAAGAACTGCTGGTTGGTGCGGATCCAGCTGTCGGCCTCGAGGCCCACCTTCGCGCTGATCGCCTGCGCCACGACCTCGGCCTGCCAGATGTCGTCCACCGTCACGTTGATGGTGGAAGCGCCTCCGGGAAGGTTGAGCAGGTCCTGCCCGGTGCGCAGCAGCACGTAGACGTTGCGCTCGTTCACGCCGCGCGAGCCCAGGTCGAAGATGCCGGTGATGGTGAGCGTCACGTCGCCGCCGCCGGGCGTCGCGAAGCGCACCTTGTCGCCCACGCCGGCGCCGAGGTCCTTGGCGAGCTCGGTCCCGACCAGCACGTCGGTGCTCGCGAGCCGCCAGGTGCCGGCGACCATCTTGTCGGGCAGCGGCACGATGCGGTTGTAGTCGTCGGGCTCGATGCCCGCGACGGAGACGGACTTGTTCGCGTCGCCCCGGATCGCGAAGGCCGGCCCGCTCACCACGGGCGAGACCACGCTCACGCCGGGGACGTCGCGCACTTCCGGCACGATTCTCTGCCACTGGTCGATCGACAGGAGCCGCTGCGCGCGTTTCTGCACGATGGCGAGCTCGCCGCCCGGCGTGCCGCGCGGCTGCGGGCGCGCCACCTCCTCGGCCGGCTGGATCACGATGTGCGCCTGCGAGAGGAGCGAGCGGCGGATGATGTTCTGCTGCATGCCGGTCAACACCGCCGACAGGAACACGATCACCGCAACGCCAATGGCGCAGCCGATGAGGATGAACGTCGTCTGCATGCGGCCTTCGGCGAGGAATCGCGTCGCCGCGATCCACTCGAACGGCATCCACGACTTCATCTTCACGGCTTCGCGGGCGCCTTCGCCGCGGCGACGTGGACCGCCTCGCCCTCGCGCAATCCCGTGCGCGTGCTCGGGACCACGCGCTCGCCCTCGGAAAGCCCCGCGGCGATCTCCACGCGTCCCTCGCCGCGCGCGCCGAGCTTCACGTCCTGGCGTGCGACGCGCCCGTCGCGGATCACCTGCACCCACGGCGCGCCGCCCGCGAGATCGTGGACGCCATCGGCGGGCAGGAAGAGGATCGAATCGCGGCGCGCGACTTCCACGTCCACCGAGACGGTCATGTCCTGCAGCAGGTACGCCGGCGGGTTCGGCACGTCGAGCTTCACCTCGACGCTGCCGCGCAGCGGATCGACGCCGGGATTGATGTAGGCGATGCGCGCCCGGAAGCGCTCGCCCGGATAGGCGTCCGCGGAGGCGAGCGCCTGCTGCCCGAGAGCGAGCAGGTTCAGGTTCTTCTCGTCGATCTGCACCACGAGCTGCGTCACGCCGGCCGGAGAGAGCACCATCAGCGCCTTGCCGGGCTGCACCACGTTGCCTCGCTCCACGCTGCGCGCGATGAGCGTTCCGTCCACGGGCGCCTCGATCGTCATCTGGTCGAGCTTCGCCTGCGTCGCCTGCAGGTTGGCGCGCGCCTGCGCGAGCGCCGCCTCGTCGAGCCTGCGTTCGCTGCCGCCTTCGAGCTGGCTGCGGTACTGCACCTGCGCGGCCTTCCACTGGCTTTCGGCGACGTCGCGCGCGCGCTGCGCATCGTCGAGCGCCGCCTGGCCGATGAAGCCCTTCGCGAAAAGCTCGCGATTGCGCCCGAGCTGCCTGTCGGCGTTGCGGAAAGTGACCTCCGCCTGGCGCATCGCCTGCTCGGCCATGGGACGTCCGGTGATCTCGAGCTGCGCGAGCTTCGCCTGGGCCTGCGCGAGCGCATAGCGCGCCTGCTCGACCTGCGCGCGCACCTCCGTCTCGTCGAGCGCGACGAGGAGCTCGCCCGCCTTCACTCGCTGGCCTTCGTCGACGGGAATCGACGCGACCGTGCCGGTCACCTGGCTCCCGATCTCGACGCGGCGCGGCGATTCCACGCGCCCGCTCGCGACGACGGTCTGCACCAGCGGACCGCGCGCGACGACGTACGCGGGGACCGTGGGCCCGCGCGCGATGCGCGTGCCGCCCACGCCGAAGGCGGCGATCACGATGGCGGCGAGCGCGACCGACACGAGATTGCGGCGGGAGAGGTGCATGGCCATCGCTTCATTTTCCGGGTGCGGCGAAGGGTGCGATTGATCCGGCGCAAGTGCGCGGGAACGGCGCTTTCGCGGCCTGTCAAGCGCCTGCGCAGGCGCTTGCGCCGCCTCACGCACGGGCGCGCCGAAAAGGCGCACAATTAACGTGAATTAAGACACTTCGCCCAGCCCGTGAACGATCCCGATACGCCTTCCCGCCGGAATTCGCCTCCCGCGCTGCGGCTCGCCGCGACCTCGTCGGCGAACGGCGCGCAAGCCGCGGCGGCGCCGGCCGAAGGACCGCTCGTCGCGATCGTCGAAGCGCTGCAGGACGCGGCTGCGGATCGCGGCGCCATCGCCGAGGTGGTGCGCCAGCGCCTGGGCGATGCCCGCACGCTCGGCCTGCTCGCGCAGGGCGACTGCGCGCGTGGCGTAGCCGCGCTTCTCGTCGCGACGCTGCGCGAAGCGGGCGATGCGGTGCGGCGTTCGCTCGCCGACCATCCGGATGACGCCGCGGGCCGGCTCGCCTGCGTGCGTGCCGCGATTCGCTTCGGGCAGGTGCTCGTCGCGCAGGGGTTGTTGGCGCCGCGCCGCCTGGAGCCCGCGCTGGCCGCGCAGCAATCGAGCGGTCGGCGCTTGGGCGAGGAGCTCGTCGCCGAGGGCCAGATCAGCGCGCGCGAAGTGGCCGAGGCGCTGTGGCTGCAGCACAAGCTCCGCGCCGCGGCACTGGCGCTGCTCCTCCTCCCGGGGCGCGAAGCCGCCGCTCCGCGCCTGGTGCATTCCACCCGCGACTAGCGGCGGCGCGCCCGCCACTTGACCACGTCGTACCACATCACGCACGCGAGGCCCGCGAAGGCCGCGAGCGCGAACGTGGGCGCCGCGATCGGCTCGAAGCGGAAGATCCGCGCGGCGGGCGGCACGTAGATCGCCGCCAGCAGGGCGGCGGACGCGGCTCCCAGGACCCACCAGAGCGCGCGGTTGTCGTGCGTCGCGGCCTCCCACGCCGTGAGCTCATGCGAGCGGTTGACGAGGATCAGCGCGAGGTTGCCGGCGACGAGCGTCGTGAAGGCGGCCGCGCGCGCCGCGTCCTCGGCCATCGCGGCCGCCAGCGCGAAGCCGTAGACGAGCGCCACGGCGACGAGGACGCTCGCGCCCAACGCGAAGCCGATGGCGAGGGCGCGCGGCGTGAAGAGATGGTCGCGCGGCGAGCGCGGCGGACGCTCCATCGCCCGTGGATCGCTGCGCTCCGCCTCGAAGACGATCGAGCAGGCCGGGTCGATCACGAATTCGAGGAACACGATGTGCACGGGGAAAGCGAAGAGCGGCCATCCGAGCGCGAGCGGCAGGAGCGCCATGCCGGCCATGGGCACGTGCACGGCGAGGAGATAGCGCATGGCGTTGCGGATATTGTCGTAGATGCGCCGGCCCAGCCGCACGGTGCCGACGATCGCGGTGAAGTCGTCCTCGAGGAGCACCAGCGCCGCCGCCTCGCGCGCGACGTCGGTGCCGCGGCGGCCCATGGCGATGCCGATGTGGGCGGCCTTCAGCGCCGGTGCGTCGTTCACGCCGTCGCCGGTCATCGCGACGATGTCACCGATCGCCCGGTACGCGTTCACGAGCCGCAGCTTCTGCTCCGGGCGCACACGCGCGAAAACCTGCACGTGCCGGACCGCCGCCTCGAGCGCGGCGTCGTCGAGCGCATCGACGCCCGCGCCGGTGAGGATCTCGCGGGAATCCATCCCCGCCTGGCCGGCGATGGCGCGCGCGGTCTCGGGATGGTCTCCGGTGATCATCACCACGCGGATGCCGGCGCGCCGCGCGAGCGCGATCGCGGCGGGCACGCTCGCACGAAGCGGATCGGCGAGCGCGAGCAGCCCCAGGAAAGCGAAGCGCGCGGCGCGCGGCTCGCGCGGCCATTCGCGGTCCCATTCGGCGCGGGCGACGGCGAGCACGCGCAGCCCGCGGCGCGCGCCCTCGGCGGCCGCCGCGAGCGCATCTTCGCGTGCCGCATCGTCCAAGCGGCAGAGCGCGAGCACCGTCTCGGGCGCTCCCTTCATCGAAAGCGTTCGCGTGCCGTCCGCGAATCGCCATCCATGGCACACGGCGAGGAATCCCTCGGCGAGCGGATAGCGTTTCTCGAGCGAAGCCGCGGCCTTCACTCCCGGCGGCGCGGCCGAAAGGATCGCGCGCTCCATCGGATCGAAGGGATCCGGCTCGCATGCGAGCGCCGCGGCCTGGAGGAGGGCGGCTTCGCTCGCCGGCTGCGCGCCATGCGATCGCCACCCGCCCGCGGCCCATGTCTCGGCGACCGCCATCCGGTTCTCGGTGAGCGTGCCGGTCTTGTCGCAGCACAGCACCGTGGCGGCACCCAGCATCTCGATCGCCGGCATGCGGCGAGTGAGCACGCCGTGCCTGGAGATGCGCCATGCGCCGAGCGCGAGGAAGACCGTGAGCACGACCGGGAATTCCTCGGGCAGCAGCGCCATCGCGAGCGTGAGGCCGGCGAGGGCGCCGCCGAGCGCGTCGCCGCGCGTGGCGAAGTAGAGCAGCGCGACGAGCACGCAGAGCGCGACGGCGAAGATCGCGAGCAAGCGCACGAGGCGCGCGGTCTCGGTCTCGAGCGACGTCCTCGCGGGCTCCAGCGCGGCGAGCGACGTTCCGATGCGGCCCAGCTGCGAGCGGGCGCCCGTCGCGGTGACCTCGGCGCGACCGAGTCCGCGCACCACCAGCGTCCCGGAATACACCCCGTCGCCGCGCGACTTCGCGACCGGGACCGATTCGCCCGTGAGGAGCGATTCGTCGAGCGAGAGATCGTGCGCTTCGAGAAGGCTTGCATCGGCGGGAACCCGGTCGCCCTCGCGCAGCAGGAGGAGGTCCCCGCGCACGACCTCGGCGCCGGCGATGCGCATCTCGATTGCGCCGCGCACGACCAGCGCCCGCGGGCTCGAGAGGTCGCGCAGCGCTTCGAGGGCGCGCTCCGTACGCCGCTCCTGGACCACGGTGATGGAGAGCACCACGAGGACCGAGGCCGCGAGCACCAGTGCTTCGTCGAGCCTGCCGAGGACGAGGTAGATGGAGGCCGCCGCGATGAGCAGCAGGAACATCGGCTCCGTCGAAGCCCGCCACACGAGGCGCAGCACCCCCGGTCCCGCGGCCCCGGGAAGCGCGTTCGGTCCTTCGGCGTCGAGGCGGCGTCGCGCCTCGGCTTGGTCCAGGCCGCGCGGCGGCGTGCCGGTCGCGTTCACGAGCCCGGCTGCGTGCGCTCCCGTCGCGCCTCGGCGATGCGCGGCACGAGGCGATAGATCACGAAGTAGACCAGCGCCACGAAGCCGCTTCCGCCCACGATGTTGCCGAGCGTGACCGGCACGAGGTTGTGCAGGTACGCCCACATGTCGAGGTTCTCGATGCCGCGGATGCCGGTCACATCCACCTTGTCGCGCAGGTAGATGCCGAGGGGCAGGAAGTACATGTTGGCGACGGAGTGCTCGAATCCGGCGCCCACGAACGCCGCGATCGGCATGATGATTCCCGCGACCTTGTCGACGACGGTGTGGCCCGCCATCGCGAGCCAGATGGCGAGGCACACGAGCACGTTGCACAGCACACCGGCGAAGAATGCGGTCCCGAAGGGCAGCGACGCCTTCGCCGCGGCGATGCGCACCGCCGCGCGCGCGACCGCCGCGCCGTTCATGTCGCAATAGCCCGAGAGCACGGCGAGCGCCGCCATGCCGGTCGCGCCGACCGCATTGGCCGCGAACACCAGGAGCCAGTTGCGTGCGAGCTCGGCCGTGGTGATGCGGCGGTCGGCCCACGCGATCGCGAGCAGGTTGTTGCCGGTGAAGAGCTCGGCCCCCGCCACGACCACGAGGATCAGCCCGACCGAGAACACGAAGCCGCCCAATACGCGCGTGGCGGCGAAGCCCAGCGTCGCGTCGCTCGCGACGAGCGTGAACCAGAGGCAGCCGAGGGCGATGAAGGCGCCGCCCAGCATCCCGAGCATCGCGTTGGCCGGCCACGGACGCCGCGCCTTCGCGACGCCCGCTTCCTCCACGCGTCGCGCGACCTCGTCGGGTGCGTAGGCATCGAAACCGGAATCGGCCATGGTCAAAGCTTAGGCACGGCGGCCGGCCCGGGCTTGATGCCCATCAATCGCGCGCTGCGGCGCCCTGTCCGAAAGCGCCGACACGCGAAGGCGTCCGCCACGATGGCCCGATGGAGCAGGCGCGGGGCCCGAATCCGCGGAACCGCTTGCGCCCGGCGGGGCCTCACCTGTATCGACATGGAGGCGGATATGGCGACATCCATCAAAGCGGTCCTCGCGCTCGCGGCCGGCATGGCCCTGCTCGCCGGATGCGCGGACTACCCGTACTACGGCAACGGTTATTACGGCGACGCCTACGGCAACGGCTACAACAATGGCTACGCCTACGACAACGGCTACGACAACGGCTACGCCTACAACTACAACGACTATGGCCCCGGCTACTACGATACGCCGGGCTATGGCTACTACGACGCTCCCGGTTACTACGCGGGCCCAGCCATCGGATTCGGGCTGGGCTTCGGCTTCGACGACGGCGACCACCGGGAGCACCATGAGCACCACGGCGATCACTGGCGCGGCCGCGGCGGCGACCGCGACCACGATCGCGACCATCACTAGGCCTGGGCGGGCCCGCCTCAGCGGTCGCGCACCAGCCGCACCTGCGGGGAAGGGGCGGTCCCGAAGAGATAGGCCGTGTACACGCCGCCCGCATCGAGCTCCGCGGGCGTGAGGGTCGCGAGGACCGACACGCCACCGGGCGAGGTGAACGTGATGGTGTAGGTCGTGGACGGGGCGAGCGTGTAGTAGCTCGACGCCGACTTGTACGCGAGGCTCGTCGCCTGCGTCGCGAAGTTCACCAGCACGTCGGTGCCGGCGGAACCCACCAGCGCATTGGCGAAGCGCAGCTTGGCGAAGCCCACGGGCGGCGCCGTGTTGTCGTCGGTGAACGTGATGAGCTGCGCCTGCGCGATCGAGTTCACCGCGACCATCGTATAGTCGCGCGCCGGGCTCACCGGCAGCGGGAGCGTTGTGACGACGCTTCCCGGCACGTTCGACGCCTCGAGCTGCAGCGTATGCGACCCGCTCGCCAGAGGCACATAGTCGGACGCGCCGGCGAAGGGCACGTTCGAGAGGAGCGGCGTGCCGTCGGCGAGGAAGTTGAGCGGGGTCGAGTCCGGGATCGCGTTCACCGCCTTGACGCGGCCGTTCGGGTTGGAGAGCAGCGTCCCGGTGCCGCCCTGTCCCTGTTGCAGCAGCAGCGCGTTGGAAAGCTTGCCGCCGCCCGAGGGCAGCACGGCGAGCGAGTAGGCGGCGCCCGCCGCGAGCGGCATCGGCGCGGACTGGAAGAGCAGGTCCTTGGTGCCCGCGATGGTGAGCGAGAGCACGTAGCTGCCCGCCGTGGTCTCGGCATACGCGGAGACGCTTCCCAACGTGACGCCGCCCAGCGTGGCGGGCACGTTCGAGAGATCCGTGCCGGGCGTCACATACAGGTCCACCGGGCCGGAATCCGTCGAGGCGCCCGCCACGCGGATCTTGAAGTTGCCGGAGGCGGGCGGCGTATCGGGGCTCGTGATGTCGTCGGAGAGCTGCAGCGCCGAGATGCTGCTGGTGCTGCCGTAGATCACGAGCGTGCTGGTCGCGCCGTCGCCGAAGTTGAGCGACTTGTCGAAGAAGATCGCGTGGGTCGGCGTCGAGCGCACCGTCACCTCCTGGCCGCCGGACGAGAAGTTCGCGAACGCGGGGGTGGACCCGTAGGTGAGGCCGGTGAACTTCACGTCGCCCGCGACCAGCACGTCGAGCGGATCGGAGCCGATCACCGCGTTCACCGCGCGCATGTCGGTGGAGTTCTGCGAATGGCCGCCGTTGTGGCATGCCGATAGAAGCACCGCCGAGGCCGCGAGGGCCGCCCACCACAGCTTGCGCATTCGAATCCTCCCGGATATGGACGTCCCGCATCGTAGGGACGCGCCGTCGCGAAAGGGCGTGGCATTGCAACCGAATGCAACAGGAGCCGGTGCGCGAAACACTTCGTTACAGCGCGCGCCTGTTTGGCGCGCGAAGCGCTTGCACGGGCCTGTGAGCGGGCTTGCGGGAAGCCGCGCGGTTGGAAGCGCTAGAAAATGCCCGCGGCGGCCGCGAGCAGCACGATCTCCTCGGCCACGCAGATCGCCACCAACGCGCGTTCCCCGCGCCGCGCGAAGATCGGCAGCACGCGCAGGTAGCAGGCGAGCGTGCACGCGGCGAGGATCGCGACGCCGGCGAGGTTCATCAGGTCGCCGAGCTGGATGCGAGCCAGCCAACGCCAGCCGGTGGGCGCGTTCGTGGCCGCGAGATAATCCTCGAGCGGCAGGCCCCACAGCTCGGGCATTCGCTCGAGCGGGACGTCGGGCGCCACGAGCTGCGTCACGTACAGGAAGTACGTCGCGACCAGCACGATGAACCCGGTGCGCGTGCCGTTCGCGAGCCAGCCCGCATACGCTTCCTGTTCGATGCGCGTCGATTCGTCGAGCTTCGGCATGTGCGCGTACTTCAGATCCCCAGCCCCTGCAGCAGCGAGCGCGTGCCCGACAGCAGCAGCATCGCGATGATGACGTTGCGCGCGACCGAGGCCTGGATGCCCTTGAGGATGCGCACGCCGACGCGCGCCCCCAGCATCACGCCGAGGATCGAGGGCACGATGAGGACCGGCAGCAGCGCCCCCTTGTTCATGTAGACCCACGCGGCCGACGTGTTGATGATCGAGATCGACAGCCCGCTCGTCCCCACGGCGAGCTTGAGCGGGATACCCATGAGCAGGTTCAACGCCGGCACATTGGCCCATCCGGCGCCGAGCCCGAAGAGCCCGCCGATGATGCCGATGCCGAAGAACACGGCGAGCCCCGCGGGCGTGTTGCGCGCGCGCCATTCGACCGGCGCGCCGAGCGCGGCGTCGTCGTAGCGGCCGTGCAGTCCCAGGGCGAGCGCGAGCCGGTCGGCCGCGTGCGCGCCGGTATCGACCACCCCGCGCGTGCTCCACATCAACGCGGCGATGAGGAGGATGGTGATGCCGAGGGCGAGCTGGACCACGCGCGTGGGAAGCGCGAGGCCGACGAGCGCGCCGCCGATTCCGCCGATGGATCCGGCGAGCGCGAGCGGCATGGCGAGGCGCAGGCTCGCGAGCCCGCTTCTGAGCAGTCCCGGGCCCGAAGCGAGCGCGCTGCACAGCGCCACCATGAGGCCCGCGCCGCGCACGAAATCGAGGTGGAACGGGAAGAAGCCGCCCACGATCGGCACGAACAGCACGCCGCCGCCGATGCCGCCCACGACGGCGATGATGCCCATCACGAACGTCGTCGCGAAGAGGATCAGCGGCCACGCCCACCACGGCAGCCCCGGCACGTGGGCGCGCGCGGCGAATGACATCCCCGGCGCGGCGAGGAGTGCCGCCCCGGCGACGATGCGTCCGGCGAGCCGCGATGGACGATTCATGAAGCTCGCTCAGGCGCGAGTCGCGCGCGGCCGAGGGGACGGGCGTGCGGCCTGCACCGGGTGGGCCGTCGTGAGCCTGTCCTTCGCGAACTGGAGGAACGCGCTCAGCGTGCGCGAATGGATGCGCTCGCGCGGGTAGACCACCGAGAGCTGGCGTCGCAGCGGGGGCGAGAGCGGGATCGCGACGAGCGCGCCCAGGCGCACCTCCATCAGCACCGTCGCGCGCGACATGATGGCGAAGCCGAGGCCCGTCGCGACGAGGCCCTTCAAAGCCTCGGGGCTGCTCGCTTCCATCACGAGGTGCAGCGTATCGTGCGAAAGTCCCGAGTCGTGCAGGTACTTGTCGATCACCTCGCGAGTGCCCGATCCCACCTCGCGCCCGATGTAGGCATGCTCGGCGAGCTCGCTCACGACGACGTTGCGGCGCGATGCCAGCGGATGGTCCGGCGCGCACACCACCTGCAGCTCGTCCTCGCCGCACGGGTCGGCCTGCAGCGTCGGAACATGGGAGTGGCCCTCGATGAAGCCCACGTCGAGGCTGCGCTCGGCGACGCGCTCCTGCACCGCGTCGGAGTTCGCCACCACGAGGCGCGGGACGACCCCGGGGTGGGCCGCCTTGAACTCTCCCAGCACGCGCGGCAGCAGGAACTCCGCGATGGTGGTGCTCGCGCCGATGAGGAGCGGTCCCGCTTCCTGGCCGCTGAACTCCTTGAGCCGCTGGTCCATCTCGCTGTCGAGCGTGAGGATGCGCTCGGCGTATTCGAACGCGAGCTGGCCGGCGGGCGTGAGCGCGATGCGCCCCTGCGCGCGGTCGAAGAGGCGCGTGTTGAAGTGCTCCTCGAGCTGCTTCACCTGGAAGGTCACCGCGGGCTGCGTCATGAAGAGCGCCTCGGCGGCCTTGGTGAAGGACAGGTGCTTCGCGACGGCGTGGAAGACGCGGAGCCGGCGGTCGGCCATGGGGGGCTTCTGGGAATGGAGACCCGTTATTGAAGCATAAAGCACCCCATGCCGCGGGATGCGGCGCCGCGCTTCATGCCAGAATCACGCGATGCGCGTCGTCATCGCACAGATGCAGCACGAGACCAACACGTTCTCGCCGGTCCCCACGCCGTGGGAGGCGTTCGGCAAGCATGGGCCCTGGATCGGGCGCGAGGCGCTCGAAGCGGTCGAGGGCACGCGGGTTCCGATGGCGGCATACGTGGACCTCGCACGCAAGGCGGGCGCGGAGATCGTCACGCCCGTGGCCGCGTGGGCTTATCCCAGCGGGCCGGTGGACGCCATCGCGTACGAGCGCATCTGCACGCTCGTCTGCGATGCGGTGCGCCAGGGATGCGACGCGGTGTTCCTCGACCTGCACGGTGCGATGGTGGTCGAAGGCCGCACCGACGACGGCGAAGGCACGCTCCTCGAGCGCATCCGCGCCATCGCGCCGCGCACGCCCATCGCCGTCTCGCTCGACCTGCACGCGAACGTGACCGATCGGATGGTGCGCAATTGCACCGTCATTGCCGGCTACAAGACGTATCCGCACGTGGATGGATACGAGGCGGGCGAGCTCGCGGGGAGCATGCTGTGGCGGCACCTGCGGGGTGAGATCCAGCCGGTGATCGCGTGGGGCAACCGGCCGCTCCTCGCCCATACGCTGCGCCAGAACACCGCCGAGAGCCCGATGCGCGATTTCGTGGAGGCGGCGCGCGCGGCGGAGCGTGCGGGGATGCTCGCTGCCACTGCGTTCGGCGGCTTCCAGCTTGCCGATATCGCCGAGGCGGGCGTCAGCGCGGTCGTGGTGGCCGATGGCGATCGCGCGGCGGCGCAGGCGGCGTGCGATGCCATTCTCGATGCGGCCTGGGCGCGCAAGGAGGATTTCATCTATCGCGGCCGTCCGCTCGAGGAGGCGCTCGTCGAGGCGAAGCGCCTCGGGGATGCGAGCGGAGGGCCGGTGCTGCTGCTGGACCACGCGGACAACTGCATGTCGGGCGCCACGCAGGATTCGATGCATGTGCTCGATGCGGCGCTTCGCCTCGGCCTTAGCGGCATCGCCGTGGGCCCGGTGCGCGATCCCGATGCGGTCGCTCGCATGGTCGAGGCCGGCATCGGCAATCGCGTGACGCTCGCCGTCGGCGGCAAGGCGGACATGCCCGCCATCGGCCGCAAGGGCGAGCCGATGGAGCTCACCGGCATCGTGCGCAACATCACCGATGGCGAGTACACCATAACCGGACCGCAATTCACCGGCACGCGCTGCTACATGGGCAGGACCGCGGTGCTCGATACCGGATCGGCGCAGATCGTCGTGACCGAGCGCAACCAGGAGCCGTGGGACCGCGGCGTCTTCGAGAGCGTCGGCATCCGGCCGGAGAAGCAGCGCTACCTGCTGCTCAAGTCGCGCATGTACTTCCGCCCGGTGTTCCTGCCGATCGCGAAGGGGATGGTGTTGTGCGATGGCGTGGGTGTGGCCTCGTCGGACTGGAAGCAGTTCGCGTATCGCAAGGTGCGGCGGCCGATCTATCCGCTGGACGAGTGATGCGACGGCCGGTCAAACCCGGTGATCCGTCAACGCGATCCGGAGGGGCATCATATCAGGCATCAAATGATGCTAAACTTGATGCTCGCTAAACCGGTACCGGAGAGATTCCATGCGAACAACGATCAATATCGACGATGCCTTGCTGGCCAAGGCGGCCAAACTCGCCGGTCCGCTGGATCGGTCGGCCGTCGTGCATGAGGGCCTGAGAGCATTGATCCAGCGGGAAAGCGCGCGCCGCCTGGCTCGACTGGGCGGCACACAACGCGCATTGAAGGCGGCACCCCGTCGACGTCAGTCGCCTAAGCCTTGATCCTCGTCGACACATCGGTCTGGGTCGACCACCTGCGCCGCGGCGACGCGCGCCTGCGGACGTTACTCGAGAATGCACGCGTACTCGCCCATCCGTTCGTCGTGGGCGAGGTCGCTTGCGGCAGCCTTTCGGATCGCGAAACGGTGCTCGAGTTGCTGCGTGAGCTTCCGATGGCATCGGTCGCCGAGGAGGAAGAGGTACTGGCGTTCATCGAGCGCCATGGGATCCATGGCAAGGGCCTGGGCTACGTGGACGTACACCTGCTGGCGGCCGTCGCCCTGACCCCCGGTTCGAGTTTGTGGACACGCGACAAGCGACTCCATGTGACGGCCATGAATCTCGATTGCGCCTACATGGAAGGTGACGAGGAATGACGCGATGGCCGAACACGACCTGGTGATTCGCAGCGCCACCGTCATCGACGGCTCCGGTGCACCTCGGTATGGCGCCGACATCGCGCTGAGGGGTGGTGTGATTGCCGCGATCGGCCGCGACCTGCCGCGCGGCGACAAGGAGATCGATGCCAGCGGGCTCATCGCGGCACCCGGCTTCATCGATGCGCACACGCACGACGATCGGCTGATGCTCTCGGCGCCGGACATGGCGCCCAAGGTGAGCCAGGGCGTGACCACCGTGGTCGCGGGCAATTGCGGCATCTCGCTCGCACCCGCGCCGCACGGCATGCCGAAGCCCGTCACGCCGCCGCTCGACCTGCTGGATAACGAGGGCTCGTGGTTCCGCTTCCCGACGTTCGCGAGCTACATCGAGGCGCTGGAGGCGAGCCCCGCGGCCACGAACTGCGCGCTCCTCGTGGGGCACAGCGCGCTTCGCGTGCAGACGGTCTCCGATCTGAATCGCGCCGCCACTCGCGCGGAGGAAGCCGAGATGCGAAGGCTCGCGGAAGACGCGCTCGCCGCGGGCGCCATCGGCATCTCGACGGGCCTCTGGTACGAGCCCGCGCAGGCGGCCACGACCGAAGAGGTGATCGAGGTCTGCCGCCCGCTCACGGCCCGCGGCGCCCTCTACTGCACGCACATGCGCGACGAGGCTGACGACGTCACCCGCTCGCTCGAGGAAACGTTTCGCATCGGACGCGAACTCGGTGTGCGGGTGGTCATCTCGCATCACAAGGTGGCGGGCGTCCGCAACCACGGGCGCTCGAAGGAAACGCGCGCCCTCATCGACCGGTGCATGAAGCAACAACCGGTCGGGCTCGACTGCTATCCGTATTGCGCATCGTCGACGATCCTCTCGTACGACCGCACGCTGGGCGCCTCGAAGACGCTGGTGA
>Ga0157370_10001981_pt1 | contig 25168 bp, 22 predicted proteins | sample C35metaG_FD_113463 | JGI IMG/M metagenome (GOLD analysis project Ga0157370, IMG submission 113463) | Corn rhizosphere microbial communities from Kellogg Biological Station, Michigan, USA - C3-5 metaG | ecosystem: Host-associated > Plants > Roots > Rhizosphere > Soil | place: USA: Michigan...
GCCGAGCCGGTGAAGGTGATCGCCCGGGTGAGCGGGTGCTCGACGATCGCGTTGCCGACCTTCGAGCCCGGCCCCGGGATGACCGAGAGCCAGTTGTCCGGCAGCCCCGCGTCGAGCAGGATCTCGGCCAGCTTCAGGGCCGAGATCGGCGTCTGGCCGGCGGGCTTCAAGACGATCGCGTTGCCGGCGGCGATTGCCGGCCCGAGCTTGTGGGCGACGAGGTTGAGCGGGAAGTTGAAGGGGCTGATCGCGCCGACCACCCCGTAGGGGACGCGCAGCATCACGCCGAGCTTGCCGACCCCGGCCGCCGAGGCCTCCATCGGCACCGTGCCGCCGGTCAGCTTGCGCGCCTCGACCGAGGAGAACTCGAGCGTGGAGACGCAGCGTTCGGCCTCCAGCGTCGCCGTCTTGATCGGCTTGCCGGCCTCGGCGGCGATCGTCGCCGCCAGGTCGTCGCGGCGCTCGGCGACCAGCTCGGCCGCGAGATCCAGCACTTTCGCCCGCTCGTGCTGGGGGAAGTCGGTTGACTCGAAGGCCTCGTTGGCGGCCTCGATCGCCTTCTTGGCGAGCGCTTCGTCGCCGAGCGCGACCCGGCCGACGACGCTGCCGTCGTAGGGGCTCTTCACCTCGCCCCACTCGCCGGTCGCCTGCCACTCGCCGGCGGCGAGGAGTTTGTGATCCGTTGCAGTCATGTACCCAGGTTACGTCCCCGGATAGGCAGGCCGCTACTCCTGATTGTTGAATCTGTTGGCTCAGAGATGTCCAAGATCGTGAGATCAATCCTCGTGAGCGCCGCGCTGGTCTTCGCCTGGCCGACGGCCGCCCAGGCGAGCGTCAGCTGGATCGTCCACGGGCGCGGCTTCGGCCACGGGGTCGGGATGAGCGCCTACGGCGCCTACGGGTACGCCGAGCACGGCAAGAGCTACCGCTTCATCCTCGGCCATTACTTCACCGGGACCAGCCTGGGGACGGTCCAGGGCGCCCACGTGGTGCGGGTGCTTCTGGGGATCGAACCCGGCGACGTCGGCTTCAGCGGCGCCACCAGCGCCTGCGGCCTGCGCCTCGACCCGAGCCGCAGCTACGAGGCCCACCGCGACGGCAACACCGTGAAGCTGCGCAGCTCCGGCGGCAAACGGCTCGCCAGTTGCGGGCGCAAACTTCGTGCGGCCGGTCCCGGCACGGTGAGCGTCGCCGGCTACGGCACCTACCGCGGCGCCCTCGAGACGGTGCCGACCGAAAGCCAGGCCGGCTCCCTGAACGTGGTCAACGCGCTGGCGCTGGAGCAGTATGTGAAAGGGGTGATGCCGAACGAGGTGCCGCCCTCCTGGCCGGCCGAGGAGCTGAAAGCACAGGCAGTCGCGGTCCGCTCGATCGCCCTCACCGGCGACGTCGGCGGCAACGGCTTCGACCTCTACTCCGACACCCGCAGCCAGGTCTACAAAGGGCTCGAAAGCGAGTACGCCCAGACCAACGCCGCGGTCGCCGCGACCCGCGGTCAGGTGGTCATGTACGGCGGCAAAATCGCCGAGACCCTCTACTCGGCCTGCTCCGGCGGCCACACCGAGAGCGCCGTCAACGTCTTCGGCTCCCCCGTCCCCTACTTGGTCGGCGTCCCCGACCCCTACGACTCCGCTTGCCCGCTGCACGAATGGACGCTCAAATTCAGCGGCCCGGAAATCAGCGCCAAGCTCGGCTCTTACCTGAAAGGCGCCCTGAAGAAAGTCGTGGTGACCAAGACCGGCGTCTCCCCCCGCATCGTCGAAGCCCAGCTCTACGGCACCGGCGGCGTCAGCACCGTCACCGGCACCGACCTCGAGGTCGCGCTCGGCGGCTACGACACCTGGATGACCTTCCAGAAGGTGGTCTCAGGGAAGTAGCGCCAGCTCCGCCTCGACCGCCCGGTGGTCGGAGCCGGGGATGTCGGCGACGGAGTAGGAGACGATGCCGAGGCGGCGGTCGGCGAGGACGTGGTCGATCGTCACCGGCGGGATCATGTGGCCGCCGCTGGGGAAGGTCGGCTCGAGGCCCATGCCGGCGACGTAACCGGCGTCCTGGTAGCCGCGGTCGACTACGCCGCGGAATTGCGACTGGTCGAAGGTCCCGTTGAAGTCCCCGGCGAGGACCCAGGGCGTGCCGTGGCCGGCGCTGGGGAGACTGGCGAGGGCTTCTTCCCATTCGGTCGTCCGGTTCGGCTGCGGCGGATACGGGTGGACGCCGACCACCCGCAGGGAGCGCCCGCCGGGGAGGGTCAGCTCGGCCCGCGGCATGCGGAAGGAGAAGCGGCGCGGGGACGGCAGCTTCCGCATCGGCAGGTGCGAGTAGAGGCCGGCGCCGGAGCTGCCGGGCTTGGTCTCCAGCACCGTGTTCGGAAGGCGAGAGCCGAGGCCGGCCGCGGCGAGCTCCCGGGCGAAGCGCGGCGTCAGCTCCTCGACGCTGAGCAGGTCGGGGCGGTAGCGATCGACGAGGGCGACGAGCGCCGCGGGGTCAGCCGACCCTTGGTGGATGTTGGCGGCGAGCACGAGGAACGTCGGCCGCCCGTTCGCCGAGACGGTGCCGTTGCCGATCGCCCGCGGCAGCACCGCGAGTGCGAGCAGGAGCATCGCCGCAGCGGCGACGGAAGCACCGGCCCAGTTGCCCAGGGACAGGGCGACGCCGGCGACGAGCAGGGCGGCGATCGCGGCGTACGGCGTGAACGCCATCAGCGCCGCCAGTGGAAAGCCGTTGTCGATCCCGAGCAGGCGCAGCAGCGCCCACAGCGCAACGGGTGCCACCGCCGCCCAGATCAGCCAGTAGCGCCGCGCCCCGGCGGATCCGTGGCGCCTTTCCTTACCTCTGGTTCGCAAAAGCGCCTCAGCCGTCGGGATACGGCTGGATCGGGATGCCGTGATCCGTATCGCGCATACCCAGCTCGTAGGCGCCGCCGGCCGCGAGGGTGAGCTGGCGCGGCGGCAGGCCCGGGCGTTCGACGGTCAGCTCGAGGTCGGCGACCGAGCAGTTGACGGTGTGGTGCTCGGGGCCCTTGGGGTCGGCGTAGACCCAGCCGACGAAGTCCTTCTGCGGAGCGCTGACGCGGCCGTGGACCATGATGTCCTTGCCGGGAAGCCGGAAGCTGCAGACCGTGGGCTGCCCGTTGATCTCCGCGGAGCCGATCGCCCCGAGGCCGCCGAGGCGGTGCGCCTCGCCGTCGAGGACGAGCATCCCGGAGGGGATCCAGGGGCTGGTGCGGGGGCCGAGGCGGACGCGGGCGGCGCCGGCGTCGAAGTAGGTGTTCGGCGCGTCGGCGAAGCCGGTGCCCTCGAGCCAGACCCAGCGCTCGGCGTGCTCGCTGCCCCAGTTGTGGCCGATCATCCCCGGCCATCCCGTCAGCTCGATCGCGGTGTCGTCGATCTCGAGGCGGCCCTGGAAGCGGGCGTCGGGGTACGGAGCGAGAAACTTGGTTTTCGGCAGCGGTGCCTTGTAGAGCCAGTCGGCCGGCAGGTACTTGCAGGGCTCGGCGTCGCCGGCGAAGGTGAAGGACCAGGCGGCGCTGAGTGCCTCGGTGTCGACCGAACCCTCGGCGCGGCCGGGTCCGATCTCGGCGTCGGCGACCCGGATCCAGTCGCCGGCCGGCGCCTCCAGCTGCGAGGCCGGGACCGTCACCTTCGTCGCCCGCGGCCCCTCGGCCGAACGGTCGAAGAAGCAGAACCAGATCGAGGCGTTCGGCTCGGCGCCAGGTCGCTTGTGCACCGTGTGCCGGATCCAGACCCCGCGCCCGCCTCCCGGCTCGCAGGCCTTGATGTAGAAGCTCTCGTAGTGCCCGGCCTTCGCCGTCACCTCCGGAAACCGCGCCCGTTCCTCCATGACAAAGACCCTAGAGGTCGAAAACCAAGCAGATCAAGGACGCAGGGAGCGTGGCGTGCTCTGCACGCGAGCGACCGAGGACGCCGAGATGCGCCGGTTTGCAGGCCTCTAGACCTTGATGGTTATTACGTCGCCGTCTTGGACTTCGTAGTCGCGGCCCTCTATGCGGAGCAGGCCTTTGTCCCTCGCGGCGACGTAGCCGCCGGTGGCGACCAGGTCCTCCCAGCCGATCACCTCGGCTTTGATGAACGCTTCCATGATCTCGGTGTGGATCGTGCCGGCGGCCTGCAGGGCGGTGGTGCCGCGGGCGATCGGGCGGGCCACCGCCTCCTTGCCCTCGCCGGCGGTGAAGAAGGTGATCAGCTCGAGCAGGTCGTAGGCGGCGCGGACCAGGCGTGCCAGGCCGGAGCCCTCGACCCCGTAGCTCTCGCGCATTTCCGCGGCTTCGTCGGGGTCGAGCTCGGCCAGCTCGGCCTCGATCCGGGCACTGACCGCGACCACGCCGGCGCCGACCGCGTTGGCGTGGGAGACGACCGCTTCCGGCGGCTCCGCGTCGCCCTCGTCGATGTTGGCGACGTAGAGGATCGGCTTCGTCGTCAGCCCCTGCAGGTTCCGCGCCGCGTGCGGGACGGCCTCGGGGACCGGGATCGAACGCGCCGGGCGGCCGGCGGCGAGCGCCTCGTGCACCGCCTGCAGCCACTCGTGCTCGACCTGCGCTTCTTTGTCGCCGGTCTTCGCCTGCTTGCCGACGCGCGGCAGCCGGCGCTCGACCTGGTCGTAGTCGGCGAGCACCAGCTCGGTCTCGATCGTCTCGATGTCGGCGAGCGGGTCGACGCGGCCGTCGGGGTGCGGCACGTCGGATTCGGTATGGCAGCGGACGACGTGGCAGATCGCGTCGGTCTCGCGGATCGAGGCGAGGAACTGGTTGCCGAGCCCCTCCCCTTCCGAGGCGCCTTTGACCAGCCCGGCGATGTCGTGGAAGTCGATTTTCGCCGGCACCAGCTCCGAGCTGCGGACCGTCTCGGCGACCTTCTCCAGCCGCTCGTCGGGCACCTGGGCGACGGCGACGTTCGGCTCGATCGTCGTGAACGGGTAGTCGCCCATCTGGGCGCCGCCCTTGGTCAGGGCGTTGAAGAGGGTCGACTTGCCGGCGTTCGGCAGCCCCACGATCCCGACCTTCATCGCGTGCGCTCCATCAGAAGGTGAGCGGGACGATCAGGCCCAGGACGACGCCGAGGAAGGCGCCGGCGAGGACGTCGGACGGGTAGTGCATGCCGAGGTATGGGCGGCCGAGCGAGAGCGCGATCGCGATCAGGAAGGCGGCCGAGGTCGCCGGGTCAACCCGGCACATCGCCGTCGCCACCGCGAACGAGGAGGTGGCGTGGGCGGAGGGGAAGCTGAGCGAGCTGGGGGCGCCACCGAGCGGCGGCAGGCCCTCGAGCACCGGCCGCGGCCGTTTCACCGCGAGCTTGATCGCGTAGTTGAGGCCGATCGCGAAGGGCCCGAGCAGGGCGCAGATCAGCCACGATTCCCAGCGCCCGCTGTCGATGATCGCCAGCGCCAGGCCGAGCAGGAGCCAGACGAGCCCGTTGTTCCCGGCCTTGCCGAGCGCCACCGCGGCATCCTCGATCCCCGGCGAGTGCCCATGGGTGCGCATCCACCGCAGCACTTTGAGGTCGAGGTCGCGCATCGGCGGCAGAATGTCAGATCCATGCCCTCCGTCCCCGGCTTCGTCCACACCCCCGGCCACCACTGCGGCTCGACCGCGCTGCGCAACCTGCTCGCGTTCCACGGCGTCGCGATCAGCGAGGAGATGGCGTTCGGGCTCGGCGCCGGCGCCGGCTTCTACTACCTGGCGATGGAGGACTCCTCGCCGAGCCGCTGGTTCAACGGCCGCACGGCGCGGCTGGAGGAGAGCTTCCGCGAGCTGACCGGGGCGGCCCTGGAGCTCCGCACCTTCGCCGAGGAGACGGGCGACGCGGCCTGGGAGGCGGCGCGCTCGGAGGTCGACGCCGGCAACCCCGCCCTGCTCCTCACCGACATCTATTACCTCGACCACTACGGCAACTCGGCCCACTTCCCCGGCCACGCGGTCGTCCTCGCCGGCTACGACGAGGAGGTCGCCCACCTCTCCGACACCGCCTTCGAGGAGCTGCAGACGACGCGGCTGGAGAACCTCGCCCGCGCCCGCCACAGCGGCCATCCCGCCTACCCGCTCGAAGGCCACATGTTCACCGTCGGCGAGGCAATCGACCGGGCGCAACTGGAGGCGGCGGTGCCGGGGGCGATCGCGCGGGCGGCGAGCGAGATGCTCGAGCCGCCCTTCGGCCCCTTCGCCGGCGTGCCGGCGCTGGAGCGTCTCGCCGACGAGGCCGGCTCCTGGCCCGAAGCGGTCGAGGACTGGCAGTGGTGCGCCCGCTTCGCCTACCAGGTGATCGAGCGCCGCGGCACCGGCGGCGGCTGCTTCCGGCTGATGTACGCGCGCTTCCTCGCCGAGGCGGGGCGCGACGAGGCGCCGCTCGCGGCCGAGGCGGCGGCGCGCTGGACCGAGCTCGCCGAGGCGTTCAAGGCCGCCAGCGAAAGCGACGAGCCACAGCCGCGGCTGTGGCAGACGGTGGGCAACGGCGCCGCCGAGGTGCTCGAGGCCGAGCGCCGCCTCTGGACCGCACTCGCCTGAGCGCCGCCGCGCCTACTTGAACTGGAAGCTGGTCAGGTCCTGGGCGAAGGTCGGGTTGAAGATCACCTTGTCGAGGTCGACTTCCGAGGAGACGAAGGTCGGCAGGGTGCTGGTCCCGTAGGGCGCCCACGGCGCCTGTTCCATGAATTCGCGGTCGAGCTGGGCGTATTCGGCTTCGACCTGCGGCGTCAGCGGCCCTTCGCCAAGGCGGGTGATCTTCGCGTTCAGCTTCGGATCGTCGATGCGGGCGAGGTTGGTCGCCCCGCTCGGGACGATGCTTTCGCCCGAGAGCAGCGGCTGGAAGAAGTCGTTCGGGTGCGGGTAGTCCTCGAACCAGTTGGCGAAGCCGATGTCGAGGTTCGGAGTCGATTCGTTGCCGATCACGCCGAAGTAGTTGTCGGAGTTGATGATCTTCAGCGTCGTCTGGAAGCCGAGTTGCTTGAGGACGCCCTCGAGGTATTCGCCGGCTTCGTTGTTGGGGCTTTCAGTGTCGGTCCAGACGGTGATTTCGCGGTCGTTCGGGTGGGCCGCGGCAAGCAGTTCCTTCGCCTTGGCGAGGCTGTGCGGGTAGAGGTCGAGCCGCTTGTAGCCGGGCATACCGGGCGGGAGGATCTGCTGGGTGCCGGTTATCTGTCCGGCGTAGATCCGTTCCAGCGCCCGCGAGTCGATCGCGTAGTTGACCGCCTGCCGCACCTTGACGTCGTCGAACGGCGCCTGGGTCGTGTTCATCCAGAAGAAGTAGGTGCTGATCGTCGGCTCAACCTTGAACTGGGAGCCTTCGTATTTGCTCTTCACTTCGGCGTAGCGGTCGGCCGGCGGCGGGTTGCCCATCCAGTCGGTCTTGCCGCTTTCGACGTCGTTGACCTGGGTCGCGGGATTGCGGAGGACGTCGACTTCGATCCGGTCGACGTGGCCGCCGGGGATCCGCGGCAGCAACCGGGCGTTGCTGCTCGCCCAAACGGGGTTGCGCCGGTACTCCCAGCCGCGGCCTGGCTGGGCGCCGGTGATCACATAGGGGCCGGTCGCCGGCGGCGGGTGGGCGGTGAGGTCTTCGGCCACGGTGCCGGCGGGGACGGGAGCGGCGAAGGGCAGCGCCAGCTCGTTGGAGAAGGTGCCGCGCGGCTTGACCAGGTGGATGACGATCCGCCCGCTCTTGTCATCGGTCTCGATCCCGGCGATCCCGCCCTGCTTGGTCTTCGCGAACGCTTCGGCGCCGACGATGTCGGTGTAGAACGGCGAGCCGGGCGAGTTGAGCTTGAACAGGCGCTCGATCGCGTAAGCGAAGTCCGAGGCCTTGACCGGCTTGCCGTTCGAGTACCGCAGGCCCTTGCGCAGAGTCAGCGTGTAGGTGCGGCCGCCGTCGCCGATCTTCGGCAGCGCCTCGGCGAGGCCGGGGATCACCTTGCTGCCGGCGCTGCCGGAGGCGTGGGCGTAGGTGAGCAGCGGGACGTAGACGTCGTAGACGGCGGTCGAGCCTTCGCCGGTGTAGGCGAGGCCGGGGTCGAGCGAGTCGGGGAAGGAGCCGAAGGTCGCTTTCAGCGTGCCGCCTTCGCGGCCGCCGCCGCCCGAGCTGCCGCAGGCGGACAGCGCCAGCGCTGCGACGAGCGCAAGCGTGAGTGCCGCCAACTTGGTCGAGCCCTTGGTCACGCGGGTACCCCTTCGACAGCCGCGGCCAAATCCTTGAACGGTGCGAGGCGCTCGCCGATTCGTCTAAGTCGCCGCAGCCGGGCGTTTGTCGATCTAAACCCGGGGTATTCAGCCGCCATGACCATAGGAGCAGGAATCTTTCTCATTGCGGTTGGAGCGATCCTCAAGTTCGCGACCAACGTCCACGTCCAGGGCGTCTCCGTCGACACGATCGGCGTGATCCTGATGGTTGCCGGCCTCGTCGGCCTCCTGATCGGGCTCTTCCAGGAAATCGTCTGGTCCCGCCGGAGGCCCGTCGAAGGCGCCCCCGTCGCCCCCGTGGAAGAACGTCGCGAAGTCCGGGATCCCGCCTACCGCGACACCCCGCCGCGCTACTAGCGAGCGGTTGCGGACTCGCCGAGCAGGTGGGTCTCGGTCACATCGAAGAGCCGGTCGTCGTCCTCGTCGAGCCGGTGTGACCGGGACTCGCCGCTCGAGCAGCTCGCACCAGGGCTCACTGGTTCCCACTCCCCTGGCCACAGACACTCAGGCCCAGTCTTTCGGCCTGTGGGCCATAGGAGTAGAGGAAAACACTTTCCATGCGTTCTTTTGGCCTTGCTCCTGATCGACCCTGTTCTATTAGCTTCAGATCCCGCTTGAGGAGTCTCAGCATTTCTTTCTTGTCTCCAAGCATGGTCTGGTATTCCAAGGTGGATGAGAGCGGCACAGAACCGCCAATCGCCCTCAAGTAGTCCAGCGCCGCTTCCGTTATCTCAACTCGCTGCCGAAGACGAGAAACCGAATCTCCTTCGGCGTTGAGGTACTTATTGCCTTGGTCCAAGCAGACTTCGTCCGCCCTAATATTCCAAGAGTCACCGGCAAAGAGTTTTTCCAGGGTCTTGACGGCACCGCCCCCCAAGGCAAGAAGAGCAGTACACAACAGCACCAGCGCCAGGGCCTCTTGCGGATTCGTCGGCTTCAAAAACCTCAGCGATCGCAACCTTTTCGAGGTCCCATCGCCGGAAGAAGGAGGTGCGGCATCTGCCATCGGATCCCCAACCTAATGACCCCCGTCCACGGGCTCCTTGTCGAAGCCCATGCGAATGATTAGAAATTGAGCTGCATGGTTGCTCTCGCCACCATCGGCGTCTACGGCTTCGACGGGCCGGGGTTCATCAGGGCCCTGCAGGAGGCCGGGGTCGGGATCGTCCTCGACGTCCGCCAGCGGCGCGGTGTGCGCGGCAGCCAGTACGCCTGGGCGAACGCCAAGCGCCTGCAGGCGGCGCTGAGCGAGGCCGGCATCGGCTACAGCCACCTGCCGGAGCTGGCGCCGACGACCGAGATGCGGCAGCTTCAGTACCGCGAGGACGAGCGCCGCGGCGAGGGCAAACGCTCGCGCACCGAGCTCGCGCCCGAGTACGTCGAGCGCTACACCGGGGAGGTGCTCGACCAGGTCGACCTGGAGCCGATCGTCCGCTTCGTCGGCGCCCAGCGCGCCGCCCTCCTCTGCGTCGAGCGTGACCCCGAGGCCTGCCACCGCTCGCTGATCGCGGCGCGGCTGGAGCAGGAGCTCGGCACCACGGTCACGCACCTGAAGCCGCCGGGCGACTAGACCGATTCGAGCGCCGTCCGCGCGACCAGCGCGAACGAGCCGAGGAGCAGCAGCAGGAACGCCCATCCCGGCGCTCCCAGCAGCGCGGTCAGAAGCGCCGTGGCCATGCCGACGTAGAAGACGATTCCGAGCCCCTCGACGAGTTTGTCCGAGGAGTAGAGGTCCAGGTTCTGCATCGTTGGCTGTTTCGGAGCGGCCGGCCGAAGTCCTCCCGGCCGACCGCCCCGTGCTTCGTCAGGCCGCCTCGGAGGAGAAGGCGGGCTCGGGAACCTCGGCGAACTCGGGATGCTCGCCGGGCTCTGCGACCGGCTCCTCCTCGAGGGCGGGGTTCGGCTGCAGCACCGTTACCGCCACCGCGACCGCGAGGATCGCGATCCCGGCGCCGACCAGGAAGGCCAGCTTGTAGCCGTCGGTCAGCGCCGAGGCCGATGAGGCCCCTTCGGCGACCAGGTCGCTCGTGCGGTTGGTCGAGAGCGTCGCCAGCACCGCCAGACCGATCGCGCCGCCGACCTGCAGGGTCGTGTTGACCAGCCCGGAGGCGAGACCGGCCTCCTCACGAGGAACCCCGCTCATCGCCAGGCTCATCACCGAGGGGAAGGAGAGGCCCGCGCCGGTTCCGATCAGCACCATCGCCGGCAGCACGTCGGTGAGGTAGCGGCCGTCGACGGAGATCCGCGAGAACAGCAGCAGCCCGGCGGCGATCGCCACCAGGCCCGGGATCAGGGTCGCCCGGGGCCCGAAGCGAAGATTCAGTTTCGCCGAGAAGCCGAGCGAGAGGGTGCCGATGATCGCCGTCACCGGCAGGAAGGCGAGGCCGACCTCGAGCGAGGTGAAGCCGAGCACCCGCTGCAGGTAGAGGGCGCCGAGGAAGAACATCCCGAACATCCCCGCCACCATCAGCGCCTGGATCACGTTGGCGCCGGTGAGGTTCCGCGAACGGAAGATCCCCAGCGGCACCAGCGGGTTGGCGGCGCGGGCCTCGCGGAGGACGAACCCGACGAGCAGGGCGATCGCGCCGGCGCCGAAGCCGAGCGTGTGGGCCGAGCCCCAGCCGTAGTTACTGGCCTCGACGATCGTGTAGACGCCGAGCATCAGCGAGGCGACGATCAGCAGCGCCCCGGGCACGTCGGCCCCCCGGTCGAGGCCGAGACCTTTGTCGCGCTGCAGCAGCCGCAGCGAGAAGAGGCCGGTGACCACGGCGATCGGCAGGTTGACGAAGAAGATCCAGTGCCAGCTGATCGCCTCGGTGATGGCGCCGCCGGCCAGCAGGCCGATCGAGCCGCCGGCGGAGGCGACGAAGCTGTAGACGCCGATCGCTTTCGCCTGCTCCCGCGGCTCCGGGAACATCGTCACGATCATGCCGAGGATCACGGCGGAGGTGAGGGCGCCGCCGATCCCCTGGATGAAGCGGGCGACCACCAGCACCTCCTGGCTCTGCGCCAACCCGCAGGCGAGCGAGGCGAGGGTGAAGAGGGCGAGGCCGGAGAGGAAGACGTCGCGGCGGCCGAGCAGGTCGCCGAAGCGCCCGGCCAGCAGCAGCAGGCCGCCGAAGGCGATCAGGTAGGCGTTGACGACCCAGGCGAGGTCGCTCTGGGCGAAGCCGAGGTCGTCCTGGATCGCGGGGAGGGCAACGTTGACGATGGTCGCGTCGAGCACGATCATCAGCATCCCGACGCAGAGGACGACGAGCGCCATCCAGCGGGAGCGGTCGGAGTTGGCATCGGACTTGGGTAGGCTGTAGTTCATAAGTGACATGGGATCGTCACTGTATCAATGATTATCTCTGTGTGCGTTAAAATCGCTTAACAAGGGACGATTTCGCATGAACCCGGCAACGGCAACCGACAACATCAGCCTGATCACGCAGCTCGGCCGCGTGATCTACCGGCGGGCGACCGAGGACGTGATCGGCATGCGCCTGAAGCAGCTGATCGCCCTCGACCATCTCCGCTCCAACGACTCCTGCCTGCAGCAGGGCCTCGGCCAGATGCTGATGCTCGACCCCAACAACTGCGTGCTGCTGCTCAACGAGCTCGACAAGTCGGGCTACGTCGAGCGCCGGCGCGACCCCGCCGACCGCCGCCGCCACATCGTCCAGATCACCCCGGAGGGCCTGACCGCGCTCGAGCAGGCCGAGGCGAAGCTGGAGACGCTCGAGGACGAGGTCCTCGGCAACCTGAGCCACGCGGAGCGCGTCCAGCTGCACGGCCTCCTCACCAAGGCACTGGCCGAGCACGAGTCCGACTCAGACCGAAGTTAGTCCCTCAGGGACGCACTTTGGTGACGAAGGCGCTCGGGTACTCCGCTTTGCGCGGCACCGGCCTCTGCGGCAGCGGTTTCACCGTTTGCAGGCCCGCCCCGCTGCCGCCGGTCACGTAGACGTCGCCGTTGCGGCCGACGGCGACCGCGGAGGCGCGGGCCCTGTCGCCGCCGAGCTTGCGCCAGAGGAGCAGGCGGGAGAGCGAGGGGTTGAGCTCGGCGAGGAAGCCCCGGTAGCCGTGGTAGTGACCATCGGCTTCGGAGGCGCCGCGGAAGCCGGCGATGAAGACGTTGCCTTGCCCGTCGAAAGCGATGCCGCGGCCGTTCGTTTCCTTGCCGACGAAGGTCGAGCGCAGCAGCTTGCCGCCGCTTGGGCTGAGGACCGAGACGAAGGCTGAGTCGAAGCCGCGCTGCTTGCGCTGTGCGGCGCCCGGCGTGGTCGGGAAGTCGCCCGAGCCGGCGTCGCCGGTGACGAAGGCGCGGCCGGCGGAGTCGACCGCGATCGCCCTCGCTTCGTCCTGGAGGGTGCCGCCGAGGTAGGTGGAGTAGACGAAGTGCTGGCCGCTCGGGTCGATCTTGGTCACGAAGGCGTTTTTGAAGCCGGACTTTTCGTCGGCCTTGTTCGCCGGCTGCAGGGCGCCCGGGGTGATTGGAAAATTGTGCGACGACGTGTCGCCGGCGACGTAGGCATTGCCGGCGCCGTCGATCGCGATCCCGCCGGGGGTGTCCCAGCTGCTGCCGGCGAGGAGCGTCGAGTAGAGGAGCCGGCTCCCGGTCGGGTCGAGTTTGCTGACGAAGGTGTTGAGGTCGAACTGGCCGGTCGGCACGACGCCCGGCCCCTGCGCCGCCCCCGGCGTCGTCGGAAAGCTGTCGGACTCGGTGTCGCCGGTGACATAGGCGTTGCCGGCGCCGTCGACCGCGATCGCGTCGACCTGACCGCCCGCTTCGCCGGCGCCGGAGAGGTAGGTCGAGTAGACGAGCCGGCGGCCGCTCGGCGCCAGCTTGGCGACGAAGCCGTTGACGGAGATGCCGACCGGGGCCGGCTGGAAGACCCCCGCCGTGGTCGGCACACCGTTGGGGTAGGCGAACCCGCCGACGAACGCGTCGCCCGCGCGGTCGACCGCGATCGCGTTCCCGACCGAGCCGCCACTCCCGCCGAGGTAGGTCGAGTAGACCATCCGGCGGCCGTCGGGAGAGAGCTTGGTGACGAAGGCGCTCTCCTGCGCGTGCCGCGCCTGCTTCGAGGAAAGCGAGCCGGCCGTCGTCGGCAGGTCCGGCGAAGTGGTCTGGCCGGTCACGTAGGCGCTTCCCCTCGAATCGACCGCGATCGAGTAGGCGGGCGACTGGATGCCCTGGGCGAGGTAGGTGGAGTAGAGGAGCTTGGGGTCGATGCGGAGCGGCCGCACGTGGTCGTAGGGCCCGACCGCCAGACCGACCCGGCCGTCGCCGCGGAGCACGTAGTGGCTGGGGACGAGGTGGGCGTGGCCGCCGGCGAGCTGCGTGGCGCGGGGCGGCGGCTGTCGCAGCGTGCGCCCGCCCAGATCCAGCAGGAGCGCCCCGTCCCGCCCGATCGCCAGGTGGCGTTGACCGCCGAACCGCAACCCGATCGCGCCGACCGAGGCGCCCGGAGCGACGTCGAAGTCGTACTCGAGGTGCTGCTGGTTGCCGTAGAAGCGAGCGTCGATCCCCGGCCAGACGCCGCGGTATCGCACGCCCGAGAAGGTCGGGATGCCGACCTCATCGGAGCGAGCGGAGTCGCCGGCGTTCAGATAGTTGACGGTCCCCGGCAGCCGCCCCACCCCTTCGATCGACTGCGTGCCGCCGCCAACGAACCGCATCGAGACATCAGCGTCCCGGAAGCCGATGGTGGCCCCATCCCGAGTCAGGAAGAGCCCGAACCCCGGGCCAGTGGCGAGGAAACGAACGCGACCCGCGCTCTGCCCACGATTCGGCTGAAAGCTAAGCGGCAGCTCCCCGTAGCCGGTGCTGGCAGCGGCGGCCGAATGCCTACCAGCCGATGGAGCGGCGCGGCCAGCTAAGAGCGAAGAACCGAGCACGACCGCCGCCGCCGCAAGCCCGAAAGCGACCCACCCGGCCGGCACTCGGCCAGGCCGCAGCCGCGAAATCCCGATCGCTCCAGATGACGCCACCATTCGACCCTAACGCGGAGGGAGGGGCCGGGGCGAATTTCTTAGGTGACGGGAGTGACCTTGCTCACCGCGGCGCGACTAGACCCGATTCGAGCGTTGTCCGTCCATCGGCGCAAACGAGCCAAAGACCAGCAACAGAAATACCCACCCGGCGACTCCACTTCTCAACTCCCGATCCCTGGAAGCAAACGGTCGACTGCGCGTTCGTACTGATCTAGATGTCTCCCGGGCGTGTCGTCAAGCCATTCCTCCAAATGCTTGTACACATCGCGACGCTTGAAGAACGTACCGGGTTCGATTCTCTGCGCTCCACTTCCGCTTTCTTTTCGGTAGAAGGCGTCCACCAGACTCAGTGCCTTTTCTACCGTCAGCTCCAGCAGAGCATGATCCTGATGCGTAGACTCACACATCTGCCGGAAACTGTCATGGCGAGTGTCGCTTCTCAACTCGCCCGTCACTTCATGCCACACGAGGTAGCAAACGATGAACTTTCCGTATTTGCGCGAGGATGACCCCCGGGCCAACTTTGAACAGAGACGGAAAAGCTCGTACTGGGACAACAGCGTCCTGGCGCTGCGCTGGAAAACTAACCGATAGTCCTCCTCGAAGAGCTTTTGGAGACCCTTCGACAACGGCAAGTTTGGACGCAGGCAAGATGCGCCCGCTCGCATCAAGTCCTCCTTGGAGACCAGCGGCATGTACCGGGGGGCGGCCTTTCGCGTTTTCGCTTTCGTCTCTCGCTTGCGGATGTAGAAAAACCCCAGCCGACCCAACTCCCGTTCCAGTTCTATCTGCCTGGGGTCATTCGCGCGGAGATCGGCTGAGGTGATCGCGTTCTGCCAGTTCGTGGCTTCGACGATCTGCGCCACAAGCGCGTCGTAGGTCTTCTGCCCTCCCTCTACCTCGCGTGGCACGCTAATAACCCGAACGGGCACCCGAGCTTTGTTTGCTTTCCTACCAACGGCAGCCAACGTCCGGGTCGTCTGCTGGCCATTGATGATCTGCGGCTGGGTTAGCGCAAGCGTGTGCTCGCCTTTCCCGCGTTCCTCAACCGCCGAATCGCAGACGATCGTGATTCCGTTGTTGAAGTACCAGAATCTGGTCGGCTCTCGTTCGAGCGTCTCGCGGATACGGGAATTGACTTTGGTTTCTCCCAGGTAGCCGCGAATGTTCCGCGCGAAGACCCTCTCTCCTGCGGTCTCGAGCAACTTGCCGACCTGGTCTCCCCGCATCGAGCAAACCCATGCCTCGATTTCGCTAGCCGGATCATGCTCCTTGAGGGTGTCGTCTTCAACTTTGAGCTCGAGCAGGGGAACGGGGGGTGCGGCGCCAGCAAGATAATTGTTCAGCAGCCAGGAAATTCTCTCGGCGTCGTACATCTCGAGGGCCGGCTTTTGCTTCGGCCGGCGAAGTCCCCTCACCTGTTTTTCCGCCTCTTGGGTTAGCCCTGATGAGCAGTTCTTCATCGTGGCGTAGAAACATCTGAGTCGATAGTCCCGCTTCAACAGGCGCTCCCGCGCCTCTTCGACCTTTCCCAAGGCGTTGGGCTCGAGGGTTTCAGCAAAGGTGAGGAATTCCCCGTCGTAGGCGTAAAGAGAACGCGCGACATCGGCGAACGACATCACTTGCGATCGCGGCTCCCGCCCCTTGCCGGGTGAACTACTGTATTTGCCTTGAACGACGAAGACGGCGCGTGCCGACTCGTCGATGAACAAAGCGTCAATCCCCTTCTCGCCGCTAACGCCGGTGAGCGCTCTGACTGCTTGCTCCTCGTCATCAGTCACCGCCGCCAGCAAAAACCAGACCACGAAGAGCTCGTGATCCTTCAAGGAATGTCGGCGCTGAGCCAGCTCGGTTAGCTCCCGCTGAAGCGCTTTGCGATCGAGTCTCCCCATTGAGCTATCAGCCCCCAGTCTTAAGCAGAACTGGACGTACCCAAGCACAGCACTCAGACGTTATCTTGCGTTCGATGGCTTCCGCCGCCAGTGAGGATCGCGACATCCTCAATCGGTTCAGCGCTCTACGACAGCACAGCCGGGGCGGGGTGCTCACCCCGAATAAGCCGGTCACCCTGCTCTGGGCGCTCGAGCGGGTGGAGCGTGGGATGCCCCGGCTGACTCCCTTCGTAGATGCCGAGCAGGAGCTGCAGCCACTACTCGATGCCTGCGGCACGCCGGGGACTGCGCCCAGCTACGCCTTCTGGCGGCTGCAAAATGATGGCCTCTGGGAGGTGGTCAGCTACGGGGAGCTTCCGCCCCGCTCCGGCGACAAGGAGCCGAAGATCACGGCACTGCGTGCACATGCCAGCGGCGGTTTCGAGGCCCTGGTCTATGACCGTTTGATGGCCCGCCCGAGTCTGCGCCGCGATGCGATGCGCCTGCTCGACCGGCAGCTCGCCCAGGTGCTGCCACGAAAGCCGCTGTCGAACGAGGAGGCGCCTATCTGGGAGACCGTCCGGCGGCGTGCTCGGGACAGGGCCTTCCGGCATTCCGTACTAGCCGCCTACGAATCCGGGTGCGCGGTTTGCGATCTCGGCCTGACGTTGATGCTGCAGGCGGCTCACGTTTGGTCTCACTCAGAGGGCGGTCCCGACAGCGTTGATAACGGAGTTCCCCTTTGCACCTTCCACCATCCACTATTCGACGCCGGACTTTTTACCTGGGACCGGGAACGGCGGCTCGTCGTCTCCTCGCGCTGGCGCGACAGCCTTAGGGGCGACATGCCTTCGCTCCACGAGTTCGCTGGGCGACCTCTGCGTGATCCACGGCGCTCCGACCTCCGGGTGCAGGAGCGGTACCTGACCTGGCACCGGCGGCACGTCTTTCGTAGCTGACGCTCTCTCCCTGGTTGTTTTCCGGTACGCAAAAGGTGTAAGGTGCCCGGCCGAGACGCTGCGGATGCAGCGATCTCTGGAAAAGAAATAGCGGCTGATGGACTTCAGCACGCGGAATGAAAGGAGGAGCTATGAGCTCCAGCATCACCACGGTGACCCTGGTCGCCCCTCTCGCTCGACGCGTCCCCGACCCGACGCTCGAAAACGCTGAACGGCATGTGCTGTTCGTGCGTGCCCTCGATATCCCAGATGGCTTACCGAAGGATCCGAATCCCCGGAACCAGCGACAGGACCGGCCGATCTACCGTGAAGTCGGCAGGCACCTGCTGAACGAGGAAGGGACCGTCAACACTTTCCACCTGAAGAACAAGGGCATCACCATCGTCGCCGAGTCGGTACAGCGCAAGCCCGGCGCCGATGACGTCTACGAAGTCGCCTTCGATTCCCGCTCCCAGCACGGCGTGGTCGACGGGGGGCATACCTACGAGATCCTGCGCGACAAGCGGAAAGACATCGAAGACCTGAATACGGGCGACAGCGACAGCCCCGAGATCGACCAGTTCGTGAAGATCGAGATCATCACCGGCCTCGGCCACGATCTCGTCCCCGAGATCGCCCGTGGCCTGAACACGGCGGTCCAGGTACAGGAGATGAGCCTCGCCAACCTGCAGGACCGATTCGACTGGATCAAGGAGACGATTGCCGACCAGCCGTACGCGGACAAAATCGCCTTCCGCGAGAATGAACAGGAACAAAGCAAACCCTACGACGCCCGCGACCTCCTCGTAATCCTGGAGCTGTTCAACATCATTGACTTCCCCAACGACAAAGGGGAGTACCCCACTCACGCGTTCAGCTCCAAGGCAAAGGTGCTGCAGAAGTACCTGGACGACTGCAAGAAGGGAGACAGCGGAGCGAAATACAAGATGCTCCAGCCCATCCTTAAAGACATCCTGGTCCTCCACGACACGATCTCCCTCGAAGCCCGAGACCTGCACAACAAAGCCGGTGGCAGAGCCGGCAACCTCGCCTACGTGGAGGGCCGGAAACGGGGGAAGTTCCCCTTCCCGTTTATCGGCAAGGAAGACCAGTACCGGCTGTTCAAGGGAGCACTGTTCCCGATGCTGGGCGCCTTCCGCTGGATGGTGGAGGAAGGTCCTGACGGCCAGGCCCAATGGGTCGGCAGCTTCGCCGAGGTGAAAAAGATGTGGCAGGAGATCGGCGCCGAGCTGATGAAGGCGACGCAGGAAACCAGCGAGGAGCGAGACCGAAACCCGAATGCGATCGGCAAGTCGCGCAACCACTGGGCGACCCTGCACTCGACGGTCGCCAAGTACCAGCTGATCAGCTCGCGGAGCTGAGAGATAAGGCCGCAGCGGCGACCTGGCGGAGTCGCCGGGTCGCCGCAGTCACCGCCTCGCAGGCGGCGGCGATGTCCTCCTCCGTCGTGAAACGGCCGAAGCTGAGGCGGACGCACTCGCCGGCGGCTTCGGAAGAGAGGCCCTGTGCGAGGAGAACGTGCGAAGGCTCGACCTTCGTAGTCGCGCAGGCCGAGCCGCTGGAGAAGGCGAGTTGCTCACGGGTCGCATGCATCAGCGCCCGGGCGCCGATGCCTGCGATCCGGGCACTGATGGTCTGGGGAAGCGATGTCTCCACCGGCGCATTCAGCGAAACCTCAGCCGCCTGGGAGATGCCGTCGATCAGGCACTCCTTCAGCTTTCCCTCCCGCTCGGCATCGGCACGCCGCTCGCGGCGGGCGAGTTCGGCGGCGAGACCGAGGCCGACTATCCCGGGGACGTTCGCGGTACCCGGCCGCAGCCCCCGTTCCTGCCCGCCGCCGAAGATCAGCGGCGCGACCTTCATCCGCCGCTTACGCTTGCGGACGTAAAGGGCTCCCACTCCCTTCGGCCCATAGAGCTTGTGCCCTGACAGCGACAACAGCGAGACTTGTGCTGCTTCGACGTCGAGCGAGAGGTGGCGCGCCGCCTGCGCGGCATCGCTGTGGAAGGGGACCTCCGCTTCAGCGCAGATCTCACCGATCTCCGTCAGCGGCTGAATCGCCCCCGTCTCGTTGTTCGCCGCCATCACGCTGACCAGCGCCGTCTTCGAGGTCAATCGCCGGCGCACCTCCGCCGGGTCGATTAGCCCCTCGGCGGAGACCGGAATCAACTTCACCCGCTCACCCAGCGTGGCGGCGGCCTCCAGCACCGCGGGATGCTCAGTCGCGCTGATCAGAATCTCGGCATCTCCCGGCGCTCGCGCAGCGGTGCCGAGAATCGCGATGTTATCGGCCTCGGTGGCGCCGCTGGTGAAAACGATCTCGGACGCGGTCCCCCCGATCAGCGCCGCTACCTGCTCGCGCGCCGCCTCGACTGCCTGCTGCGCCTGGTGGCCATAGAAGTGATCGACGCTGGCGGCGTTGCCGAAGCTTTCGGTCAGGTGCGGCAAAATCGCCTCGACCACCCGTGGGTCGACCGGCGTGGTCGCGTTGTAGTCGAGGTAGATCGGCTTCATCCCGGCACCAGGTCGGTCACGTCCGCGAGGGATCGAACCCGGCGCTGAAGCAGATCGAGCCCGCGGTTGATGTGGGCCCGAAACCAGGCCGCATCGTCGGCGTCAACTTCGGGTTCTTCCCGCGCCAGCCACTCGCGAAGGTAGGCGACGAAGAGTCGATCCCACTCGCCAGTCAGGGTGTACCGGTTGAACTCGATCCCCTGCTCGTCGTAGCGGGCCGGGTCCGGGTGGCCCGGCTCGCCGAGCGAGAGACAGAAGCCGAGCCGGCAGAGGTATTGATGGGTGAGTCCGGTCCTTCCTTTCATCGTCTTCAAGACCTGGGTCGACTCCTCGTCGAGCTGGATCTTTTTACCCAGCACTGGACACCACCCCCTCAGTCGGGCTGAAGTAACCCTCGGCCACGGCGGTTGCCGCGTGCTCGAGATCGTGCGAGAGGAAGACCCGTCGAGCGGTCACCGCCTCGAGCTCGGCCGCTGCCGCTAGGTCGACCTCGGTGTCGGTAGAAAGGACGACGACCTGGTGGCTGACGTTCGGCAGGTACTCGGTGAGTAGGCGCCGGCGGTGCTCGGCGTCGAGCCGGGCGAGCGGCGTGTCGACGACCACCGGCAGCGGCCGCTGCGACGCCTTCGCCAGCGCCCAGAGGATGGCGATCGCTAGCAGCTGCTTCTCCCCGGCAGAGAGCCGCTCCTTCGGCAGCTCGGTCTGATCCCAGCGGGCGACCCGAATCCGGAAGCTCTCACGATCGATCGTGATCCGGCTTAGCAGCTCGCCCTTGCGGGAGAGGCGATTGAAGTAGCGGGCAGCCTCCAGCTCGATCTGAGCGAGCCGCCGTACCTCCGTGCGCTCACCGTACTCTTCGAGGAGCCGGACCGTGCGCAGAGCCGTCTCGGCAGACTCGTTGCCCTTACTGCTTTTCTTGACTTTCTCGTCGAGCTTTCGGAGCTCCCGCTCGGCGGTCCGCAGCTCATGTTCGGCTTCGCGAAGTTCTTCTCCGGCGCGTTGCATTTCGCTGGCGAGCCGGCCGCGCCGGTGTTCGATCTCCTGAATCTCCTGGACCAGGGGTGAGAGTGCGTCGTCATCGGGAACCTCCGCCAGTCTGCTTTCGGCTCGCTCGCGTTTGTCCTGGGCGCGGCGGAGCTGTTTCGAGAGCCGAACCGCGTCAGCGCGTACGTCGTCTCGGATAGTCCGCAGCTGTTCCAGCATCACGGCGCGATCGGCGGCGCTGACGTCGTGGCGGCGAGGGGCGCGCTTGCCGTCACCTACCGCGAGCTGCTCGAGAATGGCCGCGGTCACCGAGCCGCCGCTTTTCGCTTCGAGCTGCTGTTTCAGCCGCGGTCCCGCGGCCTTGATCCGGCGGGCGATGATCTCGTCCTCCTCGGCCGTCTGCTCAGCGCCCAACCGCTCGGCGACATCGTCGGCAAGACCCTGGGGGATCGCGAACGGCAACAGGCCAGCAATCAGCGCGCGCAGGCGCTCCTCGGCCGTGGCGACGTCGGCGGTCGCCTTGGTCCTCTCCTCCTCCAGCTTGGCTCGCTCCTTCGCCAGAGTTCCTCCCTCGCGGGCAAGTCGGTCGCGCGCCCGCGCCAGGTCCTCGTCGAGATCGTCCTGACCTTCCTGCACGAGTTCCCGCGCACCTTCGGCCATCTCGACCTGCGTCTTCGCCTCGATCGCTTTCGCCTCGGCAGCCGCAAAGGCCTCGTCGAGGACGTGGCGTCCACTCTTCGAAGAAGCGCGACCGACGTACCGCCTGAGGTCAGCCTGTAGCTGATCGATCAGGTCCAGCCCCAGCAGACGCTTGACCGCGTCAGCGAGGTAGGCGCCGTTCTCATCGTCGGCGAGGGCCTGAATCTGCTCACCGTCGAAGAGAAAGAACCCTGCGAGGCCTGGTGGCAGTAGGGAGTCGAGGAAGTCCTGGCGCGAGGCGTCGCTGAGATCGTCGACCTCCTCGCCATCCTGTTCCAGCGTCAGCGACTCGCGGATCGTCCCGTTCTCGAGCCGGCTCCAGCGTCGCGCCACCGAATAGTCGGCGCCGCGGCCGCTATGCACGTGCTCGAACGCGAGCGTGATCCCACACTCCTCGGCGGCCTCGCCCTTCGGAGCGTGGTGGAAGCGAGAGCGGATGTGGGCCTCGTACGCATCCTGCGAGACGCGCGGCCCCAGCGCCCGGCGCCCGTGCAGGCAGAGGGTGAATGCTTCCAGCAAGGTCGTCTTGCCAGCGCCGTTAGTGCCGCCGACGAGAATCACCGGCCGCTTGCGCTTCGTCCGCAGGTCGAGCTGCTGGCGCCCGGCGTAGATGCCGAAGTCCTGCAGCTCGAGGGTCTTGAAGATCACGCGGCCGCCTCCGCCTTCTCGATCTCGGCGATCAGGTCCTCTTCGCTCCGCCACTCCTGGTCGAGCGCCTTCCCGATTTCGTCCATGATCTTCGCTCGGCGGCGCAGCCCCTGGTTGTCGCGCTCGGTGTCGATCAGCTTCTTCACCAACCCGAGCGGCACCTCGTGCTCGCCGGCCAGCTCATCGAGCAGCGCCTCGTCCTCGCCGTCGACGAACGGCTGGTCGTCGAGCGGCAGCGCCAGCTCCGCGCCGGTGGCGTCGCGGAAGATCTCCGGCAGCCTGTCCTCCCAGTCGTGGCGCTCGTAGCGCCAGAGGCGCCGAATCTCCTGCAGCTCCTCAATGCTGATCAGCTCTACCGGCTGATCCTCCGGCGCCATTTCCCGAACCCGCTTCTGCGCCTTCAGGAGCCGAGCGAGGATCTCCTGACAGAACTCAAGGGTGTAGGGGCCGCGCACGAACTTGTCGGTGGCGTCTCCGTATTCCTTCTCCATCACCCGGCCGTTCTTCCGGATGTGCTGCCGCACTTTCGCCTTGCGCTTCGGGTCCTGGGTGTCGGCGAGGAAGTCGCGTAGCTCCAGCAGCGGTTCCAGCCACTCGTCGCCGTTGTCGACCATCGCCTCCATCGCCTTGTCCTTGGTAACGACGGTGCAGACCCAGCAGCCGAACCGGGAGCTGCCGCAGGAGGGCGTGCTGGTGTCAACGACGAGCGGGCACTCACCGGCGGCGGAGTTTCGGTAGAGCGCCAGCAGGTCGTTGTTGTCCTTCCCCCAGGGGTTCGGGACCTGTAGCAGGTACTGCCAGACGTCGTCGACCGAGTAGTCGCGGATCGGCGTGTAGACGAATGCGTTCGGAAGCGTCGAGTGTCGCGACAGCAAGCTGTTCTTGATCCGGCGCAGATTCATCACCTGGGCGCGGGTCGCGCTCTCCTGTTTGCGCACCCCGAGGAGCAACACCACCTCGCCGTGCTCGGTGACCCGGTCGAGGATGAAGCGGTTGGCTGGGCTGATCTTCATCCGCGCCGTGCACCAGCGAAAGCGCGAGGAAGGAGCCGGATAGCCTTTCCCGATCAGATTGACCCAGAAGGACTCGTCAAGACTCGGAGTGACCTTGTGGGCGGAGATCGGCATGCCCTCCCGCTCCGCGTGCTCGTTGATCATCGTCAGGGCTTCGGTCAGGTAGTCGATAATCACGGGCGTCTCGACCTGAGTGTCGCCAGAGATCACGTAAACCGGCTTGCGACGTTCGCCCGGCTCAAGGGCCCGCAGCGCGTACCAGACGAGCTGGAGCGCAACGGTGGAGTCCTTGCCGCCGCTAAAGCCGATCACCCAAGGGCGCTCATCTGCAAGATAGATGCTGCGGATCTCCTCCAGGCTCTTCTCGTAGAGGTCGGCGGCCATCGGTAGCTCAGGCTGCGACACAGGTCTCCTTTCTCCAAGTTGTTGATGAATCTGCTCCCGCGCATCTTCGAGCTTCTAGTCCAGAGGCTCGACCGCCAGAGTTCTGCCAATCCGGAAAACGCGTGATCTCAAGGGCACGACTCTTCAAGGTAGGAGAGAAGCCGGACAGCTTGGAACTGCCCCCGTTCCCGACCCTGCTTCGCTATTCGGCTTCAATCTCGCGCCAGGGGATGGCTGCGAGGAATTGCTTAGCGTTGTCAAGGGTGCTTCCAACCTGCACAGCTGGAACGCTCGCGTCACCCGGCGCAAGATCGACATAAACGCGCGAAACTTGGACGTTGCCGGTAGGCAGCATTCGCGGTTCGCTCCGAACTTCAATTCCGTCTCCCGTTCGCCATCGGCGGGGGGCAACTCGCGTCAGCTTCAGTTGCTCCGTTGACCGCCGCGTCGTCGTCCTTTGACAGGCCTTCTCGAAGACTTGTTCGAGAAATCGGCGACAGTCGCCAAGGCGTTGTGCGTAGACAAACGCATTGCTGACGGCCATACCCCACTCCGTCCGCTGCCAGCTACCTCCCGCCCCGGTCCCGATCCTTTCCTTATCGATCGAAACCTCCAGCTCGTCGCAGTAATAGCGGTCAGGGCCAATCTTGCGCAGGGATATACGCTTTTCCTGCATCAGGACTTACCTCCTGTTGCCGGGACCGGGGTGCCGCAAGCGCCGCCGGTCCATTTTGTGAAGAGGTTAATAGTAGCATATATGTCACTATGAGCCGTGTCTAAACCGAGTGGTAAGACCCAGATCCGCCTGCCCCCGGCCCTACATGCCCACCTGATCCGCTGCGCCGAGCAGGAAGGAATCTCGCTCAATGCGCTCATGGTCGTTCTCTTGGCCGGTGGTTCCAACTTCAAGCTCCCGAAGGAGTAAGGGAGGAGGCTCCACAACCTCTCCCCCCTTGACCATCCAAATGGTGAGAAGCACCACTAAATAGCGGGAGCGACGGGACTCGAACCCGCGACCTCCGGCGTGACAGGCCGGCGCTCTAACCAGCTGAGCTACGCCCCCGAGAGAAACTGCGAGGTGGGTCGTTGGGGACGACCCTGGGGGTAAATCTAGCGGGTGGCGGGGGTCTTGCGCGGGGCTCGCGGCTTCTGCAGCGGAGATCTTTACGGGAGATTGACCTCGGCTGAAGGTTGGGGGGCGAGACTGGCCCGAAGCAAGCAGAGGAGGAGAGATGCCGCAGATACTCGTCCTTACGGATTCGCCGCGACACTCCGATGAGGTGGTCTATCGGGAGCGGGTGCCGACCTCGAGCCTCGAGTCCGATCACTACGCCGGGCAGCCGCTCGAGCGGGTCGGCTGGGCGGTCAAGGACGCCGACGACATCGAGCACCGGTCGGAGTCGGAGGACTCGCCCAAGAAGTAGCTACGCCGTCGCTGGCGAAGAAGCGGCTCGCCGCAGCTCCGCCAGCGACTGCTCGATCCCGGCGCGCATCACCTCGAGGTCGGCGACGGTGTCGTGGTCGGCGTTGAGGCCGAAGGTCATGGTCCCGTCGTAGCTCATCACCGCGATGCCGACGGCGTGGCCGGTGAAGATCGGCACCAGGGGAATGATGCGGCGCAGGGGGGCGCCTTGGGCGTAGAGGGTGACCGGCGAGGCGGGGACGTTGGTGATCGTCACGTTGAAGAGGCGGGGAGTGAACATGAGGCGGGCGACCAGGCTCTGGATCAGCGGCGGGGTGAGGCCGGAGAGCTTGATCACGGCTTCGGGGCCGGCGACGGCGTCGCCCTCCTTCAGCTCACGCGCGGAGGCGGCGATCTTGCGGTAGCGCAGCAGCGGGTCGGGCTCGGCGACGATCAGGTCGACGAAGAGCGAGGAGACGCGGTTGCCGAGGGCCAGGCTCTCGCTCGCCGACCGCACGCTCACCGGC